>Ga0209016_1002608_pt1 | contig 11756 bp, 16 predicted proteins | sample EPASupsiteSAE305_FD_187265 | JGI IMG/M metagenome (GOLD analysis project Ga0209016, IMG submission 187265) | Bioremediated contaminated groundwater microbial communities from EPA Superfund site, New Mexico - SAE3-05 (SPAdes) (version 2) | ecosystem: Environmental > Aquatic > Deep subsurface >...
TGTTGAATATCGGGACCGCGCATGTTTCCACCTGTTTGTTAATTATTCCGGATGGTTGAATGATACACGGTGTTGTTTTGCATGTCCCGTTGTTTATGAATTTTTCAACAGCCTGCTAGAGCGCGACACTTTGACCACCTTGCAGGCCCGCGCCCTGGGCATCATGCACCCCGGCATGAGGGTGTGCGAACTGCGCAAGCATGGCCACCGAATCGCCACGGAATGGGCATTTGAGTATTGCGCCGGCGGTGTGCGTCACAGGGTCGCGCGATACGTCCTACAATGCGGCGAGGTGAAGCCATGACACCGGAAAGGCTCCTACTCAGCTTCTTGAAAGCTGCTGTTTCATACGGCAGTCGTGCGGGACAAGTCGATGAACGATTTTGCCGGCATGCTTTGGGGATCAATGATCCCAGCAAGGCGGTGGCCGCCCTCGCAAGACAAGGTTTTCCCGTACACTACAACGAGGAGGGCATTATCGCTATCCGGCCGGAGGTCATGCAATGATGACCCTGGCCGAATTCGCAACGCAGTGCCTTACGCACCGACTCTCAGTCATCCCGATCCGGCCCGACAGCAAACAGGCCAGCATCAAATGGGAGCCCTACCAGAAACGGCGCATGTCTGCCGTCGAGATCAAACGGCATTTTGTCAACGGCTGCCAGATTGCCCTAGTTGGTGGCTCCGTCTCCGGCAATCTCGAGTGCCTGGACTTCGACAAGCCCGACCTCTTCCAGCCCTTTCTGGACACACTGGAGGGCGTAAACGCCGTGTTGCGGGGGAAGCTTACCGTCTGGCAAGAAACTCCATCAGGTGGCTTTCATATTCTCTTCCGATGTTCTGCCCCGGTCGGTGGTAATCAAAAACTGGCCATGTCAGTTCGAGGCAAGGATGACCAGGGTAGGCCCCAGCAAGACGTATTCATCGAGACTCGAGGCCAAGGGGGGTATTTCCTGGTGGCTCCATCCAAAGGGTACACCCTCAACGGAAGCCTTGGGAGCCTCCCTGTGCTTTCGCCGGCAGAGCGTGACCTTCTCCATTCAATCGCTCGCTCGTTCGACGAGGCGGAGCATCAAGCCCCTCGGCCGCCTGTCAAAACCGATCCCACATCCGGCGACCGGCCAGGGGACAGATTCAACCAGGAAACTGATTGGAAAACGCTCCTTGAAGGCGAAGGCTGGCAATACGTGAAAACGGTAGGTGATCACCAGCACTGGTGCCGGCCTGGAAAATCGGACGGAAGCACAAGCGCAACGTTGAACACACAGGGGTTCTTTTGCTTTTCCTCAAGCACTCCGTTACCGGTCCAGAAGCCCCTCGATAAATTTTCCTTTTATGCCTATTGCCGCTTTAACGGTGATTTCTCAGCGGCGGCAAAGTCTTTGCGAGTTCCGGACAATTCCGGACATTCCGGACAAATCCGGACGTTTCCGGACGCCTCCGGACGCACTCCGGACGGTTCTCGGACAGTTTCCGGATATGCTCCGGGCAAAGGCCGGACACTGGCCGGAGATGTTCTTTCATTTATAGAATCTGATCCAGCTCCATTTGAAACAAAAGACGTATATTCAGAGCTTTGTGCGAAAGACCGCAGAGAAAAGAAAACAATCAGCGATGCACTTTCGTACTACGAAAAACAAAATAAAATCAGAAGGATAGATGGGAAAAGGGGATGGTGGGAAGTCGTAGAAGACGAACCTGAAGCTATGAACCTGCTTTCTGTAAGCGCTGAACCATTTAATATATTGTTACCATTGGGAATTACTAAAAGAGCAACGGTCCGTCCAGGTAGCATTATTCTCGTTTCAGGGTCGAGCAACGCGGGAAAAACGGTCTTCCTTTTGTCAGTTGTCCGGAACTTTTTTGCATCACACATATACCCCCATACCGCCCTACATCTTTCTTACGAAAGAATAGATGTAGCCCTCATGGTGTATCTGAACTCCGAAATGAGCGCCGGAGAGCTCGCTACCAGGATCAGGGGATTTGGTGATGACCCCTCAACTTGGGTGCCTCATGTGAAGTTCATCGAACGCACTCACAGCTTCGACAAGTTGGTTGATCCTGACGGCGTGACATTCATCGACTTCCTAGAGGTCAATGAAGATTTCTACCAGGCTGGCAAGTTTATTGCCGACATTCACCGGCGCTTGAAGGGCGGCGTCGCCGTGGTGGCCATGCAGAAGAAGCAGGGACACGCCTTCGCCAAGGGCGGCGAGATGACCCTGGAGAAACCCCGGCTAGCCATCAACCTCGACAAGAATGAGCCCCATGGCTTTATCTGCAAGATTGCCAAATGCAAAGAGCCTGTCGATTTCATGCACTCCATTCAGGGCATGGAGAGGGATTACGTCATAACCGGGCGGTCCGAGATCCTGCCTACCAGCGACTGGCGCTTCGTCAACGAACCTCAGCGCAAAGCGATCAACCAGGAGTATGCCCGAACCAACTTGCCCGACCGGGTGAAGCGCGACCGGATTGACTACCGCACCGGTGAGCCGCTTTTCACCCCGGTGCCTGAGTTCACCGAGGAGGGCGCACTGTGAAGACTGTAACCGCCCTGCTTCGCTCTGCTGAATCCTTGGGGATCGCCCTGTGGGTTGAGGGTGGTCAGCTTCGCTACAAGGCCCGGCAGCCGGTAAGCGATGGGATGAAAGACCGAATCAGGAAACATAAGGCGGAAATAATCAGCCTGTTGAGCACCCAAACAGGTCACCCGGAAAAACCCGATCATCCTCCTTTACCTGATTGGTGTAACCCTCATTGTGAATGCTTTCACCGTTTAGAGATACCGAACCTTCCCGTGGTACAAGGCTGTTACAGGGAGATTGACGAAAAGAACTGGCGATGGTCACGGCTCGACAAGATGAATAGTTGCCCGATGGTTGAGGCTACGCGAAAAAGCAAAACAATATCAGGAGATTAAAAATCATGAATTCACACCTTGCGAGAGTACCTTTCGGCCAAGAACGGCGGTTAAATCTGGGCTTTGACAAATCGTGCCCAGTCTGCGGAATCCAACGGGGACTTGTCCACGAATATGGATGTTTGGCTGAGGAATGCCCGAAGTGCGGTTCACCCGTGGTCGGGTGTGCCTGCGAGTGTCTTGCCCCTTGGGAAGAATTTAAAATCGTCAGGGCCCTTGAGGGGACTTTCTGCTGCCTTGATGATGCATTTCAGGCCGGTGCCGGTGCTGGCAATCGAAAGACGGAGGCGATGAGCCCAACCGACAAAGCAGCAGTTATGTATGTTACCAAGAACGTTTCACCGGAAATGCGGGCCGAGATCAATAAAGGGTTCGATGCGCTTTTTCCCACCCTCAAACCTTGTGGTGAAAACAAACAGGGGGAACGCATGTATCTTTCCGACGATATAGCTGACGCCCTTGGCATGGATAGGAGCGAAGTGAAAGAATTTTGCGCGAACATTGAGGAAGAAGCCATGCAAAGCGAACCTGTTCACCCGCATGATGGGGCTGGACATTGTTGAACTGGTCTCAAGAAAAAGAAGTACCCCCCGTGGTTTCAGCCGCTTCGGTTTCAGCTAGGGTTTCCATTGAAACTACTGGTACGCGCTCGATTCCGTTGAGACGCTGCCTGTTTTTCTTTTGCTAACACGGCCGTAATAATTGGGCGGTCAATTTGTAAATTTTTTGTGAAAAAATCATCATAAAACGTTAAATTATCAATAAAAATAAACAATAAACGGTGCCAACTATGAATAACGAACTGTACAGCGAAATCAACCGAACCACGCAACTTGCCCCCCAGGGCGGAACTCAGCTCCAGCAGGCCACCAAGAAGGCATTTGACGAGGCAAAGTATGCGCTGAACCCTTTCCGGAGTGATCCGAAAGCTCCTCCGACGCAAGTGGAACCATCCACACCCGCGGGAAGCCCTCCTGTTGGCCTCGGGTATAGACGTCCGCCCCTGCAATCCGCCCAAGCTCCAGGCTCTCCCGTCACTGACCAGTTGACCACCCCGAACTTCGGACAGGTAGCGCCCAAGAATACCGCCCCGGTCAACCCGGTAACACAGATCGGTAACGGTATGAGTTTGTCGCACGACCGCGAGGGGAACCGGATTTACACCGCTGGCGTGAAGGATCAGCCCGGTTATGGGTATATGAAGGTGATGCCAGGTAGTAGCCAGAACGCGGGGCAGGCTCAAGCGGGCGTGGCTCTAGCAGGGCAACTGCCAGAGAAAGGGCTCGGCTATTCACTCCGGGGTAACCAGGGCGCCAAGGAGGCGTTCATGCGACCGGCGCAGCAAAGCGGCCAGCAGTACACTGACCGGATGGTTGGACCGGCGAGCCCGGACTACGGGTTCCTCAAGCCGGACAGCGAGCGCAACGCCGGAGGGGCACCGAAGTATCTGGGCAAGGAATCGGGACTGGGGTGGAAGACTCGGCTTGGCCTCTACAAAGAGCAGATGGACACCTTCAACAAGGAGACCGGCAACCGGAACGCCCTGGACGTTGAAGCGATGCGGGAGGCAGGCGCAGGTGGCCGGGCTTTGCTGGCCGCCAAGGGCATCAACGACCGGAACGCTATCGATGCGCAGCAGGTCCAGGTGCAACGCGACCAGTTGGCCGCGGGCGCTCCGATGCGGCAGGCTGAACTGGAAGAGAAGCAGGTGGGCCTTGGCTACAGCAAGCAGGTGCGGGCGATGCGCGACAAGCTGATGGCGTCGACCGACCCGAATGAGCAGAAAAACCTGATGCGCCAGCTCTACGCCATTCAGGGTAAGCCTGACCAGCAGAAATACCAGATTGCGAACAGGGAAGAACCTGTTGACCCCAACAACCCCATGAGGGGAATGAAAAAGATTCCATACGCGATAGACATGGGGACGAGGGAAACGTTTGAGGTGGGGGCAAATGGTGGGCTTGGCTACCCTTATCAAGGGGGTTATCGAGTCAAACAAAAGGTTGATTGATAGACTGTTTGTTGTGAGGCTGGTTGCCAGCTTGGTTGCCACGGAAAAAGAGGTGGCCAGGTCCGCAGTATACTGGTCCGCGCACTCCTTAACCCCACCCCCCACGATGGAGAAAGAAAATGTTGAATGGAGAAACACCCCCGAGCGCTGAAGGGGGGCAGCGCTCGCTCTGTCAATCAAGTCAAAGTGGCTGCCAATCATGTCTGAAAAAATTGTAAATGATACCAAATTATTACGCCTGATTGACAAAGAAGGCAAGAGTCAGGCAGATGCAGCGAAGGTGCTTGGGGTCTCCCGGCAGGCGGTCAACACACGCCTGAAGCAACTCCGAGGGCGGACCACCTTCGTTGTTGCGGCGACCAGGGTAGAGCAGGCTGTGGAATCCAAACTAGATATTGTCGGCCAGTTGAGGGAGATCAACCAGCAGGCTCGGGATCTGCTGGATCAGTCTTCCGGCGACGCCTCTCTGTCCGTGAAACTCATGGGCGAGATACGCAACCAGCTCAAACTGATGATGGACGTATACGAAATGCTGTACAGCCTGGAAGGCGCGGCACAGTTTCAGCAGATCGTCTTGGAGACCCTGGAAGAGTGTGACCCGGCGCTGAGGAAACGGGTGGTCAGCCGCCTGAACGAGCAATCTGCGCTTCGTTCGGCATTGAGATTCAAGTGATGGAACTCTTCGTTGCCAGGAGGAGGGATGACCTGCTGGTCGCGTTCACCGCAGTCATTGCCGCCCGGTTCGATGGGCATGGGCAGGATTACAGCTGCTACCAGGACAATCCCGTTGGCTTTGGTGAAGATGTGCTTGGCGAGACGCTGACAGCCGACGTCAAGCGGATGATGGAGTCGGTTCGGGATAACCAGATCACCGTTGCCAAGAGCGCGAACGCCACCGGCAAGACCCATGCCGCCGCCCGTGTGGCTGTCTGGTGGTACCGGGTTTTCTCCGACTGCCAGATATACACCGCCGCTGCACCACCTGAGAGCAATCTGAAGAAACTGCTGTGGGGTGAGATCGGCGGCATTGTCGAGAAACATTCTGCCTTGTTCGAGCATGACGATATCAAGAGCCTGCACGTTGCCAAGGGAGCAAACAACTTCCTTACCGGTGTCAGCATCCCCTCATCCGGCACGCCAGCACAACGAGAGGCGAAGTTCTCCGGCAAGCACAGCCCACACCTCCTGTTCATCATCGACGAAGGAGATGCCGTTCCGGATGAGGTGTATCGCGGCATTGAATCCTGCATGTCCGGCGGCCACGCCCGGCTCCTGGTGATGTTCAACCCTAGGGCAGAGCGAGGGGAGGCTTATCGCATGATCCGGGACCGGCGAGCCAATGTGGTTGAACTCTCCGCCCTCAACCACCCGAATGTGCTTTCCGGCGAGGACCGCATACCTGGAGCGGTGACGCGGGAGGTGACAACCCGCCGCATCAACCAATGGTGTCGTCCGCTGACCGCCAAGGAGAAGCTTGGTTCAGAATGTTTTGAACTCCCTGTTTTCCTGGAAGGGCAAACAGCCATGGACCAGGCCGGCTACCAATATCCTCCCTTGAGACCCGGGTGGTACAAGATCATCGAGCCGGCATTCAGCTACATGGTTCTTGGCCAGTACCCGGCACAGGCGTCGACACAGTTAATCAGCCGGGAGTGGCTTGATCGGGCCAGGGCCCGGTGGGACGCTTACGTTGCCGAGCATGGCGAAGTTACTCCGGAGGGCACAAGGGCAATCATGGGCCTTGATGTCGGTGAGTTCGGCACTGACGCCAATGTGGCTTGTTTCCGGTACGGCGGTTTCGTCGAACGGCTCGTGCCTTGGAGTGGGGTCGATACCTTGGTTACCGCCAACCGTGCCGCCGAAGAATACAAGGCACGGAGAGTACGGTACTGCGGTGTCGATGCAACAGGCGTTGGCGCTGGCGTGGCCCCCGTCATGCGAGTCCGTGGCTGCAGGGCGCATCCAGTGAAGGTTGCGGCCACCGCTACGGAGAAGACAGAGTTGGGTGAGTTCCGCAATCTCCGTTCACAGCTGTGGTGGGCCTGCCGTGAGTGGCTGCGTGTTGATTCTGGTGCCATGTTGCCACCGGACAACGATCTGCTGGAGGAACTCGCCTTGCCCACCTACGAGGTCCGTAATGGCAAAATAGAGGTTATGGCCAAGCCGACTATGCGCGAGTTGTTGAAACGCTCTCCTGACCGCGCTGACGCTCTCAACTTGACCTTCTATCGGCCCGAACTCCTTTTCCCCAACCTGTAACGAGAGGTATGATCATGCAGGTTTTGAATGTAACCGCCACCAAGAGTTTGAAAGACCAAACCATTGAGTTGACCGTATCCGACCCACCGACCGGCAAGGAGATTGCCATGAAGCGGTATGTGGACATCCGGGGCGGTATCTCGTGGCCGACACCGTACGCGCAGGCTTACTTTTGCATATTGGGACAAGAAGTCGGCCATGAGGAGAGCGAAGGTAAGAGGGTGCTCCTTGCCGAGCACGAGGACAGTTCATCGTACCTCGACAAATTTTATGAAAGATTGATTGTTGTTGCGGCCCAAATGGGGTGCAGGAAGTTCTACGCGGCGATGCCGGAAGACCGGCAAGATTGCGGCTACCTTAATGATTTTACCCAATACGCAAGAAAGCAGAAAAGCAGCGTTACCCTTCACGATGCGGAAGATGCCGATGACTTCCTGCTTGGTCTCAACCGAATCCGGCCCGGCACCCACAAGGGGAGTTTGATTCTGCCGGAGGATTCACTTGTCCGCGAGCAGCTTTCCAGCATCACTGCCCAAGACCTCGAAGACAAGCCTGGCGATAAGTACAATGCCATTAATGGGCTGTGCCATGCCCTTGGCAGCTTTTTCCGGTACCCCGCAGTCAAAAGGAAACCGCATCGAATGTCACCGCCGCCGAACTGGAGGGCATTTTAAATGGCCAAGGTGGCGGCATAGCCGGTATGCTGATTACAAAGGGTCACATCCGTTAACTTATGCAGGTAGGGAAAAGTTAGGGTCTGCTGAATAGTCTTGCAGGGCAAACCCCTTGAGAATGGTGAGATTTTGGCGAGGGTCTGAACGAGTTTTTGGATGTCCGAAACAAAAAATAGCAAAGCTCATGAGAGTACGAGGTTTACACAAGGGTTGCGCTTGCAGCTAACCCCACGGCTACCTAAGAAAACGTAAGGTTGGGGTGGATCAGTACTGACTTCAGAATTTCTGAAGATAGCTCATCGTCGTCGAGGCCGCGAAGAGCATGGCTAACCCCTCATATGGCTGTTCCTGGCTGTCGCTGAATTTTGAGTAAAGAATCGTCAGACCCTCGGAGCGCCTTTACGCGGCCGGCCGATCTTTGTCTTTGGCTTGATGCGTGTACTGGCGAGCCATATTTCAAGGTCGCGTACGCTGAACATGGTCTTTTTTCCTGGACGATAGGCAGCAACAACACCACTCTTCACCAGCCGCCACAGGGTCATCCTGCTGATGTGGAAGCGCTCTTGCGCCTCTGGGTAGGGTATGAGTTCCATGGCTTTATGCGGGTAGATGTTGGGGTGAACTGAGCAAATCCGCCACGAGGCCGCTCAACATCAAGGGATGTGGGCTTAAAATTCAGCCGCGAGAACTCATTAGAGCACTCAAGGCCAGTCCACGCCCAACGCCAGCAGTCCATGATAGTAAAAACCCGGCGCCATGTTAAAAAAACCCGCCACGAACTCAGATGGAAAAACCTCCGAGTGGGCGAGACTATGAAAATGGCCAAGTTAGGAATTTGGTCATAGTGCCGTTCTAGGGATTTCACCCCATCCCAACCCTGGCCACATAGTGCTGAGCCTTCTGACTCGGCAGGGTGGGCCCACACACGGGAAGGTGGGGTACCGGCGAGAGGCCAGAAGGTTATCAGTTTTGAAAAGAAATACTGGCCGAAAATGATCTTGTCAATGAGTCATTGACATCCCTGCCCTGATCGGGCAATGATCATTTACCGCGTCGAAAATGGGCGTGGCCGGGTTTGGCGACCCGAATCCTCAAGGCGGATGCACCGCCCCTCTCCCCGAATGGCGGTTTTTTTTGTGTCCGGTGCACGGCATTGCTCTCCTTGGGCGGTGGTGTGTGGGAGGCCTCGTGCCTGCCGGTTTCCTTGAGGCCGGTTCGCCAACCCGCACATTCACCGCCCTTTTTGTGTTCTGTAGTGGCGGAAACCTCAAAAAAAGGAGTTGGAGCGATGGCTGGATTTCTTGAAGCGGGAAAGAGACCTTTAACACAGGAAGAAGCAGAATGGGTCGAGCGGGCTCGCGAAGCAAGTCTTGGCAATATCACTGTCATTGGACAGCTTGCCGACATGCTGATAACTCTCAACGAATTGGCGGGCGTGGAAGACCTTGATCCTTACTACAAGAAAGAGTTGTGCCGGGATGGGATAGAAACTGTTGCCTATGGCATCAAAGAACTTGCGCGTGCGGCTGCGGACCGCCAGGAATTTATCCAGGACACGCTTGTAGGCATCACCGCTGCGGAGATGCAAGGCCGCCAGGAGTTAGTCCGCAAGGCGTATTCAGTAAATCGAGAGGTTGACGAGAACCTGAAATCGTCAAGAGCAGAAAACGACCTGCACCAAGCAGTGAACGGGCAACCTCTCTTTACCCCCGAGGTGGTGGTATGAAAAAAAACGTGCTCGGCCACATCGACGCCATGACCGGTATCATCGACCGCTCAGAAGCAATCCTTTGCGTCACCACTACGGAGTTAGTGACCGGCTGTGGACCTCGAAAAATGGACGACGACAAGGTTGCATGTCTGTTGTGGCAGGTAGAGGAGAATATGAAAGCACTACGGGCTCAGATTGAGCTTATGTGGGAGAATATCAAAGCACAAGGCGAGAAGGTAAAGCAATGACCGCGCTCACCGAAGAAACAGCCGTCCGCCTGGCATCCGCCCTTGAACGAGTTGCCGACGTGCTGGAGCGCGGCGGAATCCAACATATCACCGACGCCTCGCACAACGCGCTGATGGCTGACATCTCGTTGCGTGGAGTCGACGCCTTGATCGAGCACAACAAGCGCAACCGGGTACAACGGACGCGCAAGGTGAAACCGAAGGTATGACCGTGCCCTCGACTTGGCTGGCCACCAGTAACAACAGAGAGCCCTCTCGGAAACGGGAGGGCTTTTTTGTGCCTGCCTCGCACCATTAGCGAAACCTTGGCGAAAGGGCAAAAATAAAGGCCCGCTATTTTATCCAGGCAAACACCTGGTAGCGGACCTCTTTGAAGAGGAAAACCATTCCTGGTGGGTTGCCGTCAATCACCCCCCTGGGGGAATCCAGCCCTATTCCAATTCATCGATCAACAACAGCGCTAGTTTAAATTGGTCGATCTCCTTCTGGTTGCCGTCCACCTTGGCTATAGCCAGGTTTTCTTCCATTGTTTCCCAGAGGAGTTGCTTAGGCTCCATCCCCATCCCTTCAGGAAAGAACGCTATTTCTTCCCGCAGGATGTCTAAACGACGCTGAAGCGTTTCCCGAAACTGTTTTTTCATGTTTTCCATTGTTCGGATGTTCTCTCACCAGATGTCGCCCTGGCCGGACCACCGGCGGGGGATTTTTTTAGGCTGGCCGTATTGATTCGCATTGACCCCATATAACCAGAAGGTTATTATTTACCTATGGCATGGGAAGTGGAATTTACTAACGAGTTCGGCGAATGGTGGAAAAGCCTTGATGATGGCGAACAAGATTCTGTCGATATTTCTGTTCGCCTGCTTGAAGCATGCGGCCCCTCGTTGGGCTTCCCCCATTCATCGAAGATCAGCAATTCGAAGCACTCGCACATGAGGGAATTGCGGGTGCAGCACAAGGGAACGCCATACCGGGTTCTGTATGCGTTTGATCCCCGGCGGGTGGCATTGCTACTGATCGGCGGAAATAAAGGCGGAAATGATCGTTGGTATGAAGTTCACATTCCGCTGGCCGACAGGATTTATGACCAGCATTTGAAGGAAATCGAGCAAGACGGGGAGGTATAGCCATGGCAAAATCATTCAAAGAACTCCGCGAGGACATGACTCCAGAGCGCCGAGAACGCAACGAGCGCGAAGCAGGGGAATTGTTGGCGGCCATGCCTTTACAGGAAATCAGGAAGGCACTTTCACTGACACAGGAACAACTCGCTGAAGAACTTGGCATTTCCCAGGCGGCGGTTTCCAAGATGGAAAACAGGCCTGATATGTATATCCGCACGCTTGCCCGTTTCGTGGAAGCTATGGGCGGCACCCTAAAGGTGACCGCGAATTTTCCTCAAGGAAGCGTTTGCATTACCGATCTGTACGAGAAGGAACAATTTGCCATGTAGAGCAAGCAACATTGCCGTGGCAGGAATCCCTTTCCGTTCCCTTGGCGGTGAGGGATTTTTTTTTGCCCGGCCCGTTTCATTGATTTGGATTGTCGAAATCCGCTTACAAAGTGCTTACAAATTTTATTGAAAAAGAAAAAGGGTTTAGAGATCACTCTCTAAACCCTTGAATTTGTTGGTAGCGGGGACAGGATTTGAACCTGTGACCTTCGGGTTATGAGCCCGACGAGCTACCAGACTGCTCCACCCCGCGTTGCAATCCGACGATAATAACCGATTGAGGGATAAAGTCAACCGTTCTCTCGGTCCGTCGTGCCTTTTTCCAGGATCGCCGCAATCTTCTCCAACACCAGCAGCGGGAAGGGCGTCAGTTTTCCCTGGCGGTTGACACAGGCATGGGCGGTAAACCCCTTGACCAGCAGAGCCGTACGATTCTCCTCGTTTTGCCGGGAGATGGCATAATGAAAACGGCAG
>Ga0209016_1002610_pt1 | contig 11746 bp, 4 predicted proteins | sample EPASupsiteSAE305_FD_187265 | JGI IMG/M metagenome (GOLD analysis project Ga0209016, IMG submission 187265) | Bioremediated contaminated groundwater microbial communities from EPA Superfund site, New Mexico - SAE3-05 (SPAdes) (version 2) | ecosystem: Environmental > Aquatic > Deep subsurface >...
CGTGATAATTATCCTGTACCCATTGCCACACATTCCCGGCCATGTCGCACAGACCCTGCGCGGTATTCCCGGCAGGCCTGGAACACACCGGCTGCGTGCCGTGTTTACCGCAATCGTCGCGGCCGCTGCCGGTCATCACGGCCCTGTCGCAGGACGCTATCACGTTCCCCCAGGGGTACTTCTGGTCCTTGCCGCCGCTTTTGGCCGCATATTCCCATTCAGCCTCGCTCGGCAGCCTCCCGCCCTTGAACCTGGCGTACTGGCTCGCCTCTTCCCAGGTAACACAGTTGACCGGGTGGTACTGCCTGCCAGCCTTCCTCCAGTTACAATATTCATCGTTGGCGGATGGCGGCGTGCAGACGCCGTGGTTATAACACTCCTCGTATTGCTGCACTGTCACCGGCGTTTTAGACATCTCAAAGGTGCCGATGCTCACCTTGTGGGCAGGCCTGGCGTCCTCATCCCCATTGCCCATCGTAAATTTCCCTCCGTTTATGGTGACCCACTCCACAGGTTTAAAAGGCAAAGCTGCCTTCCCTCCCGGGGAGACCGCTTCCACGGCCATAAGTTCAGGGAGCGGAACTTCCACATCCATCACATCCGCCGGCAGCTGGTCCGTCACGGCGTCCCTGAGGTCCGCCGGCCTGTCGGTTCTTTTGAGGCCAAGCATAAATGCGACCGCGGCTACGGCCGCTATATATGAAATTTTCCTGTTCATAATCACCTCTCCTGCTACGTCGGTCCCGGAACTCCCGGACGCACCCTTGTCCTGTCCGGTTTAATCTCAACCGTTCTGCCCAATTCTATTGACAGATCATAGCCTCTTACCGGTACTTCTTCCCATTCTTCAAGTAACTGCCTCTTTTTCAACACGGCTCTTACCGCCCTGCGGTGAATGGCCCAACTGACCTTTTCTTAGTTTCCTTTCTTTAGTTTCAGCACTTCTAATTTGGGGCCACTGAAAAAGTCTGTCTCTGCTGTTGATAACAAAGTCCGGCTACTCGTCCCGGTCGCTGGGCGATAGTCCGGGGCAATTTCCCGCCTGCCCCTGGGCATTTTGAAGTCTTCTGCGGCTTACGCCGCCGCCCTGGCCTCCATTTTCCGCAGCGCCGTAGCCAGGTTCATCGCCATCAGCCCCAGCCACGCCCACATCTCCTCGCCGCCTGCCATACGATGCTTTACACGGTCCAACCCGTAGCGCGTTTTCGATACACCGATTATCCCTTCCATACGGCTGCCTCGCAGCTTCTGCCTCTCCACGAACCACGCGCGGTTCTCGGTGGACAGTGCATTGCGCCCCAGAGCCTTGAACCCGCCACGCACCCCAATTCCCTTGAGATGCCAGCGGCTGGCACGTGTGCCGAATATCCCATCCACAGTCGAACTGCCTGGATAGCGCCCAAACTGCCCCCGGTAAAACTCCAAGCTCAGCGGCAGGCGCTCCCCCTCGTTGTACGCCTCGAAAGCGGGCTTGTCCAGGGAACAGTATCCGTCCACCCGGCGCAGCAAAGTCTTCGCCCCGAACTCCAGCGCTCGGCCCGAAGGGGGCAACAGACTGCTAATCACTGCAACACCATACCGGAGTCGAGCTATTGCAGGTTTGGCCGGCATAGCACCAGAAATGGAGTTTATCCCCGCCCGTGGTACTATTGACGTCGCTGGGCAGATCGCAGATCATTCCGTACACGGCGGCGGAATTGCTTGTCCAATTTGTGCAGTTCTTCGGGCTCGCCGCGCCGTCCAAGTCGGCCCAGGCTGCGTTGCCGTCGAAAATAGTCTGGTCTCCCATCCGGTTCCAGCTGCGCCCCTCCAGCAGTTCAGTGGCCTTGCACATATGAAAACCGCTGGAGCACTGGCCCCCGGGACCGATGCCATTGCTGGTCGCGGTGGTTTTGTAGTATGTCCTCGGACCAAGAACCACCCAACTCCCGCTGGCCGCCGCCGTTGCGATCTTCAGAGTGTTAGAGGACGAATCATAATAGAGGCGGCCTGGCGCGGGCGACGGGGCCGGGATATTCGCCATTGTGATATAGCCCGATGCGGAAACGGTGCTCGCGGTTGCGTCTCCGGTCTGCAAATCCCCTCCGGCAACGTGCAGCTTCGCCGCCGGGCTCGTCGTCCCTATGCCGACGTTGCCCTGATTATTTATAGTGGTCCTTGCCTGTCCATTGACCCAATTAACAACACTGTCCTGGGCAATCAGGTAAATATCGCTGTTTGCGTTAACTTCGTTGTGAATATCTAATCTGTCGGCAATCGCGCCATATCCGATATACGGGGTCCCGGCTGCCTGTCCATTAAGCCTGAGGGCATTTCCGCCTGGAATTTCAACATCTCCGGCAACATCAAGTTTCGAGCTCGGCGCCGTCGTCCCGATGCCGACGTTGCCCGCGACTATCAATCCGCTGTCAAGCGTTCCGCTTTGCCCGGTATAGGCGGAGCCCACCTCCAACGTGCCGTTAGACGTTAGCCGCATTTTTTCGGACAGCACCGTATTGTTGGATGTTTTATAGCCGAGATAGCCGTCGTCGCCCGACCAATTTTCCACTCCGCCGATGAGCTCAGCGTAATTTATGTTGTAGGTTCCGTCATTGCCTTTAAATAAAATGCCGAGCTTGTCCGCAGTGCTCCCCGCGGGAAAGCGAAGGGTGAGGATGTCTACGTTATCCACCGGCGAATTAATACTCAGCAGCGAGTCGGGGCTTGTCGTCCCGATGCCGACATTGCCGCCATTAAAATAAGAATCCCCAGATGAAGCTATTCTCGTGTTTAAAACAGCTGAGCCGTTACGTAAATCCAATGTTCCATGTCCGCCTGTTGCTTCAGCCAGATCCACAATTCTGTTCGCATCATCCGTGCTTTCAAGAATCGATAAAACATTCGTATTCGCTCCCCCTGATTTTATAGCTAGTTTTTGCCCCGGCGCCGTCGTCCCGATGCCGATATTGCCGGCATTTGTTGTTGCCCCATCAACCCCTAATAAAATATTTCCATAAGCTGCTCCAGTATGAGCATAAACTTGAAGATTGCCATCGCTTCTCGTATTCATAACGCCATGCTTACTTGCATCATAAAATAATGCCAACTGTTCACCCGTTGATTGTATTTGTAATTTTCGTCCCGGACTCGCCGTCCCGATGCCGACGTTGCCGGCGCTTGTTATTCTCATCTTTTCATCAGGCAGTGCGAGATTGGAAGCCGAAAAGACCAAATCACCTTTGTAACTTGACTCTGTGATGTCTGTTATAACACCACTCACGCCGGCGATACCTTTCATTCCACCCTCACTATTAGCTGCAAATAACATCTGAGCGCCTGAGCCGTTAGCATAAGCAGCGTTATTATGAAGGACAAACATTGGTTGAACACCTGAACCTGAATCAGTAATATGCAATTTTTTCCAAGGCGCCGCCGTCCCGATGCCGACGTTGCCGGTTTTTGTGATTCTCATCCACTCGGCTATACCGTTCGGTATGGTGCCGCTGTACATCAGTCCGAAAGTCATGTCGCCAGAGTAGCTGCCGGTGTTCTCGACCGCAATGCGGCCTATCAACTGATCGTTGAACCTCTCGGGGTCAGTGGACATATCGTACGACTGGAAACCAAGAGCCACGCCGCCCGAGGCGGCGGCGAATTCCGGTCCGTCGTTTGACAGCACCAACGGCGTGGAAATATTGACGCTGTTCGAAAAGATGCTTGCCTTGAACGCCGGCGCCGTCGTCCCGATGCCGACGTTGCCGCCTCTTAGCGTCATCCACCGCGTAAAATCATTATCAAGACCAAGCGTGTTGGCCGGGCTCTTACCAAAGACTATCCCGTCCCCGTCAGAACCCAGGGCAAAATGCATGCTGCGGGGCAGCAAATTGCCCGTAGCAGAAACATTATTATAATATCTCATAGCAAACCCGCGATTCGTAGCTCCGCCTTCCGAACCGGAAACTATTATTGCCGGAGCGTCTCCGTTGCCGGCGCTGTGTATATTTAAATTCGACTGAGGATTTGTCGTCCCGATGCCGACATTGCCGCCGTTTGGATTTAATGCCAACGGGTAGGAAGCTCCTCCTCCCGCTTGAATATATGCGGCATACGGACTACCAGTTAAGTTGCCAAAGACTATCTTACCGGACGACGAACCCTCGAGTTGTAAAATACCGCCGTTATTAGTGCTCGGTGAGGCCTCTGAAGTTCCCGAGACATGCAATCTGCTCGTTGGCCCCGCCGTCCCGATGCCGACGTTGCCGGCTGTTACAAACACATGCGTGTCAATCGTAACTCCAGCCTGATTCTGTGTGCCCAATGATGGCGTGGCATTGATATTAAGCTTGGTTGTCATCGGATTGGTTACAACCCCGGTAAGCGTCGTCCCATCGCCGTAAAAAGCCTGTGCGGTTATACTAGAGGTCGCAAGCATCCCGCCTTCAACCCTTAATTTATGCGTCGGACTTGTAGTCCCGATGCCGACGTTGCCGGTGTTTGCAATGCGGACTCGTTCCGTATCATTCGTGGCGAAACGCAGGTGCGTATTGTCTACATTCCACAGATACGCGTCTCCGGCATAAGTATGTCCACTCCCTGTTTTCCCGACTGTAAACATTTTAGGCCCTGCCGTCTTGTAAACTGTTCTGACTTGAGCGTCTGCCCCTGTATCTGCATTCGCCAACTCAATATTTGTTTCAGTGTTTTGACTCTTTGAGATATGTAAAATATTACCCGGACTCGCCGTCCCTATGCCGACATTGCCGCCTTGTTGAAAATACGCTATGGGGCTCCCATCATATTGCTCAATACGAACACCGTCGCCGGCATCAGAATCAATGGCTCTCAAAAACGTATAACCGTGCGTACCCCCAGCCCCCAACATAGCCATAGTTTGAGAAGGAACCCAGGTTTTTCGGACTTGCAATCCACTGCTTGAATCCAGCATTACCGCGCCGGCAACTTCCAGCTTCGCCTCCGGCCCCGCCGTCCCGATGCCGACGTTGCCTGAACCTTTTACCACAAACACATCCGCGTTCGCCGTTCCCGTGGTGATCTTCAGCATATCCTGCGATGCGGAAGCCGAGGTTGATGAAATATGCAGATTAGCCCCCGGACCCGCCGTGCCTATGCCGACGTTTCCGCCAGAGGTAATTCTCATTTTTTCCGTCGCTGCAATATCCGTTATCCCTGCACTGGTCCAGAAAGAAAGCGCTGTCGGCGACCGAAACGAATTACCAGACTCATTGACTATCGCTATTCTGCCTGCGTCAGTGATACCTCCATCATTGGAATCATCTATGGTGCTGAAACCCAAGTAGCCCTGCGAGTTCTGGCCTACAGTTAACGATTGTCTTATTGAGACTAACTGTAAGATTGAGTGATAAGCGTTATCTGTCATTTCAGACGACCTGATTGATACATCTGATGCTTGTCCCCACCCTGTCGAGTTGTAAGCGCCAGAACCCTGTATGGATAGTTTCCCCCCCGGATTCGGCGTCCCAATGCCGACGTTGCCGCTCGATTTGAATGTAACCTGCTGAGTTCCGCCAGGTTGAAATATCAAATCTCCAGAAGCCGGAGCAGACAACTTCACATCATTTCCCCAACGACCAAGCACCTCAACATTATTAGAAGAGGTTAATGATAATTGATGTCCTGCGTCATAATTCGCAAACAACTGTGCTTGATAATTAGAATCAGACGAACTTATTAATTTAATTGAAGGACTCGCCGTGCCGCCTACTTCCAGCCTCGCCCCCGGCGCCGTTGTCCCGATGCCGACATTGCCGTTATTCAATATAGACATTCTTTCTGCGGATGTATTAAAGAATCCCATGCGGCCGTTTTCATTTGAAACGAACATAATGTTTCCGTTTGTGGTCATTTTTATGCCGTTTGAAGTGGTTGCCGGCCCGCCCTCAATATGCGCGAATGTGCCCAAAGTCCCGTATAGGTGCAGTTTCTCGTTAGGACTCTGCGTCCCGATGCCGACGTTGCCGTCCTTGACCACCAGCGTGGAGCCGCCCACGCTGAAGGCGCTGCCCTGCACCGTAAAAGTAGAGTTCAGCGCGGTCAGACTTGCGGCCGAATCCTGGGAAAGCGTTGAATTGCCGAGCGTATTGGCGGAAATCCAGTAAGGCAGCTTCGGCGCAACCCCGCCGCTGAGGATGCCACCGATGCCCGTCAGCCCGGAGCCGTCGCCCACGAATTTCGCGGCCATCATCACGCCGGTGGCGGACATGGAGGAAACTATCGTCCCGCCCGAGTTGCGCCAGATCTGCGCCATATCGGCCGGCGCGGAACCGGCGGCTTTCACATCTAGACGCCCCTCCGGGGTATTGGTAGAAACGCCAATGTTCCCGGCCGGGGTAATTCTCATATGCTCATTAGCAAAGCCGTCCGAACTAAACCGCATGGGAACACTGTTAGCCTGGAGAATCACAGTGTCATCGTTGGCGACACCTATCGCTCCGTGGTCGGTCCCGCCCCTGTTCCATCCCATCAATGCGTGTCCACTATCTTCACGCAGAGTCATCTTATATAGCGGCACAGTGGTCCCGATGCCCACATTACCTCCGCTCGTTATGGTGAGGCGCTGGTCAATCCCGGGGTCGTGTGAAGAGCCTATTCCAAAATTATTATTTTCTCTCGGCCCGATATTCCACCAGCCGTCAGCAGCCTGATTCGCGGCGAGTATGACAACAGAGCCTTCGCCGGGAGCGGTCTGGTATAACTGGAGCAGCCTGTCAGCATTGCCATATTGTCCCGTGCCGGTTATGTGCAACGGGGCATGGGGGTCCGAGGTCCCCATTCCAACGCGTCCCGTGGTGGAAACGTACAGATGGGGGCTGATGGGTGAGGTGGAAACCCACAACGACGACGCAAGCGTGTCGGAGGCCATCACCGTCAAAGAGGAGACCCCCACGATCTGGTTACCGCCCATATTCAGTCGCTGTGTGGCGTTGTGGTCACCCAGGTTGTCGCCGGCGCCGGTCAGGTTGGTCAGCCCCGAGCCGTCGCCGTAGAATTTATTGGCGTGAATCCCACCCTCGCCGGTCATACGGATTACATTGGAAGCGCCTGTAGATATTACAAGCATATTGCCGGCCTCGCCAGCGCCGCTTGATACCACAAGGCGGTATCCCGGCGCCGTCGTACCTATGCCGACCTTGCCTGCAGAATCTATGACCATTCGTTCCGCACTGGCAGTATGAAACCTCAACTCATCTGCTCGACTATACCCCGGTTGCCCATAATAAACACCCCCGCGCGCATTGGCCGCATTATTACTAAAAGTGAAACCACTCTGTTGCGTAGAAGGCGTTAATATAGAAATGTAAGCGTTGTCATCGCTTTCCAGAACAACATGTTCCTGAATACCTGTTGGATCTCCGCCTGCAGAAGCTTTCCGTATATGTAGTTTATTAGTTGGTTCCGCCGTCCCGATGCCGACATTGCCGTTCATAAAGTATGCGTTCGTGCTGAACACAACGCCCGCGCCGGCCGCGGTTATAGAACTTACTGTTATGGTCGAAACGCCGACCACGTTGAAATTCGCCATGTTCAGCGTGGTGGTGGCGATATGATCGCCAAGATTGTCGCCGGCGCCGGTCAGGTTGGTCAGTCCCGAGCCGTCGCCGAAATACTTCGTGGCCGAGGCGAAACCCACTATGTACACGTTGGTGGATACCCTCACCCCGCCGCCGACGGCGGGGTCCGTTTCGGGGGTGATGGCCCGGCCAGAAGTCTCGAATACCACCCCGGCGTTGGTCCCCCTCACCGTGATCGAGCCGTCGGCCACATCGAACTTGGAGGCGGGCGACGTGGTCCCTATGCCCAACTTGCCGGCAAAATAATTGTTATAGGTGGAATTGTTGTAAATGGACCAGTTGCCGGCCGCCCCGGCGCCTATCAGGAGATTGGTGTTATTGGTTCCCTTGTCCTGGTTGCCCGTCCAGAAACCCCTTACGTTGGTCTGCGTGAAAGTGCCGCCGACGCTCTCGGCCAGGTATCCGGCGGGGGCGTAAAAAGCCGCCCAATTGGTGAACACGACATTCCCTGCGCTGCTATCTTTAGCCAAACCGGATTGAACCCCAAAAGCATCGGTAACTGTCTGCACCCCGGTCCCGGCGGCGGAGTAGCCGGCGCCCACGCCGATAGTATTGCCGGTTATCGCGCCATAAGTGTAGTTGCTGTTGGTATTCGCTTCCTGGAACACCCATTGCCTTGCACCTTCGACGCCCCACGAATCGTTGCCTGTGCGCCTATTTACCGCATAATTGTAGAACCCTGTGATAGAGTCGCTCCCTGCGTCGCCGGTTCCGGTCCCGATAGCGGAGAACCTTCCGGCAGTACCGCCGCCATCACCCTGGAATGTAGAGGCAACGCTGAGACCTGTCCCGGCGAAGCCGCTATTTACCGTATGTACCAGGTCCATACCCCAACGCCTGGTCGTTTCCACTTTTATCTGGCGCTGTATATTGGGAATGATTCCGATCCCTATGCCGCCGTACTGTACATTGAGGGTTGAGCCCCCCACCGAGAAGGCGTTACCGGCCACGGTGAAAGTGGAATAAGTGGTCAGCGCGGAGCTGAAGGTACCGGAAGCGGCGTTAATTATACTGAACCCGGCCATATTCAGTGTGGTGGTGGCTATGTGATTGCCAAGGTTGTCGCCCGATATCCCAGTCAGCGCGGAGCCGTCGCCAACGAACCTGTCGGCCATCATAACCCCGGTGGCGCTCATGGAGCCTTTTATGACCCCGCCGCCGTCGCGCCAAATCTGGGCGAACTGGTTTATTAAGGTGCCCGTGGAGACCACATCCAGCGCGGCGCCCGGTGTTCCCGTGGAGATACCGACCAAGCCGGTCGTGGAGACCAGGAACAGAGGGAGCCCTTCCGCGGAGACCAGCAGGGCCGGGGACTGACCGGCGGGGACGTGCAGCGCCACCGAACTTCGGAACTCGGAATACCCGTTCACGCTGAACTTGTCCACCACCTCGAACTCCGCGGCGCCGGCCCCGAGGGGGCGGAGTAGCAGCAGAGACGCGAGCAGCATCGGTCTTGCGCGGGAGACGCGGCTGAAAAAATTGTCCGCTGTGTCCATCACCAGACTCCTTTGGTCCGCGAAGCCGGGACAAGATCCCGGCGAAAGAACAGGAGCGCGACCATCATTGATTGTGGCGGATTGTCCCTTACGCCACAAGAGTCTTTCGGCTTACGGCATCCGGATGTCCCTCAAACCTCGAAAATAGCGACATTCAAAAGACGCTATAAGCTTGGAACGGAAAATGGTTAAATATGCTGAGGGTTATGATTGAGAAAGGCGGCGCCGTTGAAAGCGCCGCGCAGCCATTAAGGAGACGCTATGGACACCCCATTCTCCGCGGCTTTGCGCGAGATGCGCAAACGGCAGGGCTTTCCGACGGCCTACAAGTTCTTCCACACCAACGGCGGCAAGGAAACCTTCGGCTTCACCTACAGGCAGTACCTGCGCATGGAGCAAGGCAAAAGCCTGCCGGAATGCGTGAAGCTTTATAAGATGATGCTGGCCCTGCGCCTGGTGCCGAAGACCTATCCCGCTAACGCGCTGGCTATCGCCTGGCTGAAAACACATATCGGTGCGCCGGCCTACGATTGGATCTTCCAGTTCATACCGGAAAGGGACCTGAAAACAAGACTCCCCCCGATTTACGACGCCATGAAGAACTCTTTGTCCGCCAAGACCCATTATCTTTCCCGGCGCCAGGACGAAGCTATCCACGCCGATCTGGAAACTCTGCTATGCTGGGTGGCCCTATCCGCCGACAGTGGGGCCTGGTCGGCGGCGGAACTGGCCAAAACGCTGGAGCTCCCGCCGGAGGCGGCGGAAAGAGCGCTGAGAAATCTAGCCTCGGTGAAATTGCTCAAAACCGCAGGGAAGGGGAAATACCGCTGCCCGCTGACGCATATGATGCTGGAGTCCCCGAACCAGGGCAATAGTTCTTCCGGGGCAGGCGCGAAATGGCAGCAATACCGCAGCACACTGCTCTCCACCAGGAAATATCTCTGGTTCCGGGACGGCATCATCCGGGCCGACGAAGAGGCGTTCCGCAATTTCATCCCCATAATGAAACTGCTCCTGTCCACGGCCGAATCATATAAGATTACCCGGAAAACATCCAAGTCGGCGCTCTTCTACGTGGAAAGCCGGATCGCCAAACTCAGAGACTTCTGACACCCGCACGCTGTAAAGCGGCGCACTGGTTTACCGTATTTTTATCCGGGCTTCGGGATTTACCGGCCGCGGATTTGATTTCTTGAAGCAAACACATCCGGGCTGAAGGTCCGCGTCGTTCTTTCCGGAGGCAGAGGTTCTCATGGCAACCCCATGGAATTCGTGCAGGGCCTGCGCGATTCCTTCGACCGCCGGACGCGCGAGCCGCATCCGGCGGTTTGGAAAGTTGAGGTTAAACCGCAAGTCTTGACACACCCATACGCTCGAAGTATTTTATCGGGAAATTAGCGTTCCACGCAGATGGCGATGCCCATGCCGCCGCCGATGCAGAGGGTCGCGAGGCCCTTCTTCAGATTGCGCTTCTTCATCTCGTGCAGCAGGGTGACGATGATGCGCGCGCCGGACGCGCCCACGGGATGGCCCAGCGCTATGGCGCCGCCGTTCACGTTGACGATGTCCTTGTTGAAGCCGAGTTCCTTGGCCACTGACAGGCTCTGCGCCGCGAAGGCCTCGTTGGCTTCTATGAGTTCCACGTCCTTAAGCTCCCAGTTGGCTTTCTTGAGGGCTTTGCGCACGGCTTCGGCCGGGCCGATGCCCATGATGGACGGGTCCACGCCGGCCCAGGCATAGGAGACTATCTTCGCCATGGGCTTAAGGTTGTGCTTCTTCACCGCGTCGGCGGAGGCCACCAGCAGGGCGGCGGCGCCGTCGTTGATGCCGGACGCGTTGGCGGCGGTCACGGAGCCGTCCTTCTTGAACGCGGGGCGGAGCTTGGCCAGGCCCTCGGCGGTCACGCCGGCCTTGGGGTACTCGTCTTTCGCGAAGGCCACCGGGTCGCCTTTGCGCTGCGGGATCATCACGGGGGCTATCTCGTCGGCGAAGCGACCCTCTTTCAGGGCCTTCTCGGCCTTGTTCTGGGACTCGGCCGCGAACTTGTCCTGCTCCTCGCGGGTCAGGTTATACTTGGTTACCAGGTTCTCGGCGGTCACGCCCATGTGGTAGTTGTTGAAGACGTCGGTCAGGCCGTCGCCTATCATGGAGTCTATGATCTCGCCGTGGCCCATCTTGTAGCCGGCGCGGGCTTTCTTGAGCAGGTAGGGAGCGTTGGTCATGCTCTCGGTGCCGCCCGCTATGATCATGTCGGCGTCGCCGCACATGATGCTCTGGGCGGCGTTGGCCACGGTGCGCATGCCCGAGCCGCACAGCATGTTGAGGGTCACCGCGGTCTTTTCCACCGGGATGCCGGCGCCCACGGCCACCTGCCGCGCCACGCCCTGCCCCTGCCCGGCCTGGTAGATGCAGCCCATCAGCACTTCGTCGATGTCCGCGGGCTTCACGCCGGCGCGTTCCATCACGGCCTTTGTCACCACCTTGCCCAGCTCCACCGCGCTGAAATCGGCCAGGCTGCCGCCGAAGCTGCCTATCGCCGTCCGCACGCCGTCCACTATAAAGACTTCTTTCATTTTGTTCTCCTCCGTCAGGTTTATTTAAATACTGAAATTACAGATACCCCAGTTTCTCCGCCTGCTTCCGAAGATCAGCGCGGAAATC
>Ga0209016_1002613_pt1 | contig 11743 bp, 6 predicted proteins | sample EPASupsiteSAE305_FD_187265 | JGI IMG/M metagenome (GOLD analysis project Ga0209016, IMG submission 187265) | Bioremediated contaminated groundwater microbial communities from EPA Superfund site, New Mexico - SAE3-05 (SPAdes) (version 2) | ecosystem: Environmental > Aquatic > Deep subsurface >...
CGACCGTATCCGGACGGAACTGGAGAAGGTGGAGGCCCTTGAAGCGCAACGGGTGGAGATTGAGAAAAAGCTCGCCCCCCTGGGGGACCTGGCGAAACTTCCCGCCGGGTTCGACAGGACTATCGAGGCTTACTGTACTGCCAGCGAACGCCTGGAGCAGCTGGAAGATGAGATGGCCGGATTGTCTGCGGAGCCCCGTGATGTCCGCAAGGTTTCCGCCGGGCTGCTCTTTTCTCCCATTTTGGCATGGGGAGCGGCGGTTTTAGCCTGGTTCTTCATGCCGAAGACCGCCTATGTGATGACCGGCATTGCCGTCTTTGCAACCCTGGCCGTTGCCGTCTATGCAGCCCGCTCGAAAAGTGCGCGAAATGCCGATGCATCCCGATCCGCATGCAGCATCAAGTATTCGCATTGGCCTGTCATTATTAAGTGCTTGAATTGTCCTGCCAGGATGGGATGATTTGTATGGTTTGGAAAGCTGTGAATTCGTTGTGTTTATCATTTCCGAGATTTCTTCAACTGTCCATCTGACCAGTTCTTCGGTTTCGGGACGGGGTATTAGGACGCCCTCTTTTACAAAAAACTTATGTCCGCAGAATTCTTCAAAGCCCAGCACATACTGGAGGGGGCGGGCGGCAGCAAGCTGCCCGGCAGCACTATTCAGAAGCGATAGCTTCTCATCTGGAATTTCGCCAGAAGGCTCCACAATATGTTCATAAGAACTCAGCCCGCAAAAGTGCTGCAATAGCCTCACGGCTATCGCCCGCCCCTCCTCTCTCGGATAAACCTTCTCAAGCACCTCTTCCGTCCTGTCTATGAACTCTTTGTAAACCATTAAAAAACTATTTTTGTCAGATAAAATTTAGAATCGGAAATCACGCAAAGTTAGAATATTTAGCTACATTTGGTTAACCCTAAAAACATCAGACATGAAGATAAATTTCAGGACAGTTTTAGATAACCTAATGGTAATAATTGTCCGCAATCCGGTTGAGATTCTTATCTCGGTAGCATTCTTCATTCTATCCGCCCTTACATATGAGAATATTATGGATATGAAAATTTACGGCGAAAATCTTTTTCTTGCTCCTTTAATTTTCGCTAACGCTTTTATTCTCAACAAACTTTACCCACGAGGGTATAAAAGAGTTATATATTTTCTGTCAGCATTATTTATAGCTATTCCATTTATTGTTGATGCCGAACACTGGATTTTCTCCGGAGCATATCCGGCCACTCTTGCAATAGCTGCTGCAGGCATAGCCGTTTACAAGAACCTGCGTAGCAACGAGCATTTTGTAAAAGACATCCTGGTTTTTGTCAGGGAACTAATCTACACAATGGTTATAGCAACTTCCGTCTTTCTTGTTCTAATGGCAATTGTATTTTCGGCAATATATCTGTTCGACCTGTTTAAAGAAAGCTCAAACGACTTTGCTTACTACATTTCCTGCTCATGCTTTATAATTCTCGCACCTGTCATATTTCTCTATATGCATGCCGGATTTGACAATAAGGAAGAGTTCCGGGTTTCAAAAATCTTTGAGTTTATAATAAACTATATTCTCGCTCCGGCTTTGATTATTTACACAGTGATTCTCTATTTGTACATTGCAAAAATTACTGTTACATGGTCTTTGCCTAAAGGCAATCTTGCCTACATGGTCTTCGCCTTCATAATATCTGCAATAGTAATAAAAGCCGTCATCCCGTTGCTGAACAAACGCCTGTTCAGCGGTTTTTTCAACTCTTTCAGCCTGATAGCAATTCCTCCCCTCGTACTGTTTTGGATAGGAGCCATTTATCGAATCAAACAATACGGATATACCGAGGAGCGCGTGTATCTTCTTGTATGCGGAGCAATCATGACGCTTACCGTGATTCTTTTCCTCACAAAAAAATACGATAAGTACCTCTTTGTGGGATATATCACAATCGTTCTGCTCGCTCTGTTCTCCTATATTCCACCCATTTCTGCCAAAAATATTGGTCTAAGATCCCAGACAGCACAATTCAAATCCATCGCCTCCGATCTTAAAATGATAGGTACCGACGGAAAACTTTCAGCCCCTCCTCAGATACTTACCGATTCGGTATCAAAAGCAAAATTCGACCGCATGTATGATATTAATCGTTACCTCGACAGGCATTCGAATGAGATTAATCCTAAGGACATTACCGGATACGAAAACGCAGGCAATATGCGCACAGAGTTCAGCAAATGGTTTACATATCAACCTTACAACCGCAGTTCAATTCAGGGTAAGAAGGGAGAGTTTTCGATGGAAGGATTCAGTAAATTAAACGTGGATGTAAGTTTTTCAATCGTTAAGGACAGCATGCTGATATTAAATTCCGGCGGAGATGTTATTTGCCGCGCCCCGCGCTCCTTTGTTGACTCCCTGTTCGCCGCAAGACTGCAGGCGGAGAATATGCAAAAAGCTAAAATGCCGACAGACGGTTCTCCATCGGAAAGCGGGATGAAGCAACCGGCTCAGTATTCCGATTCGCTTCTCTATATGGACATCAATAATTACAGAATTGTTTTCAGCGAGATAAAATTCGATAAAGAGAAGAAAGTCTCAACCGCACATATCAAGGCATTGCTGATACGGTGACGCAGTTTGAGGTAAACATCGCATTGATACATAATACACTATCAAGCACTTACTAAAAAGGATAGCATCTAAGATGCCATCCTTTTTAGTAATCAATTAACAATCTGAGCATTGCAGGTCATGTTCGATTTGCACAAATTTATTTCGGACGAAACCGGCAGTCCCTTAGATTTTAATCGCCCACATGTTTCCGCCAAAGTCGGTAACGTAAAGAACGCCGCCGTCAATTACGATATTGCACAGGATTGGAGCACCCAGATTGAGCCGCCAGCGGAACGTTCCGTTGCGGACATCCACACAGTAAAGGAATCCGTCATTGGCTCCAAAATAGAGTTCGTTGCCGCTTAGGGCAACACCGCTTTCAACTGTCATCTGAAAGTCCTTGGTATATGGCGCAGTATAGAAGATTGCAGGATTTGTCCTGAAGTTCCAGAGTTCTTTATACCCGGCAGTTCTGTCAAACGCAACAACACCCTTGTCTGCTGTGCCGGTGATATAGTATTTATCTGTTACCAGAGGGCGTGAATTGCTGTTTATCACATAGCTGATTTTGAACTTCAGATTCTCTTCGCCTGTTCTCGGGTCGACCTCTGTTATGTATCCCGGAGATGCATAAAAGAAGTGTCCTCCGAATACTACTGGAGAGTTGTCGGATATGCGTGTATCATCGTCTCTCTTTTCCCAAAGCAGTTTTCCTGTAGTTATGTCGTGTGCAAAGCGTCCTGTCCAGTATGCAGCAGTGAGAAGTACTCCCGACTTTTCATCCACTACCGGAGAGGCAACTGTAGAGACTCCGCCTTTCCATGCTTCGTTTACCCAAAGAACCTTGCCGTCCGAAGCCTGCAGGGCAGTAAGGAAGTTTCCCTGACCGGCATAAATTACGCCGTTGCTCACAACTACTCCCTGAGTATAAACCGGATGTACGCTGTTTTGCCTGAGTGCCTTCGACCACTTTAGCTTTCCGCTTGCAGCGTCTATTGCATAGACATTTCCTTCTACATCACAGGCAAATATTACACCTTCCCAGAGAGCCATATTATTCTTTACCGAATTCTTTGTTTTAAAGCTCCACCTTATGTCTCCTAACGTCCGGCCTATAGCATGAATTGCCGCCACAGAGGCAGAATCGTCATCGGTTGTTGCAGATATAACCAGATTTCCTGCGAGCAGAGGAGATGTCATAAATGTATTTCCTCCCATGTTTGTTGCCCAGCTAATTACCGGTTGAGCGGAGGCGAGGCTTCCGGCTGCCGAAGCACCTGCCGGCTGTTGAGCGGCACCACACACTGAATTATCAAACCCGCCACAATTAACGACAACAGGATTCACCACAACGCTTCCATCCGAGAACTTCACCAGAATTTTCGCATCACCCGCCGCAGCTCTCATGCCAACAATATTGCTTGGCAACCGGACAAACCAGCTCCATGAACTTTTCTGAATAAGCGGATACTCTTTTTCATCAACTAAAACAACTGCTTTCTTCACCTCAGTTGGGGTATCATAAATGTTAGCAATAATCATGAATCCCGATTCAGGGGTTTTCCTGATATATCCGACTGGAGTATATCCATGAACATTAATCTCCCAGAATCCGTTTGCAACAACATGCCTCTCTATTGGAGAATATTTCAGATGCGACTTTAAATCGCCCTTCGGGTTGAACTCAATAACCCTGAAAGATGATGGGCTATGGTCTATGCCGCCTTTATTGGGAGACATAGTGGATATTGTTGCAACTCCTCCCACAGGTGTCTTGTGATAAAGATTTGTATGGTAGTGCGCATACAGATAACCTTTAATGTTGTATTTAAGAAGGTTCAGCTCCTGTTGGGCTGTCTTGAGAAGAAAGTTTTCAGAAAATCCGAGCAGATGGTGGTCCATTATAACTACCGGAGTGCCGGCAGGAATTGATTCGAGGTCGCTACGCAGCCAGTTGTAAATCTCGTCTGTGGTATAGCGGGGTACTTTGTCGCCGAACAAAACAGGGATATTCACAAAGTGTACTCCTCCAACATTGAAAGAATACCAGACCGGGCCAAACAACTCCTCATAAAGTTCTTCCCCGTATGCACCGGCAATAAGGTCGTGGTTCCCCAGAGTGAAAACAGCTCTCACGCCGAGTTTTTCAGATGTTAGTTCGCGGGCGTGAAGTCTCAATCCCTTTTCGTAACATATATCACCGTTAAAAACTACGAATGCAGGTTTGTTGTTCGACAAGTACCTCTTGAGCAGGTCCATCCAGTCTTTGTAAATACTGGCCTCCGTATCCCCCATGTGGATAAACCGGTTGGATTGGTTCCATCCCCTCTTTAGCAAAAAATCGTACTTGCCTTTTTCTTCAATCTTCTGATAAAAACTTCCGGACTGCTCATACCCGTTTGGGGTAGATATAAATACAAATTTTGCCTTTGGGTTTGTCTCAAAAGAGTACTCCCCCTTAACATCTGTTTTTATTACATTATAGCCGTCGGAAACAACAACCCCTGCAACAATCTTCCCCTTATCATCCATCACTTTGCCGGAAACTTTCTGTTGAGCCGAAGCAGAAAAAGAGATTAATATTATTGCCAGAAGGGCTGTTTTAAGTTTCATTACATTAAACTTGATTCTAAAAGATTAGTTAAAAAGTCCTTTATTGTCATACCTGTTGCTCTCACCTGCTGAGGCACAAGGCTCATTTCGGTCATGCCCGGTACTGTATTTATCTCAAGGAAAAAGATGTCGTTTCCTCTTACAATATAGTCCATACGCACAACACCCTTGCATCCAAGGTAGCGGTACATCTTATGGGTCATGTCAATGATACGCTCGCTGAGTTCGGCGGGTATTTGCGCAGGACAAATCTCCTGGGATGCGCCCAGATATTTGGCCTCATAGTCGAAAAATTCATTTTTTGGAATTATCTCTGTAACAGGAAGTTTAACGACTTTTCCACCGGCCTCGAATGCGCCGTTTGTCATCTCCCTGCCTGCAATATATTCTTCAATAAGAATTGTTTCCCCCTCAAGAAAAGCCGCTTTAATTGCAGCCTCCAGATCCTCCGCCTTCTTCACCTTTGTCACACCAAAACTGCTTCCTCCGTCGTTTGGTTTCACAAACAGCGGCAGACCCAGTTTTTCAATAATTTCCGACGAAGAGTAGCTCTCTCCCCTATGGAGAAATACCTCTTTCGCCATATTAATTCCAGTGTCGCGCAAATAGCATTTGCACGCATATTTGTTGAATGTAATTGCAGAAACAGACGAAGAGCAGGTTGTGTATTTCACACCCACCATTTCGAAGTAGGCCTGTAGGAGTCCGTCTTCGCCGGGTGTCCCGTGAATCATTATGAGAGCTACGTCAAAAACCACCTTTTTTCCGTTGAGAGAAAAAGAGAAGTCCGATTTGTCTATCTGCACTGTCTCGCCGCCTCCTGTATCAACCCTCCAGTCGTTCCCCTTGAGCATTATTTCATAAACTTCGTATTTCTCTCTGTCTATGTGGCCGGCCATGTGCTTGCCACTCTTTACGGAAACCTCTGCCTCCGACGAGTCCCCCCCATAAATAAGGGCTACAATTTTTTTCATCTTCAAATGTTAATATTAATGGAAAAACGGATCATTCACCATTGAGTTACCCTCCAGCTCATCGTCACTTCCCTTACAGTTGAACTGCGCAGAAAATCCCGAAGGCATTACAAACTGGTCCTTGACAGTAATTCCGCAGGAAGGGTCCTTTAAAACCTTCTGCATGAAAAGACCCCAGATTGGGAGCGCCATATTTGCTCCTCCTCCGTTTGAAAGCCCTTCAAAGTGAACCTGCCTGTCTTCGGCACCAACCCATACCCCCGCTGTGAGCTTTGGTACATATCCTATAAACCAGCCATCGGCCTGATCGTTTGTTGTTCCTGTCTTTCCGGCAATAGGCCCTTCAGGTACATACTTGTATCTCAGCCTTGCTGCAGTTCCTTCGTTCACTACCCCTTCCATGAGATTCACCATAAGAAAAGCTGTCTGTTCGCTTATTGCTTCCCTCTTTCGTCCGGTAAAGCTGCCCAGCACGTTGCCCGCCTTGTCCTCAATCCTGAGAACAAAAGTAGGGTCAACAAAAACTCCTCTGCTCGGATATGTGTTATATGCTCCCACCATTTCAAAAAGAGTAAGGTCGGCAGGGCCAAGGCAAAGCGACACAACCGGGTCGAGATAACTTGTTATTCCCAGCCTGTGCGCCATGTCAACCATTGCAAAAGGCCCGAACTGCTTCATGAGGTAGGCCGATATGTTGTTTGAACTCTTCGTGAGCCCCCATTTTAAAGTAACGGTTTTCCCTATCCATTCCGGCTTGTCTGTACTCTCAGGTGTCCAGGTGGTGTCTCCCACTATGAAGGTCTGAGGCACATTCACCACTTTGTCGCAAGGTGTCATCCCCTCCTGCATGGCAAGAGTATAAAGGAAAGGTTTAATGGTAGAGCCAACCTGTCTTTTTGCCTGACGGGCATTGTCGTACTTGAAGTACCGGTAATTAGGCCCGCCTACGTATGCCCTCACAAATCCTGTTTGCGGCTCCATAGCCATGAATGAGGCTCTCAGGAAGGATTTGTAATATTTGATAGAGTCGTTTGGAGTCATAACAGTATCAATATACCCTGCATTTTTCCATGAGAAGACGGTCATGCTTGTAGGTTCATTAAAGGTTGCCTCAATTTCGCTTTCCTTCATCCCCTCTGCCTTGAGCATCCTCCAGCGGTCGCTCCAGCGGCGTGCCTGCTTCATTATTCTTGCTATATCATCCTTTGAAACACTATTTGAGAAAGGCTTGTTTGTTTTCCCTCTGAGCTCCCTGCTAAAAGTGGGCTGAAGGTCCTTTCCAAGATGTTCTGCAACTGCCTCCTCGGCATAACGCTGCATTTTTGAATTTATTGTGGTATAAATTTTTAGCCCGTCTTTATCCAGATTGTATTGCGAACCGTCCGGCTTCAGGTTTTTGTTTAGCCAGCCGTAAAGAGGGTCCTCCTTCCACATTGTCATATCATAATTATACTCCTCCTCGTAACGGTAGTCGCTCCGTACGGGCTCGGAGGCATTCATGATTCTCCTGAGCATGTCCCTGAAATAAGGACCCAGCCCGGAGTTGTTGTCCTGCTGTGCATACGCAAGCTTTATAGGTATATTTACCAGTGAGTCGTATTCCGCTCTGGTGATGAAATCATACTTTCGCATCTGGTTAAGAACGTGATTCCGCCTCTGCAGTGAAAGTTCCGGGTTGGTTACAGGATTAAATCTTGAAGGCTTATTTATCATTCCCACAAGAAGTGCGCTCTCTTCAATATTGAGGTCGGCCGGTTTCTTCCCGAAGAATGTGTTTGAAGCCGCCCTGATTCCGTATGCATTGCTGCCATAAAAAACGGCATTCATATACATACTTAATATCTCATTTTTTGTATAGTTTCTTTCCAGCTTAACTGCTGTTATCCACTCACGGAATTTGTTAACGCCAAGGACAATTGTTTTTGCTCCTGGTATACGGGACCTTACTGTATCCCTTGGAAAAAGAGTCTTAGCAAGCTGCTGGGAAAGAGTACTGCCACCGCCTCCGGATCTTTTCTGACCAAGAATTATTGATTTTACGCCAACCCTGGCAAGACTGCGGAAGTCAATTCCGCTATGGCTGCGGAAACGTGTATCCTCAGTTGCTATCACCGCAGACACAAGGCCCGGCGAAAGCTCTTCGAATGTTACAAACGACCTGTTCTCAATATGGAATGTTGTAAGTATCTCTCCGTCTTCCGATATCACCTCGGTTGCCAGGTTGCTTTTTGGATCTTCAAGCTCTTTGAATGATGGAATATCGGCAAAAATTCCTACAAGGAGAAGAAGAAAAATTAGTAAAATGAAGGGGCCAAAAACAATTATTCTAAACCATTTCAGGAACTTCTCTCTGTTTTTTATCTCCATAATCTTGTTCTATATATAAGGTATAGTAAAAGGCAAAATTAGAAATAAAAATTTGGATATTACCTTATTTTATACCTTACTTTGTGCCCGTCAAGGATTATTAGAGAAGTTATGGGAGAGAATTTAGTTATCGTTGAGTCTCCTGCAAAGGCTAAGACAATCGAGAAATTTCTGGGGAGTGGTTTTACGGTAAAATCCAGTTTCGGACACATAAGGGACTTGCCTTCCAACTCACTGAGCGTAGACATAGCCAATGGCTATGAGCCTCAGTACAATGTTTCGGAAGACAAGAAAAAAGTGGTTTCGGAGCTTAAAGCTCTTGCAAAGAAAGCCGACATCGTATGGCTCGCGTCCGATGAGGACCGTGAAGGAGAGGCTATTGCATGGCATTTACTTGAGGCACTTAACCTGGATGTCAATAAAACAAGAAGAATCGTTTTTCATGAGATTACAAAGGATGCAATTTTGCATGCCATTGAAAATCCCCGGTCAATTGATATGAATCTGGTCATGGCTCAGCAGGCGCGCAGGGTTTTGGACAGAATTGTAGGGTTTGAACTTTCACCTCTTCTCTGGAAGAAGGTGAGACCAAAACTATCTGCCGGAAGGGTTCAGTCTGTTGCTGTGCGGATAATTGTGGAAAGAGAGAGAGAGATTCTCGCCTTTACAGCAAAATCGCAATACAAAATTGAAGGAACATTTTCCCCTGCAGATACAAAAACTGCTGCTAAGGTAAAGGCTGAAATTCCAGAAAAGTTCGAAAGCCGCGAAGAGGCCCTTGCCATACTCGAAGCATGTAAAAGCGCAGTTTTCAAAATTATCTCCGTTGAAGAGAAAGAGGCTAAAAGGACACCATCTCCTCCATTCACAACATCAACACTTCAGCAGGAGGCATCCAGAAAACTCGGATTCTCCTTAAGTCAAACGATGCGTACAGCCCAGAATCTATATGAGAGCGGGTTTATAACATATATGCGTACAGACTCCACAAACCTTTCGAAGATGGCGCTTGGCGCAGCTAAACAGGCAATCACGGACCTCTACGGAAAGGAGTACTCGAAGACACGTCAGTATGCTACCAAGAGCAAGGGAGCACAGGAGGCCCACGAAGCAATCCGCCCTACTTTTCTTAGCAATACCGAAATTGAAGCGGGTGCACAGGAACGCAAGCTTTACAACCTCATCTGGAAACGTACTATTGCCTCTCAAATGGCAGATGCCTCAATAAGCAGGACAGAGATTTCCATTGGTGCGGCCAATCTTAAAAACAAATTCGTTGCAACTGCCGACAGAATAAAATTTGACGGATTTCTTAAAGTATATATTGAATCAAAAGACGACGATTCGGACGAGGACGAAAAGCTGCTCAACCTTCCCAAGCTGAATGCCGGAGAGCCGATGAACCGTCACATTATAACAGCTTCGGAAAAGTTTACGCAAAAACCTCCAAGATACTCCGATGCCAGCCTGGTAAAAAAACTGGAAGAACTTGGAATCGGACGCCCTTCTACATACGCTCCCACAATTTCAACCATAGTTCAGCGCGGGTATATTGTTAAAGACAACAGACCCGGCACCGAAAGAAGCAGTAACTGCTTCACACTCGAAAAAGACGAAGTAAAGCACAAAGAGCTTAAAGAGGTCTGGGGTGCAGAGAAAAATAAATTATTCCCGGAAGACATAGGAATTCTTGTGAATGATTTTCTTGTTGAGAATTTTGAATCGGAAATTGACTTTGGTTTCACCGCAAAGATTGAAGAGGAGTTTGACTCTGTTGCAGCCGGTAAATTGAAGTGGAACAAGGTAATTGATGAATTCTACGTTCCTTTCCACAAAAAAGTTGATGTGACCCTGCAGGTATCAAGGCCGGCAAGTGCCGAAAGGCAACTGGGTACCGATCCGGCAACCGGGAAAAATGTATGCGTGAGGCTGGGCAGGTTTGGTCCGCTTGCGCAAATTGGCGACAGCGACGACCCCGAAAAAAGATTTGTAAGTCTTGGCAAAGGACAGCTTATAGAAACCGTTACGCTTGAAGAGGCTCTTAAGCTCTTTTCACTGCCAAGAACAGTAGGCGAATACAACGGCAATACTATCATTGCTTCATCCGGAAGATTTGGCCCGTACATAAAATATATGGGTTCATTCATTTCCACAGGCAAGGATTCCGACCCCTATACTATTGACCTCGAAAGCGCCATCTCAATTATTGAGACAAACAAGAAGAGCGAACAGCAAAAGCAAATTAAAAGTTTTCCGGAAGAGGGGATTGATATTCTCAACGGGAAATATGGCGCCTATATCAAAAAAGGTAAAAACAACTACAAAATTCCGAAAGGCACCGATCCGGCAACAATGGATCTGGAGAGCGTGAAGAAGATAATTGGCGAGAGCGGCGAAAAGAGCGAAAAGAGCAAGAAAAAGCGATAACCTATAAACCGGCTCCTATGAAAAACAATAACAACAGCAACATCGAGGCAATCCCTGCGGCAGCCCTGAGCGAGGCAACAACGTCAGGAGCACTGGCAGTAATTATCAACACAACCGGCGACGGATCTGTACTTAAGGCACTCAATACTCTTTTTTGTCACTCAACCTATAAGATTTTTTACATCGAACCGGGCATCAATCAGCTCAAAAAGTGTCTGGAACTATGTCTCTCCCTCAAAATAAAGGCAATTGTCCTTTCGGGCGAGGAGCTTCCTGCAATCAAAACATTTGCTCCTGAACTCAGCTACTCTGCCTCCCTTATCTCTTCCGGGAGCGAAGTTTCCGAAAACAACATTCTTGATTATATCCTTGAGGACAAGCTTGCATCTGAATTTTCGCATATTGGTTTTCAGGCATACAAATACGATTCATCAAAACTCACAAAACTGCGTGAAAGGTTTTTCGAGGACCAGCGTCTTGGAAACATCCGCACCAACATGCAAAATACAGAACCGCTTCTCAGAGGCAACACCCACATCTTTTTTGACCTCAGAAGCATAAGAGTATCAGACTTTCCCGAAAACAGCACTCAGGCTCCAAACGGACTTTATGCCGAGGAGGCCTGCCAGCTGGCAAGATATATTGGGATGGGACAAAAACTGCAAACGATTTTTATTTACGGTTTCCCTTCTAAATGTAAATACAAAAGCACCTCAATGCAACTTACGGCAGAGATTCTGTGGCACCTGTCGGAGGCCCTTG
>Ga0209016_1002614_pt1 | contig 11742 bp, 7 predicted proteins | sample EPASupsiteSAE305_FD_187265 | JGI IMG/M metagenome (GOLD analysis project Ga0209016, IMG submission 187265) | Bioremediated contaminated groundwater microbial communities from EPA Superfund site, New Mexico - SAE3-05 (SPAdes) (version 2) | ecosystem: Environmental > Aquatic > Deep subsurface >...
TTGTCGGTGGCGAATTCGGTGGCATGAATATGAAATATAAATTTGAAAGTCAAATAAGCGGAACACCTTATAATTTTGGCGATACGGTGCACGCTACGTATGAGTCGTTTAAAGTAGGTAAATATTTTGATTATGGAAGAATCTATGGTTCTGTCATACGCCAAAATAAAGAAGATAACTTCTCTTCATGGAGCGGTGGTTTGGCTTATGATTATCTTTTCAGAAATAGTACAAGTATAACTCCATTTATCGGTATCAATGGAATGTATAGCAAAGGAAAAGATGAAACTCAATTTGCAAAAACTAATGATTTCGTCCATCAAAAAGGTTTTAGTTATGGAGCTGAGGCTGGAGTTATTTTTACAGTAACAACACACATCGATTTAGAAATTGGAACACGCTATATGGATAGCAGTGATTTTGGAAAATCGAGAAGCAATGGCGCTGATTTCGGTGAATTTAAAGGAAAAGATATTTTCCAATATTATGTAGGAATAGACTACAAATTCTAAATTATCCTAATGTTATCTTTAGCCTAGAGCTAAAGATAACGATTTCTAAAAAAATAAAATTCTAAAACCAATAGCGACTAAAACAACACCACCAAAAATTTCAGCTTTACTTTCCAACCACGTACCACTTAATTTACCAACATAGACACCTATGAAGCTAATGATAAACGTCGTAAGTCCAATAATACCACAGGCAAGAAGTGGATTGAGTGGTAAAAGCATTAAGCTAAAGCCTGCTGCCATAGCATCAATGCTCGTTGCAATGGCAAGGGTAAGCATCACTTTATTGGTAATCTTTGCAAGCTCTTCTTCTACACCCTCATTCACGCCTTCATAAATCATTTTAGCACCAATGAGTACTAAAAGTGCAAAAGCGATGTAATGCGCATAATCACTTACAAAACCTAGCAATCCTCGTCCACCTAAATAACCAAATAGTGGCATTAATGCTTGAAAAATACCAAAAAAAAGCCCCGCTTTTAGGGCTAATGCTTTTGTGCTCTCAACATTTTTTGAGCCCAATCCGATGGAAACAGCAAAAGCATCCATACTAAGGGCAAAGGCTAACAACAACACTTCTATCATTTTAACTCTCCCCAATTATTACCTATTGCAATAGAAACTTTTAGCGGTACTTTGAGTGTATAAATCTCTTCCATAACGTTTTGTGCCGCTTTAGCAAATGCTTCTGCCTTCTCTTCTTTTACCTCAAAAATAAGCTCATCGTGAATTTGAAGTAGTAGTTTTGCTTCATCATCCACCAGTGTTGTCATAATTTTATTCATCGAAAGTTTGATAAGATCTGCTGCACTTCCTTGGAAAACGGTATTGACCGCTTCACGAAGGTAGCCTGCGTATTGCATCGCATTGGCATGCTCAAAATCAAAGAAGCGCTTTCGCCCTAAAAGAGTTTGTACAAAACCTTTCTCTTTCGCATTGTCTGCGACAGCTGTTAGGTAATTTTTAATCGTTGGAAACGTCGCAAAATAACTCTCTATATAACTCTTCGCTTCTTTCATAGAGATACCAATGGTCTCAGAAAGACGTTTTGGTCCCATTCCATAAAGCAGACCAAAGTTAATGCTTTTTGCCACACCACGTTTTGAAACGGCTTCTTCTTCACCAAACAGTTTGAGCGCTGTCTCTTTATGAATATCTTTACCCGTTCTAAACGCTTCTACCATCGCCTCATCACCACTAAAATGCGCTAAAAGTCTCAACTCAATTTGTGAATAGTCAATGCCGATAAGTTTATAGCCCTCTTTAGCGACAAAACCACCACGCACTTCACGTCCCAACTCTGTTTTTACAGGGATGTTTTGTAAGTTTGGATCTTTAGAGCTTAGACGTCCCGTTGCTGTTCCTGTTTGCATAAATGAAGTATGAACGCGTCCAAGAGGTGACTCTTTTGAGAGTTTTAAAAGTGGCTCAATGTAGGTAGAGCGCAATTTATAAAGTTCTCTGTATTCTAAAATTTTAGCAATACTTGGATGCTTCTCTAAAAGTTCATTCAGAACATTTTCATCCGTACTATAGCCTGTTTTTGTTTTTTTCACCGTAGGAAGCCCTAATTGTTCAAACAAAACAGCGCCTAATTGCTGTGTCGAATTGAGATTGAACGTTGTTTCACACAGTGCAAAAATTTCTGTTTTTAAAGCTTCTATGGCATGATCGGTTCGTTTTAAAAGTGTTTCAAAATAACCACTATCGACCTTAATACCCTCTTTTTCCATTTTCATCAGTGTTTTGATAAAAGGAAACTCTACCTCTTTGGCAAGGTCAAGCAAAGTAGGCTCTAACATCTCATGCAATTTATGATAAAGCCTGAGTGTCATCCACGCATCTTCAGCGGCATATTCGCATGCTTTTTCAAGTGCGACCGTACTAAAATTTTCACCCTTGCCTACCACATCTTTAAACTTAACCATAGAGTGGTTAAAAAAGCGGAGCGCAAGCGTATCGAGTCCTACACTGCTTTCTGGATTTAGAAGCCATGCAAGGAGCATTGTATCGGCGTAAATAGAGACATTTTGGATACCAAAATTGTTTTCAATAACTGCAAGATCATACTTGAGATTTTGTCCTACAATTTTATGAGCAAAAAGCTCGCTTAATGCACGCTTTGCATCTTCAAAGCTAATCTGCTCACCCACCCCCAAATAGTGATGTGCGATTGGGACATAGTACGCCTCTTTATCATTTATAGCAAAAGAAAAGCCTACGATTTTGGCGTTATAGGCATCAAGGGCATTGGTCTCTGTATCAAACGCTACAATAGACCCCTCTTCGATTCCCTCAATGATGTTGAACAACATTTTCGCATCATCGACTAAGATCGCTTTAAAACTATTACTCGCCTCTTCTTTTGGCTTTGCATGTAAAGCTTCATTGCGTACACGAGAAAGCATATGACGTAGCTCATACTTTTCTAATTCATCTGCAATGTTTATCAAAGGATTATCGCATGGGAAATGGAACGATTCAAATTTATCAGCGATACTCAGTGAATCATCTAGGCGGACCAACTGCTTACTTAAAAAAGCCTTGTCTCTTCCCTCTTCAAGCATACTCTGCACGCGAGGATTTCCGACACGCTCTAAGTTTGCATAAACATTTTCCACCGTTCCAAAATCATCTAAAAGTTTTTTAGCACCTTTAGGCCCAATACCTTTTACCCCTGGTATATTATCGGCGGTGTCCCCCACTAAAGAGAGGTATTCATTAATTTTATTGGGATATACACCAAATTTTTCAAAACATTTTTCAGTATCAACTTCACTTTTTTTCATAGGATCGTAAATAACAACTCTGCCATCATCAATGAGCTGATAAAGATCTTTATCGTGCGTTACAATACGCACTTTAATATCGTGGCTTTTAGCAAAGCGTACTGCAGAAGCGATGACATCATCGGCCTCATATCCCTCTTCGCTGTAACATTTAAAGCCCATCTTTTCAATCCATGAAATTGCGACAGGAAGTTGGCGCTTGAGATCTTCCGGTGCTTCAGGACGATTGGCTTTATAGTTTGAGTCTATCTCATGACGAAAGTTTTTACCTTTGCTATCCAGTGCAAACATCAAATAATCGGTATCATGTTCATTCTTAATCGCATAGATAAAATTGGCAAATCCTGTTAAAAGTCCTGTTGGAAAACCTTGCGAATTGCGCAATTGGGGAAGAGCATAATAATTTCTAAAAAAAAAGCCAAATGTATCAATAATGGTAAGTGTTTTCACGAAAGCGCCTTTATGGTGTAAGGGTTAGTAAGATTCTTTGAGTTTGTCAACAACATCAAGGAAAGTATTTTGATCTAACTCTTCTTTTTCTAAAAGTTTAAGAGCAAGATTGACACTTCTCTCGCTCAAAGGGGAATTGATAGGAATAGCCGTTTTAGCGACTTTAAGAGCAAATGCGTAAGGACGTATCTCATCGGGGATAGCGCCTAAAGCGTCTGAATACGCAATCGCTTCAACCATTTTTTCTTCAAATTTCCAATGTTTGAAGATCAATGCAGCCACTTCACTGCTCGTAATACGCACAAACATACGCTCAACATCGGCGATATTGGTGCTATTTTCAATTTCAGATTTGAATTGGTAGGTTTCATTATTTTTTACAATTTCATCGGCGATCAGAATTTTTCCTGTCTCTTGCAAAAGCGCTGCAAGAAAAAGAAAATCTGTTTTTGATGGATCAATTTTGCTGTACCACTGCATAATAAGAGCACTTTGCAAATTTGAAATCGCAGCAAACTCTTCAGGGGTCACACCATAAGGTGCCATGTCGACTTGTAAAAGTTTTTTAATAGACATATCAGTGACTAAAGAGCGTGTTGTGGACATCCCAAAAAGGCTAACAGCTTGCGTCACATTTTTAATTTCACGTCTAAAACCATAGAGAGGAGAATTTGCGACTTTTAAAAGGTTAGCAACCAGCATTGGATCTTCTTCGATCACGCGTGCAAGGTCACTAATGCTTGCATTTGGATCTTGGCAGATCAAACTCATCTGATAAAAACTTTTAGGAAGTGGAGGAAGTGCTTTGATGCGCTCAGCTATCTCTTCTAGCATGTCATCTCTCTTTATGAATTTGTTAGATTATAGCGCGCTTTAGTTAAAAAGCTAATGAGAGAAATCTCCCATTAGCCAAAATGTATCAACCAGGGATTGCATCTGCAACACTTTCTGGATGATCTAACGCGTGTTTAAATTTTTTCATATCAATTTGCTTATCCCAAACGCCAACAAAAACAGTTGCAACGGCATTACCACACAAGTTACCAACCGCTCTCATCTCACTCATAAATTTATCAACACCCAAAAGTACAGCAACAGTTGCCACAGGAATTGCTCCACCCATTGCAGATAATGTTCCTGCTAGAATGATGATTCCAGAACCTGTAACACCAACAGCACCTTTAGAGGTCACCATCAAAATAAGAATAATGCTCATTTGCTCACTAAGCGTTAACGGTACGTTAAACGCTTGAGAGAGGAAAATGATAGAAAGTGCTAAATAAATATTAGTACAACCGAGATTAAAAGAGTATCCTGTCGGGATAACAAGACCTGTTGTACCTCGACTAACTCCTGCAGACTCGAGTCTTCTCATAAGCGGAGCAAGCGCTGCTTCGCTTGAAGAAGTTGCAAATACAATCAATACTTCTTTGGAGATGAAGCGCATAAATTTGAAAACATTTATTTTGTAGAACCATAAAATAATTCCTAATACAATGAAAGTAAAAACAAGTACTGAAATTAACATGACCCCTAATAAATTTGCCATACCAATGAGCGATGCAATACCAAATTTACCAATCAAAAATGCCATAGCACTAAATGAAGCAATTGGGCTTGTCCACATAATCAATGTCAAAATTTTAAAGAAGAAATTTTGGGCTTTTTCTAATGGCTTTAAAATAGATGATTTGTATTTTCCGCCAAATGCAGAGATTAAAATTGCCAACACTAATGCCATCACAAGTACTTTGAGAGTATCACCATGAAGGAATGGAGTAATTGGGTCTGTAGGGATAGCATTTTTAAGGATTGTCCATGCTGAACCAACCTCTTGTTTCACTTGAGTAAAGCTTTCAACACTAGAAGCATCTAAAGACTCAACAGAAAGGTTCATACCTTCACCAGGGCGAAGGATATTACCAAAAAAGACACCAATGGCAAGGGCAAACGTACTGACTACTTCAAAGTAGATAAACGCTTTTATCCCGATCGAGCCAACCTCTTTCAAGCTTTCAAGTCCAACGATACCTGTAATGATCGTTAAGAAAATAATAGGTCCAACCAACCATTTCAACACTTGAATAAACCAATCAATACCTGGTTTTGCTTTAATTGCCATTTGTGGATCAATCATACCAAATGCAACGCCTGAGATAATCGCAACTACAACCCAGAAAGCCAAACTCTTAATCGTGTAATGCTTCCAATCTTTCTTGCCTTTTTTTTTCTTACCAACTTTATTCAACGGAGACCCTTTGATACTTTAGAAAACCATCCCAAGCTCTATAAATGCATAAACCTCTACGAATACTTAATAATGCGTTTGAAAAGTGTTGTTTTTGATATACATAAATTTATTATGACATATGAAAGGGGATTTTAATGAGATTTTTTAGAAAATTTTTTGAGAGAAAAATGGAGTGATTATATGAAAGAAAGCTAATGAGAGGTACCTCTCATTAGCCAAATCGTATCAACCTGGAATAGCGTCTGCTACAGTCTCTGGATGATCCAATGCATATCTGAATTTTTCCATATCAATTTGTTTATCCCAAGCACCAACAACAACAGCTGCAACTGCATTACCACACAAGTTACCAACCGCTCTCATTTCACTCATAAACTTATCAACACCAAGAAGAACCGCAACAGTTACAACAGGAATTGCACCACCCATTGCAGAGAGTGTTCCTGCAAGAACGATGAAGCCTGAACCTGTTACACCAACAGCACCTTTTGATGTAATCATCAAGATAAGAATGATGCTTAACTGCTCACCAATACTCAATGGAATATTGAACGCTTGTGAGAGGAAGATAATTGACAATGACAAGTAGATATTTGTACAGTCAAGGTTAAATGAATATCCAGTAGGAATAACAAGTCCTGTTGTACCTCTACTCACACCTGCTGACTCAAGTCTTCTCATAAGTGGTGCAAGAGCAGATTCACTTGAAGAGGTTGCAAATACAATAAGTACTTCTTTAGCGATAAAGCGCATAAATTTGAAAACATTGATTTTATAGAACCATAAAATAAGTCCTAAAATACCAAAGATGAATGCTAGTACAGAAACCAACATAACACCAAGTAAGCTTGCCATGTTAATCAATGATGAAATACCGAATTTACCAATCAAGAATGCCATAGCACTAAATGAAGCGATTGGGCTTAACCACATCAAGATAGTTAAAATTTTAAAGAAGAAATTTTGTGCAATTTCAAGAGGCTTTAAAATCGCAGGCTTATGTTTTCCACCAAACGCAGAAATCAAGATTGCTAAAACCAATGCCATTGTTAATACTTGAAGTGTTTGACCATTGATAAATGGAGTAATAGGATCACTTGGAATCGCACCTTTAAGGATAGACCAAATTGAGCCTACATCACCTGTATTTGTCGTAAATTTTGCTACGCTTTTTGGATCAAGTGACTCAACAGAAAGATTCATGCCGTGTCCTGGACCAAACAGGTTACCAAAAAGTACACCAATTGCTAAAGCAAATGTACTAACGATCTCAAAATAGATAAACGCTTTAAGACCAATAGAGCCAACTTCTTTTAAACTCTCAAGTCCTACAATACCTGAAATGATTGTTAGGAAAATAATCGGTCCTACAAGCCATTTAAGTGCTTGAATAAACCAATCAATACCTGGTTTTGTTGCAATCGCCATTTTAGGGTCATACATACCAAACGCAATACCCGCGATAATCGCAAAAACAACCCAGAAAGCTAAACTTTTAATTGTATAGCTTTTCCAGTCCTTTTTCTTTACAACATTGACTGTCTGTTCCAAGAAAGATCCTTTTGAATATTTAGATGAATCGATTATAGTTAAAAATTATGTCTAACTTATGTATGTTTCATTCTAAATGAATTCATAGGATTTTTTAAGATAAAAAGAGTTACCAAAAGAAACATTTTTATTTATTGCTTTTCTGATTCCAATTCTAATGCTAAAAATTTTCCTGTATAGCTTCCAGATGCTTCAGCGTCCATAGCAACATCAAATGGCGTTCCCATCGCTATTATGCGCCCTCCATAGCTTCCACCTTCAGGTCCCATATCGATCATATAGTCTGCATTTTTGATGACATCCATGTTGTGTTCTATCACTAAAACAGAGTTACCCATATCTGTGAGATGGTGTAACACTTTTACCAGTCTATCTACGTCTGCGAAGTGTAAGCCAGTGGTTGGTTCATCTAAAACATAGAGGGTATTGCCTGTATCTTTTTTACTAAGCTCTTTTGCTAGTTTGATACGCTGCGCTTCACCACCACTCAGTGTAACGGCATTTTGTCCTAGAGTGATGTAGCCCAAACCAACATCTACTAAGGTTTGAATTTTTTGATGAATTTTTGGAATGGCTTTGAAAAATTCAAAGGCTTCATCAACACTCATATCGAGTACATCAGAGATGGACTTGCCTTTGTATTTGATCTCTAACGTTTGCGCATTGTAGCGATGCCCTTTACAACTGTCACATTTCACCATGATGTCTGGTAAGAAGTGCATTTCTATTTTGATCTCTCCATCGCCTTGACACTTCTCACAACGTCCACCTTTGACGTTAAACGAGAATCGCCCAACACTATACCCTCGTATTTGCGCCTCTTTGGTTTTGGCAAAGAGTGCTCTTATCTCATCCATAACACCTGTGTAAGTCGCAGGGTTTGAGCGAGGAGTCCTACCAATAGGGCTTTGGTCAAGATAGATCACTTTATCAAGCTGGTCAAGTCCTATGCACTCTACTCCGGCAACCTTGTTCACTTTTTTTGCACGGTTGAGATACTCTTTGGCAACAGGAAGCAACGTTTGGAGAATCAATGAACTTTTACCGCTACCACTCACACCTGTAATCGCCACAAGATTACCTAAAGGAATTTTCACATCGAGATTTTGGATATTGTTAATAGTTACATTATTGAGTTCTATCCAACGCTCTTGTTTACGGTTTTCTCGGTAGTTAATGATTCGTGTGCCATTGAGGTATTGTGCTGTAAGCGTATTGCTTTTTAATAGCTCTTCATTCGTTCCTTTAAAGACCACTTCTCCACCAAATTTTCCAGCCCCTGGTCCAATGTCCACGATAAAATCTGCGGTTTTAATCGTCTCTTTGTCGTGTTCCACCACGATAACAGAGTTTCCTTTTTTCTGTAGGCTTCGAAGCGTACGAATCAATTTAAGCGTATCACGTTCATGAAGCCCAATACTAGGCTCATCTAAGACATACATAACGCCCGTGAGTCCACTACCAATCTGTGAAGCAATGCGAATACGTTGCGCTTCACCACCACTGATGGTTCTTGCATCCCGTCCAAGGCTAATGTATCCAAGTCCCACATCAAATAAGAAGAAGAGTCTCTCTTTAATCTCTTTTAAAATAGGCTCAGAGATCATTTTGTGCTGTGCTTTCATAGAAGAAAAGTTCTTTTCGTCTTGGAAAAAAGCTAAACATTGGTCTATCGGAAGTTCTAAAATATCTGCGATATTTTTCTTTGCAAGCCTTACCGCTAAACTCTCTTTTTTAAGACGGTATCCGCCACACGTATCGCATGTCTTCTCACTCATATAATCGCCTAGTTCTTTTTCATCTTTAAGCATATCATAGGCAATTTTGATGACACCATCCCATTTACGGGTGAGTTTATGTTTTTTCCAAAAGAAAGTTGCCTCTTCTACACCACCGTGTAAAATCGCCTTTTGTTGGTGCTCTTCAAGTTCTTCATACGGAATACGAGTACTGATACCCGCTGCTTCACAATATGCCTCTAAAAATTTGGCATAAAAGCTTTTATTGAAGCCGTAAAAGATTTTGATTGCTCCCTCACTGATGCTTACATTTTCATTGATGATTTTTTTAAGATCGAGGGTATAGCGAATGCCTAGACCATCACATGTCGGACACGCTCCTTTGGGTGAGTTAAACGAAAACGAAAGTGGTTCAAGCGGCTCAAAACTGATCTTACAATCAAAACATGCCAAATGCTCACTGTAGTGAATATGAGAAGTCGTAAGCCCTACTTCTTCAGCATTGGCGATGTCAAGTTCCACTTCACCATAACTCTCTAACAGTGCTTTTTCAATGTCAGTTGCAATTCTCTCTTTGTTCTCATCACGCACCACAACACGGTCAATAATCACTTTAATCGTATGTTTTTTCGTTTTAGAAAGCTCAATCTCTTCATCCAAACGCACCATGACACCATCAACAAGCGCACGTACATAACCCTTATGGCGTAAAGACTCGATCATATCAGCAAAACTACCTTTTTTCTCACGCACCAGTGGCGCTAAGATAGAAAGCTTTGTCTCAGGAGGAAGCTTTAATACCTGTTCAATGATATCTGCCACTGACATTTGAGAGATCTCTTTACCACAAAGATGACAATGCTGCTTACCAACACGTGCATAGAGTAGACGCAAATAGTCATAAATCTCGGTAATCGTTCCTACCGTAGAGCGAGGGTTTTTACTGGTTGTTTTTTGATCGATCGCAATAGCAGGCGTTAAACCTTCAATTTTCTCTACATCAGGCTTACCCACACGGTCCAAAAACTGTCTCGCATACGAAGAAAGAGACTCGATGTAGCGACGTTGCCCTTCTGCATAAAGCGTATCAAACGCTAGAGTACTTTTACCACTTCCACTTAAACCTGTAAAAACCACAAGCTTATTTTTTGGAATTTCTAAATTGATATTTTTTAGATTGTTCTCTTTAGCACCATAAATTTTTATCATAGGACATTTAACTCACTTAAAATTTTATTGATTGTTAGTATAAACATAATGACATACAAGATTAAAAGGGCTCTTTTTTGCACCTTTTTTTCAACTTTATGGGAAACTTTCACCCCAAAATAGACACCGATTAACGAGCCAATGCCCACAGCAACACCGGCATTATAATCCACATGCCCATGCGAAGCCAAACTGATAAACCCAGATATGGAACCAAAAATAATAAAAAAGAGTGTCGTACCAACTGCTTTTTTAATGTCCCAATTCATAAAACCTACCAAAACAGGTGTTAAGAAAATGGCACCACCCGTTCCTGTACTAATGGCAATAGCACCTATGATAACACCGACAACAAAGAGTAAACTCTTCGACTCATTTGGCTCACTTTTCGGAACAGTGGGTGCTGTAAAAAACTTATAAATAGACATCGCCAAAATCGTTGCAAAAAGAATTAAAAGCGCAATTCGAGGTAGCGCGTCAACGATAAATCCGCTAAGGGCTGCCCCAAAGAGCGCACCAAATCCTAAGAAAATACCACTATTAAGTTGCAAGACACCTGCTTTATAGTTGACGTAGGAGCCAAACATTGAACTAAATATCATCTGCATAACAGAAATACCAATAGCCATTTTGATGTCATAACCAAAATAAATCAATGCAGGTACAAGAATCGTTCCTCCACCGATGCCAAAGAAACCAGAAGAAAATCCTACTAAAATACCGAAAAATGCAAGCCCCACTAACATATATGCCAACTTTAATTATAAGATGATTGATTGTACTAGATGCGCTCTTAATAAACGATTTAAAGTGGATGTTAAAAGAAGATGAGCTCTTTGCATTTTAATTCATGCAAAGAGCCTAATAGTTATTTACGAGAGAGTTTATACCCAATGGCTAATACAATCAACCATGCAGGAATAAGATAAACAGAGATATTGATACCATCAATAAAAAGCATCACACCCAAAATCATCACGAAAAACGCTAGACAGATAATGTTGCCCATTGGGAACCAAAATGCTTTAAACTTAGGCTCTATGCCCTCTTTTATTTTCGCATAACGGAATTTAAGATGCGCAAAGCTAATCATAAACCAGTTAACTACCAATGCAGAAACAACAAGTGCCATCAAAAACTGAAATGCACCCTCTGGCATAAAATAATTAAGCGCGACACATGTACCTGTAATAAGCGCTGAGAATAGTACGGCATTGACTGGAACGCCTTTACTGTTTAGG
>Ga0209016_1002621_pt1 | contig 11727 bp, 13 predicted proteins | sample EPASupsiteSAE305_FD_187265 | JGI IMG/M metagenome (GOLD analysis project Ga0209016, IMG submission 187265) | Bioremediated contaminated groundwater microbial communities from EPA Superfund site, New Mexico - SAE3-05 (SPAdes) (version 2) | ecosystem: Environmental > Aquatic > Deep subsurface >...
AGGTCGGCCAGATCAGCCCCTTGCCCTAGCCGATCCAGCAGCAGCGGAAGCTGCTGCTCCCCCTCCCCCACCAGACCGATATCAGCGCCGCAGGCTGCCAGCACCTCAAGCGGCATCAGACTGAAACCTGAGCCACCCACAATCACGGTTGCCTTACCTTTGCAGACCGTTACCAGATCAGTCAGGCCGGACAGGTAGGAACGGGCATCGGGCCAAGTGACATTATCCAGATTCCGCAACGAAATAACCACGACTTCAGGCTGTTCAGCAGTAAGGGTGGCCTGCAACGCAGCAAGGGGTTCAGCTTCAAAACAGAGATCCAGCACCGCCAACTGATGACCGGCTTGTTTGAGCGGAGCAGCCAGAAAAGCCAGGCCAAGCGGAAAAACCGGATAGGGAGATCGTTCACGATTTGCAGAAACCAGCAACAACTTCATGGGCAGGCACCTTCATCCAGCCAGGCCCGCATGTTGGCCACCCGCTGTTCCACTTCCAACGGCAAACGATACTGCAGCACGCCGTTCATATCGGTCAGTGCATGACAGACCAGACCACTGGCCAGACGCTGACCATCTGCTGACAGCATCTCGCAGCGAAAGCGCAGCATGGCTGCCGCATCACCCTCCAACCAGGTGCGAACCGTCACCAGATCATTAAACAGGGCAGGCCGCAGATATTTCAACTCAAGCGACACCACCGGCCCCTGATAGCCCAATGCCAACAGGTCATCCGGCCCAAGGCCAAACTGCCCGGACAGGTTATTGCGACCGATCTCCATCCAGCAGACATAATGGCCATGCCAGGCCACCCGGTAGGCATCCACTTCGTTAAAACGGACCGTTATCGTGGTTTCATGGGTTTTCACAACGTACCTGCCTCCGAATCAATCCATCGGTTAAACTTGGTCAGGGCCTGGCCACTGCCCACCTCTCTGCAGCGGCTGAAACCAGCAGCACGAACCGACTTCCAGGTGCGCTCCCAGTAAACCGGCTGTTGGAGTTCATCAACCAGAAAAGCCGGTATAGCTGCGGCGGTCAGACTGGTCTGGCCAAGAGACTCAAGCAACGGAACCTGCGGTTCTGCGATATGATACTCCGCAACAATGGCTGCCAGATCAGCAGCAATCTCTGCCATCAGAGGTGTATGCAGCGGAGCTTCACAGGCAAAGCTGCTGACACTGAAGGCGCCTGCAGCCTGACATTCAGCAAGGGCAGCTTCAATCCCCTGTTTTCTACCAGAGAGTAAAAAATGACGAGAGGTATTGTAGTTTGCCACAAACACCCCGTTGTTACGGGCTGCTGCTTCCACCGGATCAAGCTGCAAACCGATAGGACAGCCCAGACTGTACTCTTCTACAGCGCCCATCCGGGCCATACAGCTACCGATCCGGCAGACCAGTTCCAGGGCATCCTGTTCAGAAATACTGCCACTGGCAGCCAGCGCTGCGTAGATCCCCAGGGAATGCTCGGCAATCAGGGCGGGATGACACCCTTCGCTGCGCAGCCTTCTGGTCCGGTAGAGCGACATGGCCACGCCGTAGATCTGCAGGCAGGTATGATGGCTTAACCGGCAGCCGCTGAGCGGCTGATGGGTGAGCAGATCGTAGCCGCAGTGTATCCGGCACAGGTCAGCCAGGGCATGGAAATCAGCATCATCAGGTGTTATTGGCTCCCGTTGCAGTGGCTGTCCGGGAAAGATCCAGAGCATTATGGGGTCTCCTCCCTGCCGTAAATACCACCACGTCGTAAAATATTATACAACAGGTTGGTCCCCTTGCCAGGACTTTGCATGACCCGTCCGGCAATGGCAGACCAGCTGTAGGCCTCACGCCGGGCCTGAACCCAGCCGCTGTAGAGCCGTTCTGGTGACATCAGCCTGGGCTGGTACACCACCTGGCCGTGGTCGTAACGCTGCCAGTCAGTATGCAGCATTCTGCCTTCCTGCTGAAACTGCGTAAACAGTGCAGTGCCGGGATAGGGGGTTAAAATATGAAAGGTGGGCAGGCTGGCGGCACAGTTTTCAAGGTAACGCACGGTCCGCTCAAACACCCCTTCATCATGGTCATCAAATCCAAAGATGACCGAAGCCTCCACCACCACACCGGTATCCCGGATCCGCTTGATCAGATCAGCCTGGGATGTCTTGCCAGCGGTCTTGGGAAGGTTGGCATACTCACCATCCACTGATTCAAGTCCCACAAAGATGCCGACACAGCCAGCAGCAGCCAGCAGACGCACCAGTTCAGGATCTTCGGCAAAGCGCAGGTTTGCCTGCCCGCCCCACTTCAGCCCCATACCGGCCATCCCTTTCAGAATCGGCTTGGCCCGTTCCGGGTCTCCCAGAATATTATCATCCAGAAAGACCATCAGGCCCGGTTTGAAACTCTTCAACTCTGCCAATACATCATCAGGGTCACGGTAGCGAAAGGTACGGCCAAAGTGGGGGGTAACTGTACAAAAGGGACAGTTGTAGGGACAGCCGCGGCTGGCCTGCAGGGTCTTGGTGGTCAGATACTTACGGGGAGCCAGAAAATCATGGCGTGACCAGGGAATGGTCAGCAGATCACCAGAGGGAAGCACCTGATAAAACTGCTTCAATTGCCCCTGTTGCAGGTCTTGCAGCAGATCGGCCCAGACCGGCTCAGCCTCGCCCAGCACAATACTATCAGCATGCTGAATCGCCTCATCAGGCAGTACGGTTGGGTGAATCCCCCCCAGCACCACCGGAATACCCCGTTCTCGAAATCGGTCTGCAATCTGATAGGCCCGCACAGCCTGGTGGGTCATGGCGGTAATCCCCACCAGATCATACTCACCATCAAAATCAATCTCCTCCTGCACCTCATCAGCCAGCAGCACCTCCCATTCAGGCGGGGTGGCAGCAGCAACCTGCTTCAGCGACAGGGAAGGCAGTTGAAAACGCTTGACCCAGCCCAGCTTATGGGTGGCAGGATAGACCAGCAACAGGCGAGGTTTTAAGGTCATGCATCAGCCCGCTTTCTACGGATGGCTGAGCGGAAACCGATATTCATCGGACCAAAGACCTGCACCGAACGATGCAGTTTAAAGAGCCTGCGGTAGATGGAACCCCAGGAATAAAAACTGCGGCAGGCTTGATCATAGCCATTTTGCAGCTCCTGCACGGTCATCCCCTTGGGCTGAAAGGTGACATGCTCCATGTCGTAATCCTGCCAGTTGTTGGAAATAATCCGTCCTTCTGCCTCAAGGCGCTGGCGCACCCTGGTACCGGGATAGGGGGTCAGGATCGGGAAGATGGCGGCCTCAAGCCGGGCATCCTCACAGAAGCGCAGGGTCTGTTCAAAGACCACCGGGGTATCACCATCACAACCCATGACAAACGAGCCCAGGATACCGATACCATTATCCCGGAACTGCTGAGCATAGGCTTTGTAGGATGCAGCCTTGTTGGTCACCTTACCCATGGCAGCAAGGGAATCCTGGTTGAGCGATTCAAAACCGACGAACATACCTACACAACCGGATTCGCCGGCAGCCTTCAAAAGCTCCTGATCTTCGGCAAAGTCAATCGGGGCGTGGGAAAGCCACTTCAGCCCCATCCCCTTCATCCCCGCAAAAAGCGGTAATGAGTAGCGCCGGTCAGCCACGATATTATCATCCACAAAAAAGACAAAGGAGTTGGCCTTACGCAGTTCCTGAAGTTCTGCCAGTACCTGTTCAACCGGCCGTTTGCGGTACTTGCGACCATAAAAAGCAGTGACCGAGCAGAACTCACAGTCAAAGGGGCAACCACGGGTGGTCTGAATGGTGTTGGTAAAGAGGTGGCCGGAACCTTTGAAAATCTCCCGCCGTGCCGGCGGGATCAGGGCCGTGTCGATCAGCCCGTCGGCACGATAGATCCGTTGCAAGCGCCCGGCTTGAAAATCAGCCAGCAGTTGAGGCCAGGCAAGCTCACCCTCCCCCACCACGACGCTATCCACATGCTGCAGCGCTTCATCCGGCAGGTTACTGGCATGGAAGCCTCCCATCACCACGGTCTTGCCGCGACTCCGAAAGGCATCCGCAAGCTGATAGGCCCGGGTTGCCTGGGCGGTCATGGCGGTCAGGGCGATCAGGTCTGCATCGGTATCAAAATCTGTGGCACGGATGGCATCGTCATGAAAGCTGACATCCCAGCCCTGCGGAGTAACCGCAGCCAATGATGCCAGTGACAGGGTAGGAAATTTAAAGCCAAGTTCTCCCCACAACCGGCCTTTAGGCCAACCAGGGGAGAGGAAGAGAATTTTCATCAGAGCGCCTGAATCGATTATTTCTGATTTTCAGCGATATAGGCAGCCATAGCCCGCACAGAGGCAAACACCTTGGTACCGGTGGCAGCATCAGGTACCACCACACCAAAATCCTTTTCCATGGCCACGACCAGTTGCAAGGCATCTATGGAGTCAAGCCCCAACCCTTCACCAAACAGGGGGGCGTCACTGTCGATCTCATCTGCTTCCATTCCATCAATCCGCAGGGCATCGATAATCATCTGTTTTACTTTGGGAATCAGCTCATCACTCATCTGCTATCCTTTTCTTACGGGAAGTATCAGCCCAAAATTCAAAAAAATTATACCACTGATCAGGATACTGTCGAATGTAGCGCTCAAAAACAGCAATCAGTTGTTCCATGCCGGCCTTGATTGACTGGCGATGGTGGCCGTGGCTGCTCTGAAAGAATATCGGTTCATCCATGAGGGTGGCATAGCGGCCATCAGGGAGTAACGGAACAAATACCGGCAATACCGGGGCGCCGGTGGCCATGGCCAGATAGGCAGCACCAACCGGAATATCCGTTGGTTGACCAAAAAAATCAAGCTGAACTGTGTTTGAGGAACCGTCACGGTCACCGATCAGACAGATAATCTCGTTCCGTCGCAGGGCATTAACCGCCTCGATGACTGCCAGAGGTGAGGTGTCATGGCGATCAACATAGATCACCCCGATTCCCCGTTCAGTCCGCACCTTTTCCCGCTGCTGATTGACCTTTTCATCCGGCTCAGGGAAGGTCATGACATTCAGTTTGTAGCCCAGGTCTGCCAGACCAAGCCCCCCCAGTTCCCAGTTGCCGAAATGAGGAGAGATCAGGATCGCCCCGTTGCCTTTGGCAAGTGCATCTTCCAGCGGCTGCCCGGAACTGCGCTGGCCGATCAAGGCCTGAAGCCGGTTACCGCGCAACTGGATCATCAGCATTACATCACACCAGTTGCGGGCATATTTATAGAAGCTGAGAAAAAGCAAGCCCTCAACCTGTTGTTTGCCGGTTACTATCCGCAGGTTAGACCGCATCCCGCGACGTTTTTCTGGCAACAATAGGTAAAACAGCCCGCCCCAAAAAAATGTGAACGGCGGAAACAGCCAACGGGGCACCAGTATGGTGAACAGCTTGATAAAGAACAGATTAAGGCTACTGTAAAGCGTCATTCCTACCCACAGATTTTCGGTTTTTGTTCGTAAGCCGGGTGATCCTGAAACTCCTGTTCCCAAACATGGTCAGCGATCTTTCCATAGTTACGAGAATACTGATCCATCTCATCGGCCAGTCCGGTAAAGATTTCTTCAGCACCGGCATGGGTCGGATAGGCACCCTCACTCTCAAAGAATTCACGGCCGTTTTCAGGATGGTCAATCAGCATACAGGGCCGCAGCAGGTTCTCATGTTCACTCTGCTTTTCACGGATTTTACGGAACAGGGAAGAACCCAAGGCATCCTTCAGGCTGGTACGGCGGATATTATCCACTGCAAAATGACAAAAAACGCAGGGTTCAATATCACCGCTGGCATTGATATGCAGATACTTCCGTCCGGCAGCCAAACAGCCGGAGATCATCGGGCCGTCATTCCAGAAATCAACAAACAACATCGGCTTGGTGGCCCGGAACTTAATCGTTGCCCGTCGCAACTGATCACGCTGTTCCGGTGAGGGCATCAGAGCCGGATCAGGTTCTCTACCCACCGGCACATAGGAAAAGAGCCAGAGCGCAAACACCCCCTGCTCCAGCAAAAAATCAATATAGGTTGGATTGGTGATAATATCTGTATTCTTACTGGAGTGGGTAAAGGAGCCACAGAAGGAAAGTCCGTTCTCCCGCAGCAGCCGCATGGCGTTCATCACTTTTTTGAAATGACCGGCGCCGCGTCGTTCATCGGTTTCCTGTTCATACCCTTCCAGAGAAAAGGCCGGCATGACGTTACCGACTGCAATCAGCCGCTGCACCAGGGCATCGTCAATCAGCCCTCCGTGGGTAAAGACCAGAAAAGCCATATCACTATGCTTTTCAAACAGTTCAAAAATCCCCTGCATGAAGAACGGTTCACCACCGGAGATCACGGCAAAATAGATCCCCATCTCCTTCATCTGGGTCAGTACACCATCAATCTCGTCCAGGGTTAATTCCAGAGATTTATTGTAGTCACCGGCATAGCAGCCATAGCAGGACAGGTTGCAACGCATGGTAACCGAGATAACCACGGTGGAAGGAGGATAAAAACCGTTCTCGTCAGCCCATTCCTTACGCTTGTTGGTGCCGGAAAGCAGGTGGTTGATTGCAAGATTGGTGATCCATTTATCACGTTGATTAGGATGCAACTCTTTCAAAATCCTGCGTGGGAATTCAATGGAGGGGTGCTTCTGTTGCACAAGATTACGGATCCAGCGGATACGATCCTTGTAGTATTGTTTCTTTGGGATCATTTCCATCAGATGGGTCATCTTGATCAAGGTCTCACCCGATGAACTGGTTGCCATGTTCAGCAAATAGGACACTACTTTATCACGGGTATATGTTTTTAAGGATTGCAGCATAGGCCGCCTCTCTACATGTATCTCAGGAATGTCATACAGATATTCCAGGTATCCTGCACTGGACGATAGTGACTGGTGGCTCTACCATCAGCAACCCGAGCCGGAACCGGTAAAGAACCGATCTTAAAACCGGCTTTCCACCCTTTTACCAGCAGCTCCATCTCCAGATCATAGCCATTTTTTTCCAGCTTTACTGAACGTAACAGGCTTGTACGGTAATAGCGGAAACCGGATTGGCTGTCCGTAATCTCAAAACCGGTCCTTTTACGTATGCACCAGACCCCGAAACGGTTCCAGACCTTGCGAAGTCCTGCCATCTCTTCAAACTGACTGTGCCGGGAAGCCAGAAGACAATCATAATCTTTTTTGTCAACTTCAGCAAGCAAACGTGGAATGGCGGTTGGATCATGCTGACCATCTGCATCCAGTGTCACAACACCATCATACTGCTGCTGGATTGCCCAATCAAAACCGGTTTTGAGGGCAGCCCCCTTGCCTCGGTTGATGGAATGAGTCAACATGGTTACCGGCAGACCGTCCAACACCTGAGCAGTACCATCAGTAGAGCCGTCATCCACCACCACCAGCGGCATGCCATGGAGCAGACACTCTTCCAATACCGCTCGCAAGGTTGCTTCGGCATTATAGGCCGGTATCAGGATGCAAACAGACAAATCAGTCGCTACCTTGCAGACAATACTACTTTTGGTCTTTCAAGAACTTTTTCATATCATCAGCAACTTCCTGAGCAGCATCTTCAACACGAACACCTTCCCTCGCAAAATGCCGTATCAGAGCAACGACTTTATTACCATCGCGAAGGATTAATTCTGCACCAACTCCAGCCTGCATCTGATGTCCACCTGCAAAAGGAATCCATGCTTTTCCCTGGCTGAATTTCTGCACTTCATAAATACAAATTTCTGCCTTAAGTGTTGCTTTACCGCCTTTAATCTTGCCCAGAATTTCGGTAAACATCTCCTTAACCTCGGACAATTGAGATTTCCGTAATTCCCCGGACAGATCCTTGAAGGAGGTAACAATCAAACTATGTTCACCAATCTTGCTATCCTGAGCGACCCAAACCCATTTCAGGTCATCACCCTCCACAAGACTTTTGTAATCAGCAATACAACCCTTATGAAATTCCTTACCTTTATATTCATCCGTTTCTACAAATCTATCCTTGCCGCAAAAACCATTCTGGACTGAATGAAGCATGGCAAGACAAAAAACAATCATATAAACAGCTGATTTAAAAACAATTACACGCATAATTACCCCCAAACAAATATATGTATTGACGCAAAATATTTTTTATATCGTTGCGGCATATGAATGTCAATCAAACACAGCCAGCTACCACAACGATACCATATCTTTCAATGTACTGAATTTAAATGAACGCAATAATTGCATTAAACGTTCTTCAGATGATTGCTTCAGACCGTATGCTAAAAAGCTCTGTAAAATACCTAAACGTATCCTTGGGCCTTCAGGATCAAGTTCACGTGGATGGACGAAAAACACACCGGGTTGCCCCATATCAGAGTACTTATGCAAAGTCCTTTCAACAAGGAGGTAGGGGAAAAATCGAAACCCCCACCCGCCGCCTGTAGGCAAATTCCCCAACTGAGTAGAGGTTACAAGTGGCGGTATTTCCCAAAGTGGACCACAACTTGTATCAATTTTATGTGGATACAAGGGACCGCTAGCATTACCAATGGCAGCAAGAGGCGTCAGACTACTATCATAGCGGTAGCCCAGCTCAGCCAATATCTCAAATGCCCAGGGCGTCTTTTCACGACACAATGACCAGCGTGGGGCGCGAAAACCAACGGGACGTTGCCCCATTTGGTACTCCAATATATCAGCAGTATGTTCTACTTCCCTCCTGAACTCGTCAGGACGTAATGTGGTTACCAATTTATGCGACCAACCATGTGACGCAATTTCATGCCCCTTTTCAGCAATCATAGGCACCAGTTCTGGAATTGCCTCAGCGACTGACCCCAAAACAAAAAAAGTAGCCTTACACTGATTTTTGTCAAAAAGAGCTAATATCTTCTCAATATTACGTACAACACGCCAGGTATCCCGAGGTGCGACGGTATAATCGTTTACACCACAGATATGGTACCAATCCTCCACATCCACCGTCATGGCATGTAATACGGTTGATGACATCTCTCACACTACCTTTTCAAATTTTTGGTTACATAGAGTTGAATAGCCCTAATGATTGACATGATCCCATCACCCAGCACAAGTTTTCTATCGGTCAGTGATTTCAGATAAAACGGAACAACGCAACCACAACGGTTACAATCAGCCTTGGGACCCATCATACAAGGTTGTTTCAAGTTTCCAGCAGGATCATAAGCAAAGGACTTTGCAGCAAAAGGGCAGTTGGCTGTAACTGCTTTGGCACGCTCAGATTTCATGAGCACCAGTGATCGCTCAGAGTTAAGGATAAAATCACCTAAAACTTCTTTTTTACGTATAATCGCATCCAGAACCCCATCTTTTTCATCCCAATCCAACCAAAGATCATCATCAAGCCCCCTGATCGGGGTGTAAAAACTGAACAACAGGTTTCTGACTTTTGGGTTTTGGCTCCATTCCTCTAAAGCAGCATCAATCTCAGAAACATTCGCACGGGTGATGCAATAGGCAATAGTAATTTTAAGCCCTTCACTCTGCTCAATGTTCTGCTTGATCGTATCGTACAGGCCGGGCCTGTTACGTAGCGTATCATGGGTTTGCCTGCCACCATCAACCGATATATACCAACTCACATTCTTCCAGTCCGGCAAGGGAATAGAGCCATTTGTGGTTACGGTATTAAACTTGAAATACGACCTGCCCAACTCAATCAATGGCTGCCTTAGCAACGGTTCACCACCTACCCAGGCACACTGGTAAAAGCGGTCACCATCAGCCTTGCTACGTTCAAACTTATCTTTCCATTGTTCGATTGACAGTTCAGGCTGATGTCCCTGCTCAAAAAAATAGCAATGGCTACAGCGCAGGTTACAATCACCGGTAACATCAACAGAGCCAAAGGAATTGTCGGGAATTCCAAAAGCAAAAAAATAGAGTTGGGCAAAGGTATAAGGCTTAAAGAAACGACGTAAGTTCATTGGGACAGCTTTCAAGTATCAGAAAACAACAAAACAGTAGATATCAGCCAATCACCGTAACAGCAAAAGCCCCCATACCAAAGGCTGCACCTTTCCCAAGATGCACTTGTTCACCCAACGCCAGAAACGGGCCAAGTTCCTCAAAAGGACCTGCAAGCTCATAACAGCCTGTAACCCCTCGCAGATGAGAGCCGACAGTTTTAGACGGCAGCTGACGAACCAATGACACCGATGTTGCACATTGAGCCAGATGTCGAAAGAGTTTCTGATCAACACCGCCACCATAATACACTGCAAGCGATGAGATACGCCGTAACAGCGACCGAATGAAGAAGTCTGGCTCCATTCTGGTCAACTCGTGGCCATCACGCGTTAAACGCAGTGGCGACAACAGATCAAGCCGTATCCGTTTGCAACAACTGAAACGGTGACTATACTGTGCAAGCAGATCAGAAACTGCCAATACCGGAAGATTATCCGCCGTCTCTGGCCTAAGATGATCAAGCTGAACAGCAATATTCTGATAATCGCAGGCAACCAAACCAATGCAGGTGGCTTGATTAGTAAATTGATTCAGTGCCTTGAGAAATAATGGAAAATGACCACAGGCTGTGCCCAACAGATTCAGGCCCAATAAACTATCACGATCAGCTATACCTGAATGAGCATAAAAAACAAAAGGAAGACCTGGCTTTTGATACCGGCGCACCAGTTCCGGGTCTTGAGAAAGCTGTCTGGCGATTAAAGCTGGGGCAACACAGGTACCTGATGCTGGACAAGTATGGCAGGATTGATTCTGGTGAACACAGCAGACCGTACGTAACGCCTCTTCAAAACCTGCACCCATACCGGTCAGAAGTGGCGCAATGCCCGACACTGCCTGCGGTGCAAGAGAGATATGCAGCCTGACAAGGTTTAAGTCCATAAAAAAGTGGGGCGGTCCACAAAGGACCGCCCCATTACTCCATCAACATTCAAACTCAATTAAAATTGAGCCTTCAGATACTCCCTGTTCATCCGGGCAATAAACTTGACGTTAATTCCCTTAGGACAGGCAGCCATACACTCATAGTGGTTGGTACAGTTACCAAAGCCACAATCCTTCATGGCCTGAACCATGTTAGTAACGCGAGTTTTGGCTTCAGCCTTGCCTTGCGGCAGCACGGCAAACTGAGAAACCTTGGCGCCGGTAAACAACATGGCAGCACCGTTAGGGCAACCGGCAACGCAGGCACCGCAACCGATACACTCAGCTGCATCCATTGCCTCATCAGCAGCAGGCTTTGGAATCAGGATGGCATTGCCATCAGGAACCCCACCGGTGTGGCAGGAGGTATAACCGCCAGCCTGAATAATTTTGTCCAAGGCCTCACGATCAACAACCAGGTCTTTTACGATCGGGAATGCACGGGCACGCCACGGCTCAATGTAGATGGTGTCACCATCATGGAACTTCCGCATATGCAACTGACATACGGTAGTACGTTCCTGGCCGCCGTGAGGCATGCCGTTGATGACTTGTGAACACATACCGCAGATACCTTCACGGCAGTCATGGTCAAAGGCAACCGGCTGCTTGCCAGCCTTGATCAGATCCTCGTTGAGGACGTCCAGCATCTCCAGAAAGGAGTGATGCTCGGTGATCCCTTTGACAGTGTAGTTTTCAAATTTTCCAGTGTCGTTAGCGTTCTTCTGGCGCCACACGACAAGGTTAATCGTCATGGTCTTGTGATCGCTCATTATTTGTAGCTCCTTACGG
>Ga0209016_1002622_pt1 | contig 11726 bp, 8 predicted proteins | sample EPASupsiteSAE305_FD_187265 | JGI IMG/M metagenome (GOLD analysis project Ga0209016, IMG submission 187265) | Bioremediated contaminated groundwater microbial communities from EPA Superfund site, New Mexico - SAE3-05 (SPAdes) (version 2) | ecosystem: Environmental > Aquatic > Deep subsurface >...
CTGGCCAGGAGGTGGAGGTGGTGTGTCAGGTGATGAGCGATGCGAAATTGCCCGCCGGCCTGATGGTCTGCTATCGCTTTCGCATTACCTGCTGCGCCGCCGACGCCCAGCCGGTTTTCATTTTTGTCACAAAACCCCAAGGGGCTGTGCCTGGCAACGACGCCTGGGTGCGGGCCAGGGGGCGGCTCAGTGTGTATGAGCATCGCGGCTACGCTATTCCGCTGGTCACGGCGGAAACCGTTGCCAACGAAAAAGAGCCTGCCGTTCCCTTCCTGTTTTAATCCCCGGCGATGCGGCCGCTGTGTGATCGCCTGGCGGCCAACTTGCGGCGAACCGCCTAATTTTCCTCGATTCGTTTACGGAACCGGGCCAGTTGCTGGTCGCGGATGGTTTGCAGGTCCAGCCGGTAGATGTCGGGCGGAAAAAGGAATTCGACCACGCCGGTGTCGAAGATGCGCTTGACCTCGTACTCGTCGTGGGCCACGTCGCGCTGGTAGATGTAGTTGAGGTAGGAGCGGTTGGTGTGGATGATGAACTCAATCCGCATGCCGCCGGTGCGGGCGAAAAATTTGAGCATCGAGGTCTTGCCCGAGCTGCCGGTGGCAGAGCCCTGATATTCGCCGCCGGTGAGGGTGTCGGAGATGTCCTCCAGGGTCATGAACGATTCGGCTCTCGCCGCACTGCGGGTGAGGTGGCGCACGAACCGTTTGACGTCGTTGACCGAGTTGAGCACCGCCATCAGGCCAAGCTCGTCGTCCACCGCCGTGGCCGGGTTTTTTTCGTTTTTACGCAGCAGTTTGAGCACCTTGGCGGCCGGTTCTTTCTTGCGGATGGTTACATAGATGGGGATGTCGACGTCGTTGTCGCGAAACCGGCGCCGTTTCACCAGGGTCAGCTTTTCCCCGGCCGCCGGCGTCACCAGGCGCGCCTCGTCTTCGGAGAGCACGTCGACCGTGGTGCAGCTGAAGTCCTCGGCGCTGTGGGTGCTGTGCAGGTAGCGGATGTCGAGATCGCCGATCTTGTAATCCGGGCTCCAGACAAAGGCGTTGAGAAAGGCGAGGAAATTGAGGAACTTCTCGGCAATCCGGGTCTCCCGCTCTCTCTGGTCAATCGAGCCGGCCAGGCCCATCAGGGCCAGCTTGCGTTTGGCCTCAAAGCGGGCCTTTTTGTGGTAGCGCTCATCGAACAGGGCCAGCAGCAATTCCACCGGGTCCCAGGCGGTGACGATCTCGTTGGTGGTCTCGATGTGGGCGCTGTAAGGGGCCAGCACCTTGGCCCGCAGCGAGCTGATCACGTCGTCGGAGGTGCGGGCGTATTCGTGCAGGTGACGGATCACCTCCTGGGAGGCGCCCTTGATGCCGAACATGTTGCCCAGCAGCAAATAGGCGCGTTCCGCCGCCCGCGTCCGCCGCCGTTTGTCGTGGATCAGCACCAGGATTTCGTCAAAGGTGTTGACGCCCAGCAGGTCGAAGATCTGATTGCGAACCGAGCGGTACTTGGTTTTCAGCAGCTGGTTGTCGTGGAGGGCCTTGACCCAGGCCTTGGTCTCGCGGGAGAAGGGATGGGCAAGCGGCGGGTCGTTGTCAACGGCAAAAGGGCCGTCTTGCAGCATGGTGGAAAAGACGGAATGTTGGGTAAGAATGCTCATGGCGGACGGGTCGGCGCAGTGATGTGGTCATGGGGACGGCCGGCGGTCAGGGGTTGAGCAAGGCGACAAAATTACGCAGCAGCAGGCTGCAGGTCGTCGCCATGCCGGCGGCCAATCTGTTGGCGTTCTCGAAGAGTTCCGTTGTCGCACCCATCTGGTCGGTTCCGGCCTTGAGAAGCGTGGGGTCGCATTTGACCCAGGCGGCGACGTCTTCGCGGGTTCCCGCGTAGTTGTCGCACTGCAGGCCAATGATGTGAGGGCGACCTTCGAGACAGCATGCTTCTACCATGCAATCCTTTGAGGTGGCAAGCAAAACCATGTTGCGCGGCAGGGGCGACTGGATCTCCTGGTCGTGCCATTTGAACAGGGGGAAGGGGGAGCGGAGCCCTTGGAAAAGGGGATGCTTTTTCCCTTCGTGGGTCAGGTGTCCCTCGCTGAATCCCACATGGGGAGCGCGGCTGGGGCCAATGGTCGATCCGGCGGCCTCGGCAAGCAGGTGCTGGCCCAGGTTGAAGCCCAGGCAGGGCTTGTTGAGATTCATCCAGGCGCGGACCAGCCGTTTCTCCTCGCGGAGAAAAGGGCGCTGGCTCTCCTGGTCCATACGGTCGGGGCCGCCGAGGATGATCAGGGCGTCGAACTCGGCAAAATCGGCCGCGCTTTCTTTCCAGACCCTGGCAATGTGCAGGGCGACGTTGTTGGCCTCCGCCGCCTGATGCAGCATGCTGCCAGGTTGGCGCCATTCGCAGTGTTGTAGAACAAGAATTCTGTAACCCATTGATAATCTGTTGTCGCCTCCGGTGAAGGAGGGAGGGGGGCTGCCCCGTAGAGAGGAGGAGGACGGGGCAGCCGGTTGGAGGAGGGGAGGAGGAACGGATTTCTCTGCTGCTCGCGCTGGAGCGGATGCTTTGAACTGCCTTGCGGTGGAAAACTGCTGCTCCCTGCCCTTGCGCCTTGGTTGCTTTTTTGTTGAGGCGGGAGCTGTGGATCATGCTTGCCTTTGCCCTTAATAATCAACAATGGCGCCAGTTTTTCGTCGCGGCTTATTGTTTTGTTATATACTTGAAATAACAATATTAATTTTGACGTTTCGATGGCGGCACACTTTGTTCGTCTTGATATTGTTCCATTTTTGTACTGTAAAAATTTGGAGCGAAACAATTATGTTAAATGTGCAGCGGTGAAGGATTGCAGTGGAAAACTCCCCAGATTTGTTTTCATTTTGACGAACCAGGCTACCACTGCTACCATTCCTTTGTCGGGGGCTGTGCGGCGTGGTTCGTGGGGCCGCCTGAGCGTGCGCGCGTGGGCGCCATGCAACGAGTGTTGGCCACCTGCTGGCGGCAACAATTATGCTACATTTAAGTAAGGAGAGTCATTGTGGATTTTGGCGCAATTGTCGATTCAATCCTGAAAAAGATCGTCACCTTAAGCGAGCCCGTCGGGCGCTTGCTGCAGGAGACGCACCTTCCGGAACAGATTAAAGAGGTCGATTTTCCCGGATTGTTTTCCAATCCCTGGTTTCTCGTCCCCTTTGTGGCCCTGGTTGGTTGGCTGCTGTACAAGAAGGCGGTGCGCGATCTGATCATTCTGGGCGCGGTGATGGGGATTTGGTACGCCTCCGGGACCGCGTACATGCAAACGCTGGTGGTCGGCGGCGAGTTGCAGGTCTCCAAGGTGCTGCCCGTGCTCTTTGGCGGCGCCGCGATTCTCGGCTTTGTCATCTATCTGCTGTTCGGTCGTTCCGACTGATTCGGAGCGCATCGTTTCTGCACCCGCGAGGCACGGCGGTTGTCACGATCAAGGAGAGCAAGCGCAGGCAAAAGGGCAGGCAAAAGGAATGGAATACCGTAACGCAATTTTTATAGTGACCGAAGAGCGATCCTGCCCGATTTACAATGTGGGCGAGGAATTTAAGGTCGAGAACGACGCCCTTGCCGTGCCCGAAGGGAAAACCGCCTGCCTGTTGATGGTGCGCGAACTGATGAAGGCGGTTGCGGAAAAGAAAAGTCTGGAACGCTTTTCGCCCTACGGCGTGCAGCGGGTGAAATTTGAATGCGGCGGTTGCACCGGGCTTATTCGCTTTGAATTCAAAAAGGAAAAGGGGTTCGCCACCCTGCAGATGAAGCTGCTGGCCGCCGCCGAACAGCGGGCGCGGATGCGGCATCTGGACAAGTTTTACGACGTGTTGCGCAAGTTGGAGATTTTCGAGCCGCTCAATGAAGACAGTCTGCGCGACCTTTCCGGCCAGTTGCAGCTCAAGCATTACGACGCCAACAAGATCATCCTCAAAAAAGGCGATCCCGGCACCAGTCTGTACATCGTGCTTGAAGGCCGGGTCGCGGTGATCGGCGATGACGGGCAAACGCTGTCCGAGATGGTCGTGGGCGACATCTTTGGCGAAATGAGTCTGCTCTCCGGCGAACCGGTCACCACCTCGATCCATTCGCGGGAGAAGACCCGCTTGGCCACCCTTTCCAGCAAGGATTTTAAGCACATCCTCAACCGGTACCCGGTGCTCCAGGTCTTTTTCTACCGGATGCTGGTGGAGCGCTCCCAGGTCAACACCATGCGCGCCGGCGCCATCAGTTCAGGCATGACCGGCAGGCTGTCGGACATCAACGCCGTCGAGCTGTTCCAGCTAATCAATTCCAGCCAAAAAACCGGCAAGGTGCAGCTGGCGCTCGACGACGGCAATGCCATGGTCGCCTTCAACGAAGGCGAGCTGGTGAAGACGCGCTACAGGGATCTCCCCGACAAGGAGGCCTTCTTTGCCCTCCTGGCTAAGGGCGAAGGCACCTTCACCTACACCTCCGGGCTTGCTCCTGAAGAAAAGGAGCTGCCGGTGATCGGCGGTTTCATGGGCTTGATCATGGAAGGCATGCGCCGGGTGGACGAACAGGAGGGGTGAGCGCCTGATTAATCCCCGAATCTAACCCGACCGCCAGCCGGTTAATGTGCCTTTTTGCGTCGGTTCCAGGTTGCCGCTGGGCAGCCTGCCTCTCCCCTTGTCGACGTTCTGACGCCCTGTCCTCTGTCGCCGTTTGCTCTCTTCCTCCCTTGTTCGCAGATATTTCACAGCCGCAGCAGGTCGCCTTTCTGTTTAGGCGTAAGAATTGCAAAAAATCAGTCATTCCGTTGAAGACAAACTGGCGCATAAATTGAGCTGCTGAGCACCAAGGGGTATCTTGACCGCTTCCGTTGCCCGTATAGCAAAAACAGAGACCGAGACGTCGCTTAGCGGACGGGCCAATACGAGTCCGTCCGCCGCTTTTGACGCCTCGCTCGACATCGAACAGGCCGATGTGCTTTTGCGCCAAACGGACCAGTACGCCCAGTGGCAACAACTTCGTCAAAAAAACGACTCTGAGGCCAAGCGACTTGCTGGAATAGTGCTTGCCCGTGACGCCCTGCTGCAAAAACAGGCCAAAGGGGAGTCAATTAATTGGCAAGAATTTGATCGATTAAACACGCAACTCCGACAAGCCGGCATCAGCCTGCCCGCCGCCCAGGACATCCAGGGCAAAAAAAACAACTCCCCCGCTCCGCTCTCCTCTGCAACGCCCTCCGACGACGCCCAACAGGCGTCGTCTCCGGCCGCCCCGGCCGAAACCTTGCTCAACGACGACAACATGCTCGTTCTAAGCGTGGTCTGCCCTGCAGTTCGCCTCAAACAGGAAGTTGTCGGGTATGGCGATGAACAGACCACCTTGCTTCCCTTGGGAGAGGTCGCCCACGCGCTCGACTTCGACATCGCCGTGGACCCCCAAAAACGAACCGCAACCGGGTGGTTCATCTCCGAAGACCGCACCCTTTCTATCGACGCAACCAAACGGACCATCAAGGTAGACGGCAAAAGCTACCCCTGGGACGACAAGGCGATCGCTGTCGGGGAAGACGAGATCTTTGTCGACAGCCGCCTGTTGAGTCTATGGCTGCCGGTGGATTTCAAAATATCGATGGGAGAGCTTACCGCCACCGTTGAGCCGCGCGAACAGCTTCCCCTGCAAACCCAGCTGGAACGGGAGAAGAAGCGCCAGGGCCTTGGCAAGAAAGAGGATACGAGTCTGAAATATGACGCGCTCGAATCTCCGTATGCACTCTATTCCTTCCCGGTGATGGACGTTTCCCTGACCAGCGGCGTCGAAACCGACAACAGCAGCAAGTCCGGTCTGCAGCTCAACCACTCGATTGTGGCCGAAGGCGATCTCGCCCGCATGACCGCCAAGGCCTACCTGTCGGGCAATGAGGAGGACCCGCTGGACAATGCCCGGCTCACCCTGGAACGGCTTGACCCGGGGGGCAAACTCCTGGGGCCGATGCAGGCCACCAAGGTTGCGGTGGGCGACGTGTCTCCGGCTGATCTGCCCGTGCTCGGCAGCAGCGGCACGGCGCGCGGGGTGTCGGTGTCTAATGCCGACGTCAATCGTAGCAGGGATTTTGACTCCACCCGTTTTGAAGGCAACATGCAGCCCGGCTGGGACGTGGAGCTCTATCAAAACGGCAACCTGATCAATTCGGTCCGGGTGGGAGCCGACGGGCGCTATCTGTTCGAGGACGTGCCCGTCTACTTCGGCGCGAACGCCTTTCAGCTTCTGGCCCTCGGTCCCCAGGGCCAGAAACGCATGATCGAGTCCAAGGACGTCAACGTCGGCTCGGGGATGCTCAAAGCGGGCAAGCTTGAATACAACGTCTCGGCAACCCAGGCCAAAAATATGGTTCCTGGGTTTGACGAGGTGGAAACCGGCATCGACGAGGGGGCGCGAATCACCAGCGCCTTTGCCTATGGCGTGACCGACCATCTGTCGGTGACCGCCGGCGTCTCCAGCGTCGAATTTGACAATGTGTGGCACAATTATGCGCAGGCCGGCGTCAACGGCACGCTCTCCTCCGTGTACGGCGAACTTGACGTCATCCAGGACAGCGCCGGCGGCAGCGGCGTTTCCGTGCAGAGTCAATCCGTGATTGGTCCGTTTAACCTTCGGGCCAAACATGAGGTGTTCTCCGACTTCATCGAGCCCAGCAATCCGGACAACCCCTTGCAATCGCGGACCTCCGCCGGCGTCAACGGCATGATCCCCGAGGTGTTGTTCATGCCCCCTCTCACCTATACGCTGTCTCGGGACATGTCCGTCCGCACGGATGGGGAAACCAGCCGCACCAATTTGCGTCTTGCGGGAAGCGTCGGCCGAATTCACCTGTCCAACGTGATTCATTGGAACGACAATGCGGCGACTGCGGTTTCAGACGCCCCGGTGGACGGTGAATTCCAGGCAACAGGAAGCGTCGGCCGGGGGCGCGTCACTGCCGGGGTGGACTATGACCTCGGCGGCAAGGATGCAGTCAGCCAATATAAACTGTCCGGTTCGTACCCGATTGCCGAGAAGGTCAGCGCCGGCGCCAATCTCCTCCGGGAAACTGGCGACGACGACGGCGACCAAGAGGGGACAAAGGCGGAAGTCAATCTGGCCTTTGACGCCGGGGCCATGATGCTGACCCCTAAGGTTTCCTATGACAGCGAGGGCAATTACGGCGCTTTCCTCACGGTCTCCTTCTCCCTGGGTCAAGATCCCGTCAGTAAAGATTTGCAGATGCAGTCGGAAAAAAGATCCGGCAAAGGAACCGCAACCGCCTTTGTCTACCATGACGCCAACAACAACCAGGTGTTTGATCAGGACGACACTCCTTTGCCGGAGGTGAAGGTTGCGGCAAAACAGCTCCGAAAAAGCGGGTTGACCAATGAGCAGGGCGTGGCCCAGTTGACCAACCTATCCGCCTTCACGCCCACCGATGTGGAGGTCGACGCCAACAGCCTGGAGGACCCGTTCTGGCAGCCCGCAGTTCCGGGCGTGGCGGTTATGCCGCGCTCTGGCAGCGTTCAGCGGCTTGAGTTTCCGATTGTCTCGACCGGCGAGATAGACGGCGGCGTCTTCTATGAAAACAGCAAGGGAGAAAAGGAACCCTTGTCCAGGGTTGCGCTTGAGCTCCGGGACGAGAAAGGCGCCGTCATTAAGAGAACGAACCCTGAGTACGACGGATTCTATCTGTTTGAAAAGGTGTTTCCCGGAACCTACACCTTGCATGTTGTCAGTGAAGACCCGCGGGTGAAGGATCTGGCCAGCGGATTCAGCAAAGAGGTGGTTGTTGGCGCTGATGGAACCATTGTCCGGGGAGCGGACGTCGTCTTGCGGTCGCCGGAGGCTGGGCGTGGCCAGGAGAAACGTCAGGAGCCGAAAACGCCGCCCGCAAGCAAGGTGCGCAACGACCAGCCGTCGCCCCATTCGGCGACTACCGCTCAGGTCACGGCTGCCAATGCGGCTAAGTCTCGCGTGGCTGGACCGAAACCCGCCAGCCCTGCAGCGGAGCAGGTCGTCCCAGTGATTCAAGCCGCTTCAAAGCAAAAGATCCCAGTCTCTCCTGCCAGTCAACCCGCTGCAGTTGCTGCAGGTATGCCTGCGGCCTCCATCGCTCTGGCTCCGCTCCGCATTGTGTCGGGTTCGGAGCAATCTCCGCAAACCGCGAATCCCGATGCCCCACCGTCGCAGGTTGCCCAACCCGCGCCTCCCTCTTCGCCTCTCGCCGATCCTCAAAGTTTCCGTCCCGCCCCCGCGGCTCCTGCCCCAGCGGCTGCAGCCAGCAACGGCCGCAGTCAGCGGTATGTCGTTCACCTTGCCTCCTACAAGTCAATGAAATCGGCCCAGGCTGGAGTCCAGATTCTTGCCAAACGGCTGAGCGGCATTGTCTCCCCCAATGATTTCACCGTCACCGAAGTTGATCTGGGCAAGGAAAAGGGGGTGTTTTTCCGAGTAACCTGTGGAAAGTTTGGCGCAAAAATTGATGCTGACCGATTGGCGGCACGCATGGCGCCAAGAACTGAATACGCCCGCAGCATGCTCGTCAAAGCCAACGGCAATGAGGGGAAGTCCGCACCTCCGCCGCCGCTGCGCTCGGTTCAGACTGGCATCAATCCAGCGGCAATCGCCGCCAAATATGCCGCCATGCAGCACAGTCGGTAATCCTTCGGCCTTCGGCGTGAGCCGTCCCTGTCGGTCTGCGGGCGTTTTGGCTTGCCCCAAGAAACGTTTCCAGGCGACGCTTGGATACCAGAGAACGCGAGATGGCCGGCAGACCGTAGCCTGGATGCAGCTTGCGGAATTCGGGGGATTTGATGGGTTCCCGGATCCCGTTGTACTTCATCCAGGCTACGGGTTGGTAGGACGCACCCTCATCGACGAGATGTTGCTGCGTGCAGCAGCCTCGTTTGATTGAGAAATGGAATAACCTGCAAGTGCGAATGAGACAATCAGCCCTTCATGCGCCTTTGCGGTGTGCCGCTCAGAATAAAAAAAAGGGGGGGAGGGAGACGGCGCGCCGTCTCCCTCCCCCCCTTTTTGGTGTTGGCTGGGTGGGCTGCGATCAGCGGACGGGGAAATCCTTGGTGGGGCCAAGGGTTGTCCTTGATTGTCTGTCGCTGTTGCCTTTGGGCTGAAAACTAACTCGTACGGCACCGGAGAGCAATTCCTGACGAGAGATGTCGCTCAGTGGTACAGTGAAGGTTTCCTCCGTTTTAGGGATGCCGATGGCCATATCTTCTAAAAGTCCAATTTGACGGATCGCCTTCGGATTATTGGCCGGGATAAACTGGAGGGCTACATTGCCAAAAGCGCTTCCCTTGCCGTTGCGGCCAAGTTTCACTTCGGCTGCCAGCCCGTTAGGTCCATTCGATTTCTGGAGTGAGCAGGCAAGTGGGGTTACCTCAGGGGCGATATCACCATTTTGAATGATAATTGGGAAGGTGGAGTTCACAAGAATTTCGATATCGAAAGAGACTTTTTTCGACGACGCGGAATCGGTCTGGTGCTTTTGATCTTGCTGATTGCTAGGCTGAGGACTGAGTTTTAAGCGAGTTTGATATTCACCCGGCGGAAGATCCTGTGGCTTGCGCACCATCAACTTAAGGATCTGCCGCTTGCCCGGCTCTATGGTTGCCCGGCGGGGCGCAAAGCGAACCATGCTTTTCACCAACCGATCTTCATCGGTTTCTGTCAGCACTTCCTTAAATTGACCATCTTTGTCCGTTCGCATGGTTACTAACGAGACTGCATAGGTGATCGGCTCTTCACCGGGATTACTGACGTGAAGGTCGACCGTACGTTGCCGATCCGTGAAGATGGCCCGAATTGGTGTGATCATCAATGATTTCGCAGCCGCTAGCGAGGTGTCGGCCATGGCCAACAGAACAAGGCAGAAGCATGCCGCGGAGAGGAGCGTGGGCAAGAATCGTTTGTCCTGCAAAAATGAATTGACTGAAAACATGGAGAAACTCCAGGTTAGAAAAAATTAAGTTGAATAGTCATGGAGCCCTTATAAGTGCCTCGACTTTCATCGCCCCGCAACATGAGGCTGCCGCCGATGCTGAGATCGCACCGGGTGCCTCCCCCTGGCAGATTTGCGTTTTTCTGCGAAAGTAAGGGTATGCCCCGGATGGTAATAGTCTGTCCGCCGCTCGTCAGGGTAACGGATTGTGGATAAAGCACTTCCACCTGCCCAGCCTCGGCAGAGGAAAGAGCGAGTATTCCACTGCTGCCCCCGGTTATGACCGAATGCTCGAATGAAGGCGTTGCCGGGCCATTTTGCGCTGCAATAACAATTGTGTCGCCAGCTGGATTCAAATCAATCTCACCAAAATACGGGGGAATAACCTGGACTGCCACGTCCGCCGCAGAAGCGGACATGGCAGTCAACAGGAAGGATGCCGCTAAAACGACAAGCAGGCTCAAGCTGACAGTGTCATGTCGCGTATACGCTAGTGGGGTCATGCTCTTGATTCGCTTTCGCACAGCTTGCGGAGTGTCGGTTAGATCGCCGCGTAACTCACGGTGACGCTTATTTTGCCAGAGTAGGTGTCGTTAGGCGTGTCCGCTGGAATGCTAAGTTTGCCGCCAATGTAGATCGGATGATCAGCACCTGGAGCTTTGGTTGCTCCTGTTGCTGTGGAATAAGTTATGAAATCAGCTACAGTAACAGTGCTGGTGTTGGTCCCCGTACCGACCAATGACACATTGGTAGGGTAAACGACATTAACCTTAAACGTATTTGCCGACTTAATAGTGATTACCCCAGGAAAGGATGAATACGTTGCGATCGGCGAGCCTTTAGTCGCAGTGGATTCAGCAGCCGCTAAGTCCGTTTTGGCATCAAGCGTAATTGTTTCCACTTGTCCCGGGACAAGATCAATCTCACCAAAACTGAGTTTTGAGGTCATCTCTTCCACAAGTGTCTTGTTGATTTTGACCTCAACCGGCACCTCCACAGCGGCGGCTTCAGCCTTCGTCCCTGACAGGGCAATCGCCCCAAGCACTGCTGCTGTTCCTAAGAGAAGCGCACTGCTTTTCCAGATTTTTCTCATAATAATTCCTCCTGTTGCATTGTTTTGGCGCAACCTCCGCGAGGCGGCGCCGCTTGAGTTGTTTCGGTCAGAACTCCCTCTGCTCTTCCCGGATGGTATGTTATCGGCCGTCATTTTCAAAAGATTAATTGCTTTTTTTGTCCCGCTGGGGGGGCGGTTTGCCCTAACCCCATTCAATGATTCGAAAATTTCATGGAAAATAACTGGAAATAAAATTCCGGTTTCTGCTGCACCTGTCGTTTAGCTGCGACTTTCACCATTTTTGTGCAGGATGAAATGCCAAACTGCATGCGTCAGCTCGTTACAATGCACATGATGCGCCAGTGCTGTTATTTATTGATTCATTGTTTTTTCAGTATGTTGAACGATTTGCGGGGTGACGCGCTCCACAATGCGGTTACCCAAGCGCAAGCGGGATAACCAAAGGTGCATGTAATTCGCTGGTCCCTCCCGAGCGTTTGGGGTGAAAGTTTTTTGCCTGCACGGATTTCGAAGCGACAGGGCTGGCATACAGTTTGTGCGATTTGTGCAAAAATAAAAAACCGTTGCACAGCTTTTTTTTTGCCTTTATAGAATTATCAAGAAAAATTTCCGTTTCACTGTTTCAGATTGAGGTGTGTTGAATTTTTATGCGGACATAAGCAGTTAACTGTACATTTAGGAGGTGGCAGA
>Ga0209016_1002628_pt1 | contig 11687 bp, 7 predicted proteins | sample EPASupsiteSAE305_FD_187265 | JGI IMG/M metagenome (GOLD analysis project Ga0209016, IMG submission 187265) | Bioremediated contaminated groundwater microbial communities from EPA Superfund site, New Mexico - SAE3-05 (SPAdes) (version 2) | ecosystem: Environmental > Aquatic > Deep subsurface >...
CGTAGACTTGGTCGTAGTCAAGGGTATCCTTCGCCGTCGGTAAAGGACCATTAATAGCGTAGGTAAACATTTCTTCTATATCTTGATCAGCTTTTTTGTCAAGAGCTTCGAGGTCTTGTTTAGTCGCGGCTTTCTTTTCGAGGAGGTATTTGGCGAATATTTTAACCGGGTCAATTTTGTCGCCTTCTTCTGTGTTGGCAACGATTATTTTACCATCCCTATACGTGGCGGGATCGCCTTCAAAATGCCCTCTCCAGCGGGTTAACTTAGCTTCTACGATGTTAGGCTGTCCTTTTTTCGCCAGAGCAATAGCGTTAACCATTGCTTCCCTGACTGCCAATACGTCGGTCCCGTCTACGGTTACGCCAGGCATATTATAGCCTTTGCCCCTGTCGGCGAGGTTTTCCAGGACAGATTCTCTGCATGTAGGCGTGGACATAGCCCAACCATTGTTTTCAATGAAGAAGACGATGGGGCATTTGAGGATGGAGGCGATATTCATGCCTTCATGCACGTTGCCTTCCGCCGTTGCGCCGTCGCCCAATACGCATACCACCACGGCATCTTCCTTATTCTGTTTTATAGCCCAGGAATAACCTACGGCATTAGGCGTCCCAGCGCCTATCATACCGTTAACGGCGAGTATTCTGTCTTTGTCACTGGAAATATGGAAGGTAAAGGCCTTTCCTTTGCAGATGCCGGTAGTCTTTCCCAACAGCTCCGCTGTCATGTCGTTGTGATCCATCCTGTTGACTAAACCGGGATGAAAACGGTGGGTAGGCACCAGGTAGTCATTCGGTCCCATTGCGTCGACAACGCCGATCTGGGCCGCTTCCTCGCCGATGGAAAGATGAAAAAATCCCGGTAAAGTCCCTGTATTTACTAAAGCCAGGACCTTTTCATCATATTTACGGCCGAGGGATAGCTGATAATAAATATTCTGTAGTTTTTCATTGGAATATTCCATAGTACACCTCCAATAATTATTTATCTTTACTGAATCGTTTGCTTTTTAAGTGTCAAGATATGTACTAGATGTTAAGATATATACCGGGATTTTTCATAATCTCTTTAATATCTGATAAGAAACTAATAACAGGGACTCCATCCATAACCGCATGGTCAGCGCTTAAAGATAAAGTTGTCAGTGGCCTGATGCTCGTACTATTATCTTCTTCTACCACTACTTCTTTACGGGTTATGCCGATTGTCAGGATCGCGGCTTCTGGCGGATTGATTATCGCCGTTACGATGTCTACATCAAGCAAACCCATATTGTTAAAGGTAAATGTACCCCCGGTCATATCTTCAGGCGATAAACGGTTTTCTTTTATCTTCTGCGAAAGCTCTTTTACTTCTGCGGAGATTTGCAGGAGATTCTTTTCTTGGACATTATGGATAACCGGAACAAATAGAGCTTTCTCCGTTCCCATGGCTACACCCAGATTGACCGATTTATATAAGATGATCTCATCGTCTACTATAGCTGCGTTCAAAATGGGATTCTTCTCAAGCGCCAAACCGACGATTTTAACCATAATATCCGTCACGCCGACTTTTTGGCCTTTATCTGCCAAGCTTTTTTTCAGTTCGAAAACACCTGTCATATCTGCCCTGGTGGTCATTGTGCCCTGAGGTGAGTTTGCCAGACTTTCCTTCATCCGGTCACCAATTGTTTTTCGTAAACCAAGATATGGCCTTTTTTCCAGGATGAGCTTATCAGTTTTTGCTGTAATATTTTGTGCTTCTTCTTTGGGTGCGCTTACTGCGCCTGCCGTTTTATCCGTATTAATTTTGGCAATGACGGTAGTTATCGCTAAAGTTTCCCCTTCAGGATAAAGTATTTCCTCCACTACTCCTGAGGCATTTGCATCAAGCGAATTCACTAATTTTTCAGTTTCAATTTCTACAAGTGGCTCGTCTTTTTCGACATAATCCCCTTCTTTTTTTAACCACTTGATGATTTTGCCCTCAGTCATGGTCATTCCAAACTTAGGCATGTAAACTTCCTCTATCATTTTAATCCTCCTTTCCTAGTAGAATCCTAACATCTATTTTTCTAACATTATCTGACAATTCAATTTTCTCATATATCTATGAACTATCAATTACACCAGGTAGTGAAAAACATTGATAAAAACATCATACTGTAGGGTGATATTTTAAAGCCTGAAAATTACTGCTAAAATGCTATTAGTAAATTAATTTTTAAAAACAGTTTTTATCATATAATTTAGGTAATCTAAGGCTGGTATCCGGACCTACCGCCAAGAGGGCATTAATTTTTGTAATGTAAATTGAAATCATGGGATATACCCGACTGAAATCTTGCTCCTTTTGTCCAATCAATCTCAACTTTTGTACGAATGCTTCTTAGCTGCACCCAATTTCAGATCCATATTGGGGTGCTTTTTGTTACATACATAAAAGCCACAAATAAGGTACTATGTGCAAACTTAGTACCTTATTTGTGGCTTTTTCTGCCAGGAATGTAAAACGCAAATAACCAATCACCTCTCCTTTTGAGTGGAGTTGTTTAACTACCATAATAACAAAAGGTATGGTGGTCTTCCTAATGCCTTAAGAAAAAGTATCAAATACACAAAGTAAATGTGTAAATAATTCAACCCGGAATATAGACAAACTCTTCCATAAGTATTGAGAACTTCATAGGGTATCTAAAGGGGAATAGTATATTGATAATTTTCGAAAAGCATAACAAATTAAGATACAAGTATTGTAAAAGATGCTTTTAAGCTGGAAGATTTTATGTGATTACGTTAGAAATAAACGAAGCAACAATTCTATCAAGTTAAAAATATCACCCTGCAGTATGATGTTTTTATTAATGTATTTCATTACCCGGTGTAATTGATAGTTCATTGATATATGAGAAAATTTAAATAACAAGTAATGTTATATTTTCTTAGATAAAAGCAAGGTGATGAATGTGAAATACCAGTTAGAAGAATGTGGCACTATTATTCCACCATTTCAACCTGATCTGGAGAATAAATTTGATTATAAAAACTATGTCGTAGAGGTAGAAGACAATACACCGGTCAGCGGCATTATATCCGATTTTTCTCAATTTGCGATCGATGAGAATGGTAATCATTGTTATGCCCGCTTGATACCGGACTCTTTTACTTATCTGATCATCGAACTTAATACTTATACCATGCGACCATTCCTTTTCACCTGCACCCAATCTTTAAACCAGTTGGCTTTGATGCCTAATACAGAATATTTTTGCGTGCGCTTTTATCCCGGCCCCATTGGCAACTATTTTCATTGTCGCAGCAAAGACTTCTTAAATAGACTCTTATATTTGGATGAAGCCATGCCTAAATATAAATATGAGCAACTATTACATAAGCTGCATGGCAGTAATACCTTTAGGCAGCGGATAGAAATGATGTCAATATATATTGCACAAAAACATGCCGAGGTAAGAGACTTTAAGAAAATTATCCAATACGCCAGAAATCAAATCATCATCACTTCCGGCACTATCGATATTGAGACCCTTTCCAGGCAGACGGCCTATTGTAACCGATACCTGCGCGGACTATTCCTTAATTATGTTGGCTTTTCTCCTAAAGCTATGTGCGAATTGATAAAGTTCCAAAAGTCCTTTAACCTTTATTGCAATAATCATGGCACGTTGCGTGATATTGCTTATATCTGTGGTTATTCTGACCATCCCCAGATGGATAAGGCTTATATACGAATAGTTAACCGCTCGCCCACTAACTTGCGGCAAATACTCATTGCCAATTAACGCCATTTAAACCTGCCGTAAGAGGTAGGGTATTTGCCCATCCTTTTATGTTTTTTAAAGCAATATACCATAAAAAAGTAATAAAAAAGCCAAACAAAACCAAGGGAGGAATATTAATGAAAAACCATGACAAATGCCGGGAATTAACGAAAAAATTTGCTGAATATTATCCCGGAAACCATTCTAATTTAAGATTTACAGAGATGTCACCAGGAAGTTATAAACTATTTATTGACCATGCTAAGGGTAGCCGGATGTGGGATGTGGATGGAAACGAATATATCGAATTCTCCAGAGGTTTAGGCCCCACCATCCTCGGCAGTTGCGATGAAGATTATGTAAAAGCGCTTCAAGAAAGTCTCGCGAAAACCGCGAATACCCTCAGTTCAGGCGTATTTTTTAACGAAGATGATATCTGGGTCGCTGAAAAAATAACCAAATATGTTCCCTGCGCCGAACAGCTCAAATTCCAAGTAACCGGCACTGAAGCGGTGCAATCTGCTATCCGTATTGCCCGCGCTTATACCGGCAAATCCAAGATCGTCCGTTTTGCAGGACATTATCATGGCTGGTTTGATAACGTGCTGGGCGGTCTTATCAGGCCCACGGGGAATGGTGAGTACGAACTATATAAAGATATTGATGCTGATGACGAATTAAGTCTAGGTCTTTCGCCTCATGCCTGGGACGACGTGATTATTCTGCCCTGGAATGATTTTGACGCCCTAAAAACCACTTTTGAAAGACATCATGACGAGATCGCTATCATCCATTTTGAAGCCTTAGTATTAAATTGCTTTGCCATGTCTCCTAAGCCCGGTTTCCTGGAACTGATTCGTGAATTATGCGACAAATATAATGTCGTGATGAGCATGGATGAAGTTATCACCGGTTTCAGCACAGGTTTAGGCGGAGCACAGAAACTTTTTGGAGTCACGCCGGATATCTGCACTATGGCCAAAGCTATCTCTAATGGTCTGCCGATTGCACTTGTTGCCGGTAAAAAGAAGATCATGTCTTACTGCTTTAATGACAGAAAAGTTATTGCCCCGGGTACTTATAATGGCTGGAATCTGGGTATGGCTGCTATCAGAGCAACCATTGAAACTCTGGAAAAAGATAATGGTGCCCGTTATAAACATATGCTTGAATTACAAGAAAAGTTTACGGTTGGTGTTTTGCAGTCGGCGGAAAAACATCATGTAGACCTGCGTATTACTGAAGCCCCCGGCGCTATCATTTTCCTCTTTGGCCTCAAAGGTGGCCGGAAACCTGTTTATACCCTGGATGAACTTGCCGATGTGGATATGGACCTGCTGAACAACAAGTATCGGTCAAAATTACAAGAGGAAGGTATTGTCATGACTTTCGGTTTAAGATTCTATATGACTTTAGCCCATACCGACGAAGATATCGATATCGCTATAGCAAAATTTGATAAAGTCATTGATGAAATTGCCAATGAAAAATAGTTTACCTTGACCCTTATGCAATAAAAAGCAAGACCGCAGGGATTAGGTCAACATAGACCTAATTCCCCGCCCCTTGCTTAATAGATTTAGTCTTAAAGTTTAATGTTATAAATGAGTGATAAATAATATTCGTTTTTGCTTTTATGGAATTATTAAATTAGCTCGTCTCTGTCAGAATATTCTGCAACTACAAACAACTATTTGTTATAATGAAAGTGTAAATTAAAAGGAGGAAAAACAATGAGTTCTGATTCTAGTGGTATTAGCATAAGGAAAAAAATCGGTATGGCCTCTATAGTATTAATGGGCCTGGGAGTACTTAGTCCTATGGGGCCTGTTACGATTTATGGTCCGATCCAGCAAATGACTGGGGGACATATGTCTTTAGCCTTTTTAATCGCTCTTATTCCCATGATTTTCGTAGCTTATGTTTATGGCATTTTCGCCGCGGAATTTCCCCGTGCCGGTGCTTCTTATACTTTCGCTAGCAAAGGCCTCGGTTCCTATGTAGGTTTTATTACCGGCTGGTTGTTTATCCTGGACTATTGTTTAGTGCCCTTAATGTCTTTCCTAATTACAGCTATTTATTTTTGCTCCATCTTCCCATCGGTTAATCCCTATTTAATTAAAGCAGTCTTTCTAGCGGTTTGTTTGATACTCAACCTTAGAACTATCAAAGCGGTTGAAAAATTCAATAATGTGATTACAGCATTCGCGGCGGGCATTATGATCGTTTTCATTATTCTCGGTTTTACTGTCCTATCCGGTGGAGGAGCACACGGAGTTGCTACTGCTAATGGTTTTTATAATCCCGAAACCTTTAGTTGGGGGACGATCTTTGCCGGCGCAGCCGTCTGCTGCTTCAACTTTATGGGGTTTGACGCTCTGACAGTGCTGGCCGAAGACGTAGATAAGCCGAGAAAGACTTTACCTAAATCCCTGATCCTCGTTTGCGTTATCATGGCCGTTTTCTTTGCCCTAAGTGGCGGTATCGGCCAAGCCATCTATCCCGATTATAACTCTTACTCCGCTTTTGATGCCGCAATGCTCGACCCGATGTTTGTAGCCGGCGGCCAGACGTTGGTGACTATAGTTAGCATAGGCATGTGCGTAGCTATGTTTACTGTCATGGTAGATATGATGGCCGCTTCTTCTCGTCTCTTATACGCTATGGGGCGTGATGGCGCCCTTCCCAGAAAGTTCTTCGGTTATGAAAATCCTAAAACCCATGTGCCGACCCATAATGTACTCCTCCTTGCGGCTTTTTCCGCTATCTTTATGTGGGCGGATGTCAATGTCGTTATCACCATGATCACTTTCGGCGGTCTTTTAGCCTACACGATTGTCAATCTTTCAGCGTTCAGATATTTCTGGTTTATCAAGAAAGACCGTAAAGGTGCCAAAGTCATTGGACATCTTATCCTGCCACTTATCGGCTTTGTCTTCTGCGGATACTTATGGCTCAGCTTGGGTACATATGCCCAAATCGTAGGCTTTAGCTGGCTGGCTGTCGGTATAATCTATATGGTTATCAAATCCAGAGGTTTCAAACGTCCGATGGCTCAGTACGCTGCTGAGGTGGAAGCCGAGCTATCGAAACAAGAAGCAGCCGATACCCAAATCCAAGCCGCTACGGCAAATAATTAATAAGACATATCCTCGTTTTGCGGGTGAATTAGGACATCTTTTACTAATGTTCTTCCTCACCCGCAAAACCTCTACCCCTATTTATATAGTTCAATTTAATAAGCTAAATATATTATGATTATTCCTATTACTTATGATTTCATCGTCGGCGCAGGCGTGCCGATCATCTTAACCTCGCGCGGTTCTTCCGCAGAAGAAAAATATCTATCACTAGTATTGGCTGCCGCTGTATCACAAAAAGCGGTCAAAGCATAGGGAGGAAATAAGACATGGTTAACGACTATCAGATTACGATTATCGGCGGAGGCCCTGGAGGATATGTGGCGGCGATCAAGGCTGCTCAATTGGGACAAAAAGTTTGTCTGGTGGAAGAAGCGGCTGTTGGCGGTACCTGCCTTAATGTAGGCTGCATTCCTACCAAGACCTTGATCAAAACGGCTAACCTCTATTCCGAGATCAAAGAAGCGGAAAAGTTTGCTATCGAAGGCATAAACTTAGATACGCTTAGCGTTTCCATGCCTAAATTACAGGCTCGTAAACAGGGAGTTGTCAAACAATTAGTAGGCGGCATCGGTGCTCTTTTACAGATGAACGGCGTTAAAGCCATCGCCGGTCATGCTAGCTTCGTGGATGGCAATACTATAGAAGTCAATGGCGAGAAGATCACTTCCGACTACTTTATCATTGCTACCGGCTCCCGTATCTTTATGCCGCCTTTTATCAATACCGAAAAGGCCGCGGAAGTAATGACCAGCAATGAAGCTTTAGACCTTGACCATGTTCCTGCTTCCATCGCCATCATCGGCGGCGGGGTCATCGGCATCGAATTTGCTTATCTGCTCAATAAGCTGGGCAGCAAAGTGACGGTCCTGGAATTGATGGAAAACATCTTGCCGATGGTCGATTCAGAAGTTTCCGGCCTGGTGAAACGCCATCTCACCCGTCAGGGCGTGACTATTATCAATGGCGCTATGGTGGAGAAGATCGAAGGCAATACTCTTTCTTATAAATTAAAAGATGAAAATAAAACAGTAGAAGCCGATACCTTCTTGATGGCTGTGGGTCGCTTGCCTAATACCCAGGGGCTTAATGTGGAAGTTCTTGGCCTCAATATGGAAAAAGGTGCTATCCAGACCGATTCCGGCCTGCGCACCAATGTGGAAAATATCTATGCCATCGGCGATGTCAACGGCAAAGTTATGTTGGCCCATACCGCCGAGCATGAGGGTATCATCGCCGTGGAAAATATCCTCGGTGGTAGCGAAGAAATAGATTATCAGCAGATACCTTCCTGTATCTATCTCGAACCGGAGATCTCCAGCATCGGTCTTACCGAAGCGCAGGCCAAGGAAGCTTATGGTGATGTCAAAGTGGGTCGTTTCCCGATGGCTGCCAATGGTAAATCTTTGGTGGAAGGTGATACCACCGGCATGATCAAAGTTATCATCGGCCAAAAAGGTGAGATACTTGGCGCGCATCTTTTCTGCAAGCATGCCACCGATATGATCGCCGAAATTTCCACGGCTATGGCGGCAGGGGCCAATGCGGAAGATATCATCCATGCAGTACATCCTCATCCTACAGTAAGCGAAGCTGTTCCTGAAGCCTTTATGTCGGCTTATTTCGGGAAGGCTATCCATGCTCGTTAAGTGGGATGAGTAAATATAAATTACATGAAAGTTCGCAGCAACACTAATAGTGAATTATTTTAACATTTAAGATTATATTACCCTTTTAGCGAAATAGTTTTCTTATGGATGATAGCGGTAATCTGTATCCCAATCTTTGTACCAATTTGAATGTTAGTTTAGTACTCTCTCCCTCCACCCTAAAAAACATTATGCTATATACTTAAAAACAAAAACCTCCTAATACCTTTTCTCATGCTCCTAAATTTAAAAGACTCCTACATCTCTTATTCTTCATAGGGTTTTAAAATGAAGTATATCTTTTAACTACGTTAATTTCTAACATTCAAATTGGTACAAGGATTGGGATTGCAAAAGCCTCCTACTTATTTTTTGTAGATACCTCCTATCGTAGGATATCTTTGTTTTATGCAAGCTGGCGCCATTTTCCATATGGCGTCAGCTTAGTTTTAAGCTAAATGCGCTTGTTATGTAAAACCAGATATAGTCATCAATGAGGTCTTTAGCTTGGAGCGTTTTAGGCTTATGCCTGTATACACACTCTGCCTTGAGAATACTGAAAAAATTTTCTACCAATCGTTTGCTCTCATTATTTTAGCTTATTCTGATTAATTATCGTTTTTCTCGGCCTGCCTTTTGGTCTTAGAGGTATTCCACAAACTAGTTGCCTTTGCTTTTGGCATTCTCTTTTAAGTAATTCATGTATTAGCCGTTCGCCCTTTAATCCATAGTATTCTGCTATTTTACATTTACTTTTCCCTTCTGATAACATTCCTTCAATTTCTGTAATAGCTCCCGCATCTTTGATATCTCCAAGACATGATTAAGCCCCTAATCGTAAGCTTATTATGCTACGATTAGAGGCTTTCTTTCAATGTCCGTTTTCCCTGATCCTGTATATAGTTTTAATACTAATAGGAGTTTTGTAGATAAAATATGCTTTTATGCATGAGTCTGTTCTATTACCAACTTTCGCAGGGAGTTTCCGGCAAACCACTTCCTCCGTCAAAGAGGATGGACGTGCCGGTAATATATTTTGATTCTTCGGAGGCTAAAAATGCGGCGATTTCCCCGGCTTCCTCCGGAGTTCCCATCTCGTGCGTAGGTATAGTAGCAGCGACTGCATCAGCAATGCTTTGCGGATTTTCCGGACACATTTCAGCGAACATATTACGCGCCATCGGAGTATCTACAAAACCCGGTAAAATAGCGTTTACGCTGATATTTTGGGCAGCAAATTCGGCAGCCAAGGTTTTGGTAAGAGCCAGGACAGCACCTTTGGAAGATCCATAAGCGGTCATTCCCGGATCGCAGACCGTATTGCCTGTCACGGAACTGAAGATGACGACCTTGCCATATTTATTTTCGATCATATAAGGGATAACAGCTTGGCAGCAATTCCAGCAACCAAAGAAGTTGACACCAATTACCGCGTCTCTGGACTCATTGTCAAATTCAAGGAAGGGCTTGGCAATGGCAATGCCGGCTACGTTTGCTAAGATATCAATCTTGCCATAATGCTCAACTGTTTTTTTAACAGCTTCCTTTATACTAGCCATATCCCTGACGTCAACCTTAAAAGCAATTGCCTGATAACCTTCTTTTTCTAAACCTTTTGCTACTTCGAAAACAGTATCCGAATAATCAAACAAAGCTACTTTAGCGCCATATTTAGTCATTGCTTTGACGCAGCCGTAGCCCATACCCATAGCTCCGCCGGTAATAATAGCAACTTTTCCCTCTAATTTACCCATTATTGAGACCTCCCATATTTTAAAATCCAGATAACTTAAGTATATATTATTTATTGATAAATTACCTAGTGTAATTAGGATATTATTCAAAAGATTGTTTTATTTAAATTACTATCTAAAATCACAAAGCATCCGTATTAAATATTAATAATTAAATTATTGTATTCTATTATATATAATGTATATATTTCTAATTATTTTAATAAAATTACAGGACACGTTTGTAATATAAGCTAATTAACGGTTATCAAATCTGTCCGATAATTTCTTAATGCATTAGGAAAAATCTCCGTTTTGCACTACGATATTATTTAAGCAAATGTTAGAATAATATTATAAAAAGGATAGGAGGGAAAGCAGATGTTTGCAAATGGTAAATTGAATCTCAAAAATATTGATCATATAGGCTATGTAGTCAAGGATGTGGATAAGGCGACAAAATATTACTGGGAAGTGCTGGGTGTCGGTCCCTGGCAATTCTTTGAGTTCGGTCCTCAACTCGATGAATACAAGTACTATGGTAAAACTGATAAATGTTTGCTTAAGATAGCCGAAGCCAAAGTAGGCAATGTCTCGATAGAACTTATTGAGCCCGTATATGGTCCTTCGCCCCATAGGGATTTCTTGGAACAGAGAGGCGAAGGTATGCAACATTTAGGCATCCTAATTGAAACTCCCGAGGATGCTCAAGAGATGGTAAAGCTGGGTTATACGCCTATGATCGAAATGATTGGCCTTGGCGATCTGAAAGACGGCTACGGGATGTATCTGGATACGGAAAAAGATTTAGGTTGTGTTCTCGAATGCAGCATTTACCCTTCCGATGGAACAGGACTTGACGTCTATAAGACCTATCCGGAAGAGGACTGATTTAGGTTTTTAAGCACAAGAATAAACTATATCTAAACCTAATATGTGCCTTTCTCTTAATTTATAATAAAGATATAACTTATTACATGTAATACCTCCAAAACTCTATCTTTGAAAAACAACGCCCAAATTTGGGCGTTGTTTTTGCCTGAATCCCCCTTTTAAGAGGTGTTTAAAAAACTCCTATTGATAGTTTAATACCAATAAGAGTTTTGTAATTAATTATGTTTTAATCCTAAGTCTGATTTATTCTCGGATTACCATTCGGAGCAGGTGGTTTCCGGCAAACCACTTCCTCCATCAAAGAGGATGTAGGTCCCGGTAACATAGCTTGACTCATCAGATGCCAAAAATGCCACGACCTCACCGGCTTCTTCTATTCTTCCCAATCTCTTCATTGGTACGTTTGTTGCGATTGAGTCTTTAATCTCTTCTGGATCATTGTCCGGGTAAAATTGCTTGCAAAAATTATCAACCATGGGCGTATCCGCAAAACCGGGCATTATAGAAT
>Ga0209016_1002630_pt1 | contig 11675 bp, 7 predicted proteins | sample EPASupsiteSAE305_FD_187265 | JGI IMG/M metagenome (GOLD analysis project Ga0209016, IMG submission 187265) | Bioremediated contaminated groundwater microbial communities from EPA Superfund site, New Mexico - SAE3-05 (SPAdes) (version 2) | ecosystem: Environmental > Aquatic > Deep subsurface >...
GCTGCCGCTGCTGCTCCTAAGGCTGCCGCTGCTCCGGCCCCGGCTGTTGAAGGTGGAACCCCGCTGTTGGCACCTATGCCCGGCATGATCGTCAAGAACGCGGTCAATGTGGGTGATACCGTCAAGGTTGGCGACGCCGTCATCATCCTTGAGGCCATGAAGATGGAAAACGCCCTCGGCGCTCCTTGTGATGGAACGGTCAAGGCCCTCTGCTTCAGCTCCGGCGATTCGGTGGCCAAGGATACCGTCCTGGCAATTATCGGCTGATTAAGTAGTACTCTAGTCAACCGATCGTAATAGAAAAAGGTGGGTGCCGGTCATCTGACCAGCACCCACCTTTTTTTTTGCCGCAGGTCGGATCCTTGCGGCAAGGCAGCACTGAGCAGAAGAGGGGTCAGATCAACTGCAGGTATTTCGCCTGTTGCCATAATTGGGTGGCCATGCGCACCGTCGCCTGGTCGACCATCCTTCCTTCCACCGCAATCGCCCCCTTGCCCTCGCTCCTGGCCCGGGCATTGGCTTCAATCACCTTGGCCGCCAAGGCTATATCGCTCGCTGAAGGGGTGAAAACCTCGTTGATGACCTCGATCTGGGAGGGATGGATGGCCCATTTGCCATCACAGCCCAGGGCTGAGGCCATGACCGCGGAACGCCGCAGGCCTTCAGTATCCTTAAAGTTGCCGAAGGGAGCGTCAATGGCCAACTGGCCATGGGCCTTGGCATGCATCACCATGTTGCTCAAGGCAAAATGCCAGCGATGGCCGGGATACAACTCCTCTTCCTTTTCGCCGTGGCCGGAGATGGAGACCAGGCGGGCGCCGATCGAGGCGGAATAATCGGCGATCCCGAAGACCAGACTGACCACCCGGTTGCTGGCCTGGCAGATCTCGGCAGCCCGCATCAGCCCCTCGGCGGTCTCAATCGAGGCCTCGATGCCAACCGCCCGGGTGGCAGCAGTGCGCATCTCGATGCCGTTGAGCATGCGATCGGCAAAATAGAGGTCAGCGCTGTGATTGACCTTGGGGATGACAATGGCGTCAATCACCCCTCCGGCCTGCTCGGCCACCTCGAGGAGGTCGCGATAGGCAAAAGGGGTGTCAAGGGAGTTGATCCGCACGGTCACCGTCTTTTTTTGCCAATCAAGGTTGAGCAGCGAATCGATGACCTGGGCTCGGGCATGGTCCTTTTCATCCAAGGGCACGCTGTCTTCAAGGTCGAGCATGACCACATCGGCCTGGGACTCGCTCGCCTTGCCGTGCATTTTTTTCATATGACCTGGTACGGATAGATTCGATCTTCGCGGTTTCATGCAACCTCCCGGTAAAAGTGATGTCTGGCTTTGAGGACGATCAACAGATATGACGAAAACATCTCATAACATTTACAGTTAAATCTATCGCTTAACAAGAGCAGGAAAGCAAGAAAAGATTGAATTGTTTTGCAGATGTATTTTGCTCGTTCTGTTTTTCGCCCATCTGGAGAATTTTGGTCAGGGGAGACGGGTGCATCAAAGCCGACGGTAAAGGTCTCTGGGGGTGGGAGGGTGACAAGCGCAATGGTAGTTAGGCGAAAGCGATAAGGATGATCTACCGGATGGGTTGGTCAGGAGTCCAGAGTTGCCCCTAACTATCGACGAATCAAGATCTATTTGCCGCCAAGGGGAGAACAACCGGGACTCGGTTGGACCTCCTTCTTTAGAAGGCAAACCATTTCTTTTTCTTCTTGGTGCTGCTGAAGCAAACTTTATTGCGGCCAGAATTCTTCGCTTCATAGAGGGCCTCATCGGCCAGGCTGATGAGATCGTCTTTTAAAAAATCGCCGCCGGCCGGCCGGGCGCTGGCCACACCGATGCTAATGGTGATCCGGTAAGAGGTATTGCCATCGTCGAAGACATACTCGGCAATCGTTGCCCGGATCTTTTCTGCCACCGCCATGGCCTCCTCCGCAGTGGTTTCCGGGAGGACAAAGACGAATTCCTCGCCTCCATAGCGGGCGATCAGATCGTATTCGCGGATAATCTCCTTGGCAACCCGGGAAAATTCCTTGAGGAGAAAATCGCCGGTCTGATGGCCATAGGTGTCGTTGAATTTTTTGAATCGATCGATATCAGCGAGCAATAGCGAGATGGTCCGGTCGTTACGGATTGAGCGATTGATTTCGGAATCGAGAAAATTCTGGAAAAAACGGTGGTTGTTGATTTCGGTCAGACCGTCGATATTGGCAAGGTTCTCCAGCAGGCGGTTTTTGTGCGCCAGCTCCTCGGTCAGTTTTTCCAGTTCCATTTTCGACTTGATCAGTTCACGGTTCATCTCTTCATAGGACAGATTGATCAGACTGAGGCGAAGGTTGGCCTCTTGTAAAATATCAGCCACAGTTTTGACCGCATTGATCTTTATTCCGAAATAGTTCGCCGATTGCTCGATGACCTTGTCGACCTTTTTCAGAACCGTGTTGACTTCCAGGACCTTGAGGCCAAGCAGTCTTTTGGCCTCATTACGAAATTGTTTGTGGTAGACTTCAGGCGTGGTGGAATAGAAGATTTGGGCGAGGAGACTGGCCAGATAGCTGACCCGGACATTTTGTTTGTGTCGAGGGTTGTTGTCCGTATAAGCCAGAGGCTGATGGTGGTATTTGATAGGGATAATCAGGCTTTCGGGCAGGCCCCAGGCCTTGGTGACCTCATAGCCGACGATTGAGTGGGTGTTGCCGATGATTTCCAGCTCCAGGCGATCTTCCTCTATATCGATATCGGTTGTGCTGGCCGAAATTTCCTTGAGGACCTGATTATATTCGTCACGGAGGGTGACGGAAAAAATCAGTTGGCCGATATTTTGCAGTAGGCCGCAAGTAAAGGCCTCCTCGGTATCGGCATTGGCGATCTGCTCCAGGATCAGTTTGGCGGCCGAGGCCTCGACAAAGGAACGTTCCCAAAATTGCTCGAAATCAAAGAAAGAATTCTTCTGTCGGCCTTTCATGGAGAGAAAGGAAAAGCTGAGCACCAGGCTGCGAACCGCATTCATCCCCAGGATTGAGACCGCCTGGTTAAGACTGGCGATCTGCTGGGGGAAGCTGTAAAAGGCCGAGTTGGCCACCCGCAGCACCTTGGAAGACAGGGCAATATCCTGGGCGATGAGGTTGGCGATATCGGTGAGGGTGGTGTCTTCCTGGGCGGTGAGCGTCAGCAGCTTGGAGGCAATTATGGGGAGGGTCGGGAGTTGCTTGGAGGAAAGAACGGCTTCAAGTACTTGTTCGGCTGACCTGGTCATTGCTGCGGCCTGTGGGTGCAAATGAATTTAGGGGGAATGGCTCTGTGACGAACAGCGGCGCTGGAATTTCGCGGCATGAGTTTGCGCAGAGAAAAACGAACATCTTTCACACATGCAGTATATAACGATTTTCCTGATTTCTCCAGGAGACTATCGGCAATTGTCCCATTTAAAATGGGGCAATCTCATTGGGATACGAGCAGGGGAGTCCCTGATAGGTGATGAATTCGAGGGTGGCCCCCAGGTTTTTGGTGTATTCGGGGGTGAGCGGTATCTTGCCGCCGCCGCCGGGGGCGTCAAGGGCATAAGTTGGCACCGCCATGCCGCTGATATGGCCGATGAGCTGCTGCATTATGGTAAGGCCAGTGTCGATGGTGGTACGGAAATGGGAGGTGCCCCGGGTCAGGTCGGCTTGAAAGAGATAGTAGGGCTTCACCCGGATCTGCAGCAGCCGAGTCAGCAATTGTGCCAGAATCTCCGGGGAGTCATTAACCCCCCGGAGGAGCACGGTCTGGCATCCCAGGGGGATGCCGGCATCGGCCAAGCGGTTGCAGGCCAGGGAAGCCTCCGGGGTGATCTCGGCCGGGTGGTTGAAATGGGTGTTGATATAGAGGGGGTGGTATTTTTTTAGCATGGCCGCGAGCCGTTTAGTGACCCGCATGGGCAGGGTGCAGGGGATGCGGCTACCGATCCGGATGGTGGCGATGGAGGGGATGGCGCGCAGGGACCTGAGGATCGATTCCAGGCGTTGGTCACTGAGCATGAGCGGGTCGCCGCCGGAGACGAGGACATCGGTAATCGCCGGTGTTTTTGCTAAGTATTCCAAGCCGGCGGCGATGGTGGCGTCATTGATGAGCATCTCGGCCTTGCCGACCTTGCGCTTGCGGGTGCAAAAACGACAGTACATCGCACATTCGTTGCAGACCAAGAAGAGGGCCCGGTCCGGATATTTATGCACCAAAAAGGGGACCGGGCTTAAATTTTCTTCGTCGAGGGGATCGATCAAGCCGACCGAATCATCGAGCTCACGCAGGTCCGGCACAGCCTGGCGCCACAGGGGCAGGCCGTGTTTTTTTATCAGCTCAAGATAATAGCCACTGATTCTTAAGGGGTAGACGGCGTGGACTGCCTGGAGCGGCGCCAGGGGAAGGTCGAGGCTGCGGGCGAGTTGTTCCGGGGTCGAAATGAGGACGTGGGGGTTGGATAGAGTCACGGCAAGGGAATAAAGGTCCTACCTCCGCTTGATGCAGGAAGAACCGTAGTGCTTTACCTGAAAAAAAGAGTCGGACCAAAGGGGTTAATGGGGGCAACGTCCAACTGCAACCAATCTGACGGCCAAGATCTGGGCATCAGGGGCACTGGTCCTGGCAGGCGTTTGCACGCTGTCTGCCTTGTAAGCATACTTACTTATTTTAGCAAATTTTTGGGCAATAATCCTGTGAAATATTGCCGGTCACCCCTGAGCGGCCAAGGGCCGCTCCACGGGCCTTGGGACGGCAAGAGAAAAGGACCGGGACAGCCGGCAGGCGCGCTATCGGCGGTTTGGTTGCTGCTCCCTTACTGATTATTGGGGACAACCAGGACCGATACCTTGGCATGGCGGGTGACGCGACGGGTGACCGAACCCATGACCTCACTACCAAGGACCGAACCGGTGGATTTGCCCATGACAATGATGTCCGCCCCATTCGTATCGGCAACGCGCAGAATTTTTTCAGCCGGGTTTTTATCTCCTGCAACACGACCTGCATATTGTCTTTCTGAAAAGTGTCAGCTGCCTCGGACGACATATAGGTCTCGATAGCCGCCCGTGCTGAACTGCTCAGGGGCTCCACCTGGCTACCGGGGATGCTGGGCATGATATGACCTTTTGAGCGCAAGCTTGGCCCAGAGGCCGTCGCCGCTCAGAGCGCAGTATAAACACCACCGCTCACCATTGCCGGTCTTTTGAAGACAGGCGGTACGTGGGCGGTACTGTTTTCAGCTGACGGTCCGGAATCAATACCCGGGCCGTGTCTATTTGTAGTCGCTTTTATTGAGTCCGTATTTACGCATTTTATCATAAAGGGTTTTGCGGGGGAGTTCGAGCACCTCCATCACGTCCTTGATGCTGCCGTTGCTGGTCAGCAGGGCCTGCTCAAGCAGTCCCTGCTCAAAGCGATCGACCCGATGGGCCAGGTTGTTATTCTGTTCCTTTTCCGAACCCAACAGTAGACTGTCCAGCGACCAGCCATACTGACTGCCCAGGAGCACGTAGCGTTCGGCCAGATTCCGCAGCTCGCGGACATTGCCCGGCCAGCCGTAGGTCATCAGGGCATCCAGCTGCGAGGCCTTGGGCAGCGGGGCCTCCTGTTGATAGCGGTGTCCGGCCAGGAGGAGAAAGTGGTGAAAGAGCAGGGGAATATCCTCAAGTCGGTTCCGCAGGGGGGGGATTTCCAGACAGACCACGTTGAGGCGATAGTAGAGATCCTCCCGGAATCGACCTGCCTCCGAAGCCTGGTGTAGGTCGGTCTTCGAGGCGGCGACCACCCGGACATTGAGGGTGATCAGTTTGTTGGAGCCCAGGCGCTCCAGGGTTCGCTCCTGCAGGACCCGGAGCAGATGGACCTGGGTGCGCAGTGGCATGGATTCAATTTCATCGAGGAGTAGGGTGCCGCCCTGGGCATACTCGAATTTGCCGATCCGGGTTTTCTTGGCATCGGTGAAGGCCCCGGCCTCATGGCCAAAGAGTTCGCTCTCGATGATGCTTTCCGGAACCGCGCCGCAGTTGACGGCAACAAAGTTTTTGGTCCGCCGCTGGCTATGTTCATGCAAACTCCGGGCAACCAACTCTTTGCCGGTCCCGGTCTCGCCGACCACCAGGATATCGGCGCCGGTGTTGGCAATCCGGGCGATGGTGGCCCGCAGGCGGACCATGGGCGGAGTCCTGCCGATAATCCGCGGCCCCGGGGCGCTGTGCGCTTCCAGTTCCTGGCGGAGGATGCGGTTTTCCAGGGTCAGCATCCTCTTTTCCTGGGCCCGCTGCACGGTTTTGACCAGCCGTTCGGTCGAGTACGGCTTTTCGATGAAGTCGTAGGCCCCATCGTGCATGGCCTGGACTGCCATGGAGATATCACCGTGGCCAGTGATGAGGATAATCGGCAGGTCTCGGTCGATTTTTTGCGCCTGGAGAAGGAATTCAAGCCCGTCCATCCGCGGCAACCGGATATCGCAGATCACAACCCCCGGCCAATCGGTGGAGAGCAGGGGGAGGGCCTCTTCGACGCAGTCGAAACAGGTGACCTCCATATCCGCCAGTTCCAGGGTTTGTTGGTTGGCCTGGCGGATATGTTTTTCATCATCAATGAACACTACTTTTTTCACGACTTCCATGACGACGTACTTAGGCAGCGGCGAGGGTCAATAAAAATTTGGCACCGCTTTCCGATGCCAACACATGGATTTCGCCGTTCATTTCGTGCAAAATCCGTTCGGTGATGGTGAGCCCGAGCCCGAGCCCCTGACCGCTCCCTTTGGTGGTGAAAAAGGGTTCGAAGATATGGGGCAGGTGTTCCGGCGAGATGCCGGCACCGCTATCGGCAACGGTGATCGCTACCTTGCCGCCTGATCGGCGGGCAAGAATGCTGATTTCTTGTACTGCCATGTCCTCGACTGCATGGAGGGCATTACCGATCAGGTTGACCATCACCTGTTGCAGCAGGAGTAGATTGGCACAGACCTCAATATCTTCAGGCTGCAGATCAATGGAGATCCTGACCGGGGATTTGCGGATCAGGGGACTAAGGATCTCCAGGGCGCCATCGAGCACCCCGTGGAGCGGCACAATGGTCATCTGGTCGCCGGTTTTTCGGGAAAACTCCTTGAGTTGGACCCCGATCTGGGCCATCCGTTCGGTCAATTCGCTGATCTGTTCCAAATTCCACAGGGTCTCTTCCATCCGTCCCTTCTGTAGGAAGAGTTTGCCGTTATCGGAATAGCTTCTGATGGCGGCCAGGGGCTGATTTAATTCATGGTTGATCCCGGCCGACATCTGGCCGAGGGCAGCCATCTTGGCGGCGTGAACCAACTCGGAACGGGTTTGCCGCAGGGCGATTTCGGCCCGCTTGCGGTCATCGATTTCCTTGCGCAGGAGGGTATTGGTTTTTGTCAGTTCTTGGGTCCGTTCAGCCACCCGGGTCTCCAACTTTTCATTGGCGTTCTGCAACACTCGCCGTGCCTGTTCCTCGAAGCGGTGAAGATCGAGTTTACGTTGGCGGCGTTGCCGGAGGAGCAGGATCAGTAGTCCGGCGAGGATAAGAACCGAGCTGATGACCAAAAAAGCGAGCAGGACAAAACGTTCAATCCGGTTGGTATCGGTCAGGATTTGCACCGTCCAACCGGCCTGGGGCATCGCCGTGTTCTGCAGCAGATATTTTTTACTCTTTTCCGCATTTGGAGGCCTAAGCTCAATGATGGTGCCGGATTCCAGGGTCTTCAACCGTACGGCGTCAAGCGAGGCCAAGGTAGCGTTGGGGTAGCGGCGACTGGCGACCACCTTCTGGTACAGTGCTGTTGGCAGTGGGGTTAGGGTGCGAAAATGCCAATCCGGATTGGTGGCCAAAAAGATGACCCCGTCGGAATCGGTGACGATGAAGGTCTGGTCTTCTCGGCCCCAGTTATTTTCCACCGAATCGATATTTACCTTGATGGCCAGGACTCCCAGTACAGTATCCTTTTCTCGGACCGGGTAGGCAAAGTAATAGCCGCGGAGACTGGAGGTGGTGCCGAGGGCGAAATAACGCCCCATACGGCCCTCCATGGCCTCTTGAAAATAGGGGCGATAACTGAAATTCTGGCCGACAAAGGGATGTTCGCTTTTCCAGTTACTGGCGGCAATGGTCAGGCCGTTTTTGTCGATCAGGTAGGTATCGGAGGCATTGCTGACATTGTTGATCTTCTCCAGATACCTGTTGAGCAGATCAATCTGTTCGGGCTGGTCATGGTCATGGAGCAGATCGATCATGAGTTGATCGTTGGCCAGCAATTGGGGGAGATTTTCGTATTTTTCCAGGACTCCCTGGATATAGGTCACATAGAGTTCCAGGCGGGATGAGCCCTCGGCGGCCAGATCGTTGAGTCGTTGTTGATACAGCCAGGTGAAGGTCCACCAGATGTTCCAACCGATGACAACCAGGTAGATGAAGATAGCGATAAAATAATTAGAACGGGGAAAGAGCTTCTTCATCAATCAACACTATAAAGGCGGGGGACGTATCTATAAGGGGCATAATTGCATTACCCCCTGCATGCCGGGCCAAGTTCTGGCAGAACACATATACGCTCCTCTCGTCCTTCCCGCACAAGCCTATCTACCTAGACGAGGTTGGAACGCAGGCCAGACCCGTGGCACCTTTTAGAGCTGTTATATTGCACAACTCCCTTTCGCGCCACTAGTTCACCGGACCGGCGATAGATTTGTCAGAGGTGGGGCGAAAAGGCAGGAGAGCCCTGGCCTTGCCGGTGAGGAAAATACTCCCAGGGGAGTAGAGCAAAAACCGCTGTTTGCAAAAAAATAGGGGTAATTGCCGTCCAAAAGCGACAATTACCCCTACACATCGGAACTATCTAACTAAAGCGAACTTCCGCCGCCGGTTCAATGATCGATGGTGAACGAGGCCTTGAGGAATTCGCGGTTGAGGCGGGCGATGTTGCTGATCGAGATACCCTTCGGGCAGACATTCTCACACTCACGCTCGTTGCCGCAGTTACCGAAACCATCTTTATCCATCTGCAGAACCATGGAGATGGCCCGTTTCTTGGCTTCCGCCCAACCCTGTGGCAGCAAGGCCAGTTGGGAGACCTTGGCGCCAAGGAAGAGCATCGGTGTCCCGTTGGGACAGGCGGCGGCACAGGCACCGCAACCGATGCAGGCGGCGGCATCCATGGCCGTCTCGGCCACATGCTGGGGAATAAGGATGTTGTTGCCATCCTGGGGAGAACCGGTGTTGACCGAGACATAACCGCCGGCGGCAATGATCCGATCAAGGGCCGAGCGGTCCACGATCAGATCTTTAACAACCGGGAATCCCTGCGAACGGAACGGTTCGATGACAATGGTATCGCCATTTTTAAAGCGACGCATGTGCAACTGGCACAAGGTGGTCTCTTTGTCCGGACCGTGGGCGGTGCCGTTAACCACCGCCCCGCACATACCGCAGATACCTTCACGGCAGTCGTGGTCAAAGGCAATGGGTTCCTGACCTTTGCGAGTCAGCCATTCGTTCAGCACGTCGATCATTTCCAGAAAGGAACTGTCGGTGCTGATATCCTTGAGAGCATGTTCCTCAAAAGCACCTTTTGCCAGAGGACCATTCTGTCGCCATATCTTTACTATTATATTAATCGTTTTTGAGGCCATGTGGTTATCTTCTACGTTGTATTTTTATACTTCAGTGATGAATCTGTTTATACAATGTGTACAGATATGCACTACTTGTAGCTTCGCTGTGAAGGAGTGACATTTTCAAAGACAAGCGGCTCTTTGTGCATAACTGGAGCGGTGCCCTGTCCTTTGTACTCCCAGACGGCAGCATGACAGAAGTTGGCATCGTCACGTTTGGCTTCATTTTCCTCGGTCTGGCTCTCTTCCCGGAAATGACCACCGCAGGACTCTTCGCGGCTGAGGGCGTCAAGGGCCAGCAACTCCCCAAATTCAAGGAAATCCGCTACCCGGCCTGCACGCTCAAGCGATTGGTTCAGTTCCTGGCCGGATCCGGGAACCGTGACATTCTCCCAGAATTCAGCCCGGATCTCGGGGATTTTGTTCAAGGCCACATTCAGGCCCTCTTTATTCCTGGCCATACCGCAGTTGTCCCACATGACCTGACCAAGCTCACGATGGTAATGATCAACGGTTTGACCGGACTTGCCGCTCTTGGTGTTCTTCAGCAGGCGAGCGGTCTGCTCTTTGACCTCATTGACGGTGGTCTCAAAGGCCGGATCGTTGGTGTTGGTCGGTACCGGCGGTACGGTGGCCAGATAGTTGCCGATGGTGTAGGGCAGGACGAAATAGCCGTCGGCCAGGCCCTGCATCAGTGCGGAGGCCCCGAGGCGGTTGGCGCCGTGATCGGAGAAGTTACACTCGCCGGCCGCATAGAGACCCGGGATGGTGGTCATCAGGTTGTAGTCAACCCACAGGCCACCCATGGTGTAATGAATCGCCGGATAGATCATCATCGGTTCCTTGGTCGGATCGCTGTCGGTGATCTTCTGATACATATGGAAGAGGTTACCATATTTTCTCATGATCACATCGAGACCATCGCGTTTGATCGAATCGGCGAAGTCAAGGTAGACACCCAGTTTGGTCTCACCCACGCCGCGACCCTCGTCACAGGCTTCCTTAGCATTCCGGGAGGCCACGTCGCGGGGGACCAGATTACCAAATGAGGGGTACTTGCGCTCCAGGTAATAGTCGCGCTCTTCCACCGGGATATCGGCGGCCTTGCGGGTGTCACCAACATTCTTCGGTACCCAGACCCGCCCATCGTTGCGGAGCGACTCGCTCATCAGGGTCAGTTTGGATTGGAAATCACCATGAACCGGGATACAGGTAGGGTGAATCTGGACATAGCAGGGATTGGCAAAGCCGGCACCGCGCTTGTACGCCCGCCAAGCGGCCGTGACGTTGGAGGCCATGGCGTTGGTGGACAAATAGTAGACGTTGCCGTAGCCGCCGGTGGCCAGGACCACCGCATGGGCGGAATACTTCTCGATCTCGCCGGTGATCAGGTTGCGACAGATGATCCCTTTGGCCACACCATCGACCACCACTAGGTCCATCATCTCGCGGCGGGTGTACATCTTGACCTTGCCCGCGGCCACCTGACGCATCATGGCGGTATAGGCGCCTAGGAGCAGCTGCTGTCCTGTCTGGCCCCTGGCATAAAAGGTCCGCGAAACCTGGGCACCGCCGAAGGAGCGATTGGCCAGGGTTCCGCCGTATTCACGGGCAAAGGGGACGCCTTGGGCGACACATTGGTCGATGATGTTGTTAGCGACCTGGGCAAGACGGTAGACATTGGCTTCACGGGCCCGGAAGTCACCGCCTTTGATGGTGTCGTAAAACAGACGGAAAATAGAGTCGCCATCATTTTGATAATTCTTGGCGGCGTTGATACCACCCTGGGCGGCGATGGAGTGGGCGCGGCGAGGGCTATCCTGGATACAAAATGACTTCACATTGTACCCCAGCTCTCCCAGCGATGCGGCAGCAGAAGCGCCAGCTAATCCGGTGCCTACGATAATGATCTCGTATTTCCGTTTGTTAGCAGGGTTGACGAGTTTGTTGGAAAAACGGCATTTATCCCATTTTTCGGCCAGCGGTCCTTCAGGTATTTTTGAGTCAAGCTGCATAGTATTTTCTTTTAG
>Ga0209016_1002634_pt1 | contig 11670 bp, 8 predicted proteins | sample EPASupsiteSAE305_FD_187265 | JGI IMG/M metagenome (GOLD analysis project Ga0209016, IMG submission 187265) | Bioremediated contaminated groundwater microbial communities from EPA Superfund site, New Mexico - SAE3-05 (SPAdes) (version 2) | ecosystem: Environmental > Aquatic > Deep subsurface >...
GGTTATGATACTTGCTGTAGGACAGGAAATGCAGTTCTATTCTTCACCTAATTTGAAAGAATGGACCTATGAAAGTAGCTTTGGTAAAGGACAAGGGGCTCATGGTGGCGTTTGGGAGTGTCCTGACTTGTTAGAATTACCTATTGAAGGTACTGAACTAATGAAGTGGGTACTTGTTTGCAATATTAATCCGGGCGGACCATTTGGTGGCTCTGCCACTCAATATTTTGTGGGAACATTTGATGGCAAGAAGTTTGTGAATGAATCACCTGAGATTACGAAGTGGATGGATTGGGGGAAAGATCATTACGCAACTGTTACTTGGAGTAATGCTCCTGAAGGCCGCACCATAGCATTGGCGTGGATGAGCAATTGGCAATATGCCAATGATGTACCTACACAACAGTATCGCAGTGCTAACTCAGTGCCGCGGGACCTTTCCCTTTATACATCAAGGGGGGAAACTTATATAAAAGTAACTCCTTCTCCTGAACTTTTAAAGTTGAGAGATAAAAGTAGCATGAAATACGCTTTTAAAGTAGATCGCAATCATAATCTGGACAAACTTATTGATGATAATACCGGAAGTTATGAGATTGACTTAACAATTAAAAATAAAAACGCAGAAGTAATAGGTTTCCAACTCTTTAACTCAAGAGGTGAAGAGGTTGAGATGTATTATAACTTGATTGAGAAGAAATTCTACATGGATCGTACTAAGAGTGGAATGATATCATTTAGTAAAGAATTCCCATCTGTAACAATTGCTCCTGTAAAAGGGCAGGATATATTAAAGATTCGTCTGTTTATTGATAAATCTAGTATTGAAGCTTTTGGTGATAACGGGGCTTTTGCAATGTCCAATCTTGTATTTCCCTCAGAACCTTACAATCGCATCAGCTTCTATGCTAAAGGGGGAAGCTACAATGTTACTGAATTGACTGTATATCGATTAGGATTAAAAAAATAGAATTTATTTAGTATGGAAAGTGTAAAACCTTCTTTGCAGACTAAGCTGCTGCCTATCATGCTTTGCTTTTTTGTTATGGGTTTTGTTGATTTAGTAGGTATTGCTTCTAATTATGTAAAAGCAGATCTTAACCTAACAGATTCGCAAGCCAATATATTTCCTTCACTCGTGTTTTTCTGGTTTCTTATTTTTTCTGTACCTACAGGAATACTAATGAACCGCATAGGACGAAAAAAGACAGTATTACTTAGCCTTGTTGTGACATTTTTTTCTTTATTGTTACCTATTTTGGGAGATAGCTTTGTAATCATGCTAATTTCTTTTTCATTATTAGGTATTGGAAATACATTGATGCAAACATCTCTTAATCCTTTACTTTCAAATATAGTAAATACAGGGAAGTTGGCAAGCTATTTGACCTTTGGTCAGTTTGTAAAAGCTATTGCATCTTTTTTAGCACCATATATTGCCATGTGGGGAGTTGCGCAAACCATACCTTCTTTCGGAATGGAGTGGCGAGTGTTGTTTTTCATATATATGTCAATAGCTGCGCTTGCTATTGTTTGGTTAAATATGACATCCATTCAAGAGGAAAGAGAAGAAGGACGCCCATCTACCTTTAAGGAATGCTTTTCTTTATTACGTAGACCCTTTATCTTGCTTTGTTTTCTTGGTATTATGTGTCATGTTGGTATTGATGTCGGGACTAACACAACTGCTCCCAAAATTCTCATGGAGCGTTTGAGTATGACATTAGCAGATGCTGGCTTTGCGACAAGCCTTTATTTTATCTTTCGTACAGCAGGGTGTTTTTTGGGTGCTTTCATTTTACAGAGGGTATCGGCAAAGATTTTTTTTGCTATCAGTGTTATATGTATGTTAGTAGCTATGGTAGGCCTGTTTATTTTTAATGAGAAAATGATGATATATGCTTGTATTGCTCTTATTGGATTTGGGAATTCAAATATTTTCCCTATCATATTTTCAAAAGCTTTATTGTCTATGCCTCAAAAGAAAAATGAAATATCTGGTCTTATGATAATGGGCTTGTTTGGTGGAACCATTTTCCCTATAGCAATGGGTATGGCAAGTGATGCTGTTGGCCAAAGTGGAGCGGTTGCCGTGATGACCGTTGGTGTAATATATTTATTTTTTTATATGCTAAAAATCAAACATTGAGTAAAAGAACAAATGGTTTAAATTATATACATAGAATAAATAATAAATTAATATGAATCAAGTTATAGTTGGAATGGGAGAGGCGCTTTGGGATGTTCTTCCAGAGGGGAAAAAGATAGGAGGTGCTCCGGCAAATTTTGCATATCATGTTTCACAGTTTGGGTTTGACAGTCGCATTGTTAGTGCAGTGGGTGAGGATACAGATGGAACAGAAATAATGGATGTGTTTCAAAAGAAAGCTTTAAAGACTATGATTGCGTGTGTTCCTTATCCTACAGGGACAGTGCAAGTTACTCTTGATGCAGTAGGTGTACCTTGTTATGATATTAAAGAAGCTGTAGCGTGGGATAACATTCCTTTCACAGATGAATTGAAATCTTTAGCTTTAAATACACGTGCAGTATGTTTCGGTTCTTTGGCACAACGCAGTCAAGTGAGTCGTGATACTATCAAGCGTTTTCTTGATGCGATGCCTGATTTAGACGGTAATTTGAAGATCTTTGATGTCAATCTCAGGCAAGGGTTCTATACTAAAGAAATTCTCTGTGATTCCATGAGCCGTTGCAATGTTCTAAAGATAAACGATGAGGAATTGGTTGTAATAAGTCGTATTTTTGATTATCCTGGTATTGACTTACAAGATAAGTGTTGGATTCTTCTTGCAAAATATAATTTAAAGATGCTTATACTAACATGTGGAACCAACGGCAGCTATGTGTTTACGCCCGGAGTTGTTTCTTTTCAAGAAACGCCAAGAGTAGCTGTTGCCGATACGGTTGGAGCCGGAGATTCGTTTACAGCAGCCTTCACATCTGCGGTACTTGCTGGAAAACCGGTACAGGAAGCTCATAAATTGGCTGTAGAGGTGTCTGCATTTGTGTGCACTCAAAGTGGAGCAATGCCTGAACTTCCGGAAGTTTTGAAAAATAGATTGAAATAAGTATTGATTTGAGTCGTCGTATGATCTCCTCTATCTCTAATGCCATATTTTAGAGAGAGGGGAGTTCTCTTTATTTGTTTCGCACTTAAATGTTCTGTTATTATTTCACTTTTTCTATTACCTTTGTTTCTTTCGATCATTAACTAACAGAGCGTCATGAAGCCACATAAACTTTCGATTTTATTATTTTTGTTCATTCTTGGAGCTATTGTGAATTCTTGTTCACAGCGGAAAGCTCATTTTTATATTGGGGTTTCTCAGTGTAGCGATGATGAGTGGCGGCATCAGATGAATAATGAGATGTTGCGTGAAGCTCTTTTTTATGATGGTGTTGAAGTGGAAATACGTACTTCTAAAGATGATAATATCAAACAAAAAAATGATATTCGTTATTTCATAGATAATAAAGTGGATTTGCTTATTGTCGCTCCTAACGAAGCTGCTCCAATAACCCCTGTCGTTGAAGAAGCATACAACAAAGGGATTCCTGTAATTGTGGTTGATCGTAGGATACTATCTGATAAATATACTGCTTATGTAGGAGCGGATAATTATGAGATAGGTAAATCTGTTGGTAAATATGTGGCCAATATGCTTAATGGTAAAGGTACGGTGATTGAGATTAGTGGCTTGGCAGGGTCTTCACCAGCAATTGACCGCCATCAAGGTTTTATAAATGCAATTTCTTCATATAAAGATATTCATTTGCTGGCAAAAGAAGATGGTGCATGGCTACAGTCGCAAGCAGAAGAGAAAATGAATAAATTGCTGGATGACTATCCACAAATAGATGTTGTTTATGCACAAAACGATCGCATGGCTGCCGGAGCTTATGCTGCTGCTCTTAATAAGCATAGAGAAAATAACATTCGTTTTATTGGAATTGATGCTCTTCCCGGTGAAGGCTATGGCTTAGAGCATGTACTTTCCGGAAAATTGAATGCTACTTTTATTTACCCCACAGGAGGTGATGTTGTTATGCAAACAGCTATGGATATCCTTAATAAACGTGATTTTCTACGTGAAAATATTCTAAAGACTTCTGTTGTTGATTCTGATAATGCTCTAATAATGAAAATGCAAACAGTTCATATTAGAGCTTTAGATGATAAGATTGAAACTTTAAAGGGGAAAATTAATCAATATCTACTTCGTTACGCTACTCAACAGAGTATTTTGATAGGGAGTTTATTGGCTTTGTCATTAATGATTGCTTTGCTAATAACAGTTTATTTATCTCTGCGTGCCAAAAATAAGCTAAATCGTGAACTTTCTTTGCAAAAAAAGAAATTGGAGGAACAGAAAATTCAATTGATACAACAGACGGAACTGCTTGAACAACAAAAGATGCAAATGGAGCAGCTTGCTCGAGAATTAGAGACTGCAACACATGCAAAGCTTGTTTTCTTTACAAATATCTCGCATGACTTTCGTACACCGTTAACATTAATAGCTGATCCTATTGAACAGCTATTGGCTGATAAATCGGTAACTGAACGTTCTCGACAGCTATTAGAACTGATGAAGAAAAACACGCATATTCTTCTACGTTTAGTAAACCAAGTTCTTGATTTTCGGAAAGTAGAGAATGGAAGAATGGAACTTCATTCTGAGCCTTTTGATTTGCTTTCAGGCTTTCAAGAATGGAATGATTCTTTTCGTGTTGCATTACTGAAGAAACACATCTCTTTTACATTTGATTATTCTTCTGATGTTGATTATAGAACGATTGCTGATATCGAAAAGATGGAACGTATCTATTTTAATTTATTTTCAAATGCAATTAAATATACACCTGAAAATGGTAAGATAGTGATCAGTTTGGAATCTGATTCTCAAAATTATTGTTTGAAGATATTTAATTCGGGGAGCTATATTGCACCGGTAGATGTTGAGGCTGTTTTTGAACGGTTTTATCAAGTTGATGCTCATCAAGCAGGTACGGGTATTGGATTAGCTTTGGTCCGCGCTTTTGTTGAAATGCACCGAGGTAATATTGTGGCGCATAGTGATAGTAAAGGAACCATGTTTGTAGTCACTTTACCTAAACAAGATATATCGGAGTCTTCTCTTGTGGAAAATTCTAAATGTGTGGATGTTGAGGATATTAGTACTACATTGATTGAATCCGAGATTATTAACGAAGAGGAAATGATTGAAGAAGATTCTCCTACTGTTCTTATCATTGATGATAATTCTGATATTCGTACTTATGTAAAATCATTGCTGTCGGTAGAATATCGAGTGCTAGAGGCTGCCGATGGAATAAAAGGGATTAAGCTTGCTATGAAACATATTCCCGATATCATAATTTCTGATGTTATGATGCCTGGTTTAGATGGAGTAGAATGCTGTCGTCGTTTGAAGAGTGAATTACAAACTTCTCATATTCCGGTTATTTTACTTACAGCATGCTCTTTGGATGAACAACGCATTCAAGGGTATGATGGTGGGGCCGATTCTTATATTTCTAAACCTTTCAACTCACAATTATTACTGTCGCGTTTACGTAATTTAATTGCTAATCGTCGACAATTAAAACAATTTTTTGAAGATAATCAGGCTATTGAAAAAGAATCAATTAGCGATCTAGATAAAGACTTTATTTCTCGCTTTAAGATGCTTGTTGAAGAAAGAATGAAAGATCCGAATTTAAATGTTGAGAATATGGGCCGTGAAATGGGCATGAGCCGTGTACAACTCTATCGTAAATTAAAATCGTTGACAAATTATTCTCCAAATGAATTATTGCGTCAGATGAGACTAAAAAAGTCTAGCTTTCTATTAGCTGCATCTGAGATGACTGTCTCTGAGATTGCCTATGAAGTTGGGTTTACATCACCGTCTTATTTCACAAAGTGTTATAAAGAATTATTTGGAGAAAGTCCTACAGATTTTCTGAAAAGAAAAGGTGGATGATTATTTAATTAGGTGTGAAGTGTGCTCATCCTCAGTCACATAAATACCCTCTGCACTAGCAACCGCTTCCGTCAATGTTGCAAGCAATACCTTCAATGGGACGTGATTGCAATCCGGCTTCTTCAGGAATTAGTGTTACAGAACCGTCCTCAAGAACGAAACAAGGGATACCTGCCGCCCCGGCTTTCTTTGCTTCATCAAAAACCGGATTGTGGTCACGAAGCTTCAAGAAAGCCTTGAGGTCTCTTACGTGCAGCCCGATGTCAATTACCTTATATCTGCTGTCTCCTTTGACCTGCTCCTCCACATAAGTGCAGTCGGGGCAGGTGCTCATTCCATAAATTGTTGTCATAATTCAGTTTAATTATTTGTTTATATTGAGTAACAAATCTCTCGTTTTAAATAAATCATATCTTTGAGTAATACACCATCTTCAATCATTGGGTGGTCGTAATTATCGGTAAAAAAGTTTTCAATGCGGTGAGAATACTTGAAACCGCAACTTGTGTAAAATCCAACCGCGCTCGGAACATCACCTGTTCCAACTATCATTCGGGAATATTTTCCTATATAGTGGGTAAGCAGGTATTTGATTAGTCTTTTACCATATCCTTGCCGTTGATACTCAGGGGTAACTGCTATGTTCTTTAGCTCACACACTCCGTCTTCTTCATCAGTTACCACACAGACAGCTTTTACTCCGCCATCATCAAGCACGAACATGTCTCCGCGCTCCAGATATCGGTCTATCATAGACTCTTGCTCGTCAGCAAGCAATAACAAGTCTATATGTTGTTTTTTGTTTTCTGTTAGTTGAATTATATTCATCATCTTTTTTAAACCGCAATTATAATATCTATGGCAAAATTTTAAATAATGACTTTAGCCTCTTGTTCCCACAAAATATTTTTCTATTTTGATAGATGTTTTTTATATAAGGGAGATATCATATTTTAAAAATGTTATGAATTAGTCCTTTTTGTAATTAATAACTCCAACGAATTCACCAATAATTCGAAAATCGTCGGCTTGATCTTCATCGATGATGATTGGATTATAAGTAGAATTTTTAGGCTCTAATATAATTGATTCATGCCACCAATTTCCATCAGAATTGTATGCTTTATTGCTGGTATATATTTTGATTGAATAGCTGCCACTATAATCTGCATCATAGAAATTATGATGTTGAGCCAATACTACTTTGCCTTGACGGCTACCAGAAGGATTACTCCTAAATACACAATAATCACCATCATAAATCAGTGGCTCCATTGAATTCCCCACAGCTTGTACTACATACATGTTACGATTTAATTTACCCATACCTTCTACCTTTATCCATCCCTTTTCTTCAACATTTTCTCCTTCTCCAAAATATCCACATGCAGCCTTGATTGAATAAAAAGGTAGAAAGTCGATATATTTTACATCATCATTTACCGTGTCTTCAATTCGTGTAATGGACTTACTCTTTTCCTGATTTTCTATCAAGTCCATGAAATGTTGAGCAAGTGGTTTATCGCAGAAATAGACATAGCAGCCTTTCATCCCACGAGTCATTAATGTCCTGTACGTGTTTTTTATAATTTCATCAGCATCTTGTAATGCTTTCTTGTTGTCTTTTTTTAGATAACTTTTAAATCCAGCAATAGAACGATCTTTAGTAGAGCGTTTAAGTACATCGGTGACTATTTTATTATTTTCATAACGTATATCCATACCTACTATTACACCTACGTAATCAAGCTCTAGTCCTTGACAAGTATGAATACACCCAATTTGATTAACGGATTCATCTCCTAAAATCCAAGGAACATTTGAATTAAAGTTCCACTGTTTCTTGAAGTTAAACTCTGGTATTACTATATCATATTCATTAATATCTTTCTGACTTTTCCAATCCCAGCAATATCCAGCAACAAGTCTTGATTTGTTGTTTGTTCGGTTTTTGTTTTTTATGGCATCAAATAGTTCATTAGGATCAGAGAATATTCGAAAATCATAATCGTCAGACGAAATTTTAATGTTTGCTGTTTCTCTAATTTGCAATGCATTATCTAGCCAACTTAAATAGCCATCAGATCCGTTACAACGAAATTGGGATTCAAGTTTCGTTGTATAAACAACAGCATTATATGAATCTGCAATTCTTTTAATTTCTCTTTTTGTCCCTATATCTTTTATATGTATTCGTTGTTTGTCATCAACAAAAAAAACTGAAAACTTTGCAGAGCGAATTATCTCTAAGATTTGGTTTTCTCCTAAATTACTGAAGAGTCCACTCTTTTCGTTAAGCCGGTGTGCTTCATCAACGATAAGAGCACCGAAGGTGCTTTCAGGAACATCAATAAATTTTCCACTGCCAACGAATAGATTGTCAATATATGATTTTTTGAAGGATCCTGATAGTTTATTGGTATAGACACTTCTTGGTGCTGCATTCTTTGATACGTATTGGGTGACAATTCCTTGTTTGGTTAGTTGTACGAGGAGATTGACCGCTACAACGCTTTTACCTGTTCCTGGCCCTCCTTCAACAATTAATACATGTTTTTTTCCAGCATTAGCCTTGTTTGCCATTTCAATAGCTGTCTCAAAAACAACCTTTTGATCATCCAGCAATACAAACTCTTGATTCCCTTTAATCATAGAAGTAAGAGCGTCAGCCAATTGTTTAGAAGGTCTAAGTTTCCCTTTATCAATAAGCCAAACAATGTCATCTTTAGCTCCATATTTGATGCGGTCTTTTATGAAGTTTTGTAGCTTTTGCGCATCTGTTTTAAGAAAAACAGGGGCTTTTTCTATATATTCACTATATATAGGATTAGTAATAACATCATCTGTTTGATAGTTATGTAAAAATGCACAAGGAGATATATTGATACCTTGGTCTCTTATTGTTTCATTATAATTTATGAGCATATATGCATATGACCATGCTTGATAAGAAGGGTGTGCTACCTCGCTTTCTCCATGTTGAAAACGAGTTTTTACTAATGCTGACTTAGGTGATAGTTTTGCCTGTTCCCACTGTTTTAGTTCAATAATAACAACATGACCTTTGTTCTCATTATCGAAACCCGAGATAATAAAATCTATTCGTTTTGACGTCAGTGGTATTTGATACTCAATAGCAATACTAGCGTCATTCGGAATATCTGGTGTGTCGATAACCTTGTACATGTGAATCATTGAATTTCTCCATGATAGAACTTCATTATAAGAAGTATGTCTTCCCAAATGCGCTAAGAATGCATTTTCTATTTCATCCGCAATTGTGTTATTGAAGACGTCATTGATAAAAGTTTTTTTTGAAGCATGATATACAATCATAATTCGGTATATTTTCTGGCAGATCCTTTCGATTTCTCTATAGGATATTTATTTGCATTATTCGTAATCTTATCTGAAATTATTTTCTTGATGTCTAAGTCATACTTATTAGCAATAAGAAAGGCATAGTTAAAAATATCTGCCAATTCTTCTTTTATTTTTTCTATATTTACTTCTTCAGCTTTCTTCCATAGAAAAGCTTCGTTTAATTCTGCTGCTTCTATCGATAGAGCTAATGCTAAATCTTTTCCATTATGGAATTGGTCCCAGTCACGTTCCTTAGTGAAAGAGACTATTTGTTCCATAATTTCCATTATATCAGATTTATTTGTTTTCATGATTATATACTTTTAATACGCAAGTTACAAAAATATAAATAATTTTAAGATGAGACAGGAATTCGTTTGAAAAACAATTTAAAAATATCAATTTGATTTCGTTAAAGTGGGTTATCTTTGATCCGTAATTTTTTGGAGTTTTATCAAAGGTTAGCATTGAATCTTATTCCTATTTTTTGTACATCAAACTTTCTTCTGATATCAATTTCATCATTGTCTCCTCATTTACAGTATCTGTAGTAGAAATGCGAATCAGACGGAGACCTAACTTTGAAAAGATCCTGTCTTTGAGTGCATCACGAGATTGCTGTGAGTCACTTCCTTTATGGAAGTGCCAGCCATCCACTTCTATTGCGTGAAGCGGTTTCTTGGTGAGTGAATTGTAGATAAGAAAATCTACGTGCGAGAACGGACTTTCAGCAAATGCTTTCTCTTTATCATCTAGCAAACTCCAGTCTGCAATGAGTCTGGATAGCGGATAATGACAAAGCACATCCGTATTGGACAAGCCTAATTTGGCAATGGCTTTTAATAAGAGGTCATAAACGAGGTTTTCTGATAGATGTTCTGAGACAGCAGAATGTGTAGCTTCGTAAGCAAATCTTTCTGCCGTATATTGCTTGTAGAGCAGATCAAAAACAGAATGTAGTTTACTTGCTTTCACTTCAAAATTATTGTATTGGATGTAACTAATAAGCTGGCCGATATTGGAATCCTGACTCATCTCGTTACCGTTTGTTACAATACAAAGCCTTGTTTTTGCACGAGATATTGCTACGTTAAGCAGGTTGGCATCATCAGAAAACTCAGTGGGAGAGTTGTCTACCATGCTCATAATGATGGTGTCGCACTCGCGTCCTTGATACTTATGCACTGTGCTGGCAATATCTTTTCCTAATGCTTTGTTTATGGCTTCTGCTTGAGAACGATAGGGAGTAATGATGCCTATGCTTTCCGAGTCCGAGCACTCCGGCAGTACCTCTTGAGTGATGACATCTATTTCTCTTTGATTAAAATGGCTCCTGGCATGTTTCCCTGCAACGGTTCTCACTACTTGCAGCACCTCATCTTCGCTGTTGTCTGTTGTCATAGCAACAAGCTCTCCATCATAGAAACGTTGGTTGCAAAACTCTATGATTTTGGGGTGACAACGATAATGTTCACGTAGCAATATCACCGGTGCATGCTGAAACACTTCGGTGCAGGATTGCAGAAAACTGTGTGTCACGGCGTTGTATCGGTCATCCACTTCGTAGGTTGCCCGGATGGCATTAAGTGCCAATGCCTCTTCACGGCTTACCACATTGGGCAGTTGTTTGTCATCACCAACTATCACGGCATTAATGGCGCACGACAGTGCCAGTGCTCCTGTTTTTATAGCGACTTGTGAAGCCTCGTCCATGATCACATAATCAAACACCATATCCTTGCTGATACAACCCTTGGCTGAATAGGTAGTACTGAGTACAACCGGATATTCTATTAAGAATTCTTCCGATTTGAACTTGAGATCGGCAATAGTAAACTTTCTTCTTTCGCCGGTTCCATATTGATTTGCTATCTTGTTCTTTAATAGTTGGAGAGAAGAGGAACGTAGATCTTTTACGCCCTTATTGATGTCTATGTTTTGAAGAGCCAAAGCAATTGATTCCAACTCATGTTCTATTTCCGTTTTGCGAGAGAAGTAATAGGCCGATTCTAAAGCCGAAATGATATGTGATGATTGCTTACCTAAGAGCGCAAACATCTGCGTACCTAATGAGAACGCCCATTTTAACCTGAACCATAAATTTGGTTTATGTCCGCTTTCCGTCAACATCTGGTATAGGCTTAGCAGTTTCATGAGTTTGGTTGATGGTTTGCCGTTTAGCCAATCTTCTCCTGCTTTGCCTGCTCTCAGTATATCGTTGTACTTCGATTCTTTTAGTAAAGCATCGTACGCTGCTTTCAGTTGAGCCTGACGCAATTGCTCATCAAATGCTTGCGAT
>Ga0209016_1002638_pt1 | contig 11663 bp, 9 predicted proteins | sample EPASupsiteSAE305_FD_187265 | JGI IMG/M metagenome (GOLD analysis project Ga0209016, IMG submission 187265) | Bioremediated contaminated groundwater microbial communities from EPA Superfund site, New Mexico - SAE3-05 (SPAdes) (version 2) | ecosystem: Environmental > Aquatic > Deep subsurface >...
TTGCCCCCTGGCCGCGGTTTTTGCGTAGAGATTAAGCGGAGGAGCTGCGCTTTTTTTTTTGACCGGGCTCGCCTCGCTGTTGCCGGTCACGTTCTTTGGCCTCCAGGGTGGCGGCGACATCGCCCACCGGGTGCAGGCTCCGGGGCACGGCCCGGTCCACTCGGGCAGCGCATTGCCGATGGATTTCCGCCGGACATCCGGCGACCTCCCAGCAGGGGATGAATTCCAGTAATTTTTTCAAGCCCGGGATACTGATGCCCTCCTGGTGGATAAAGGTGCGCAGGCAGGTAATCCACTGGATATCGTCGGCGGAAAACAGCCGCCGATTCCCCACCAGCTTCGGTTGTACCAGGCCTTCCTTCTCGTAGATCCGCAGGGTCCGTGGATGGACGTTTAATAACCTGGCGGCGACGCCGATCGGATAAATGGGGACATCTGAGCGGATCGCCTGGATTTCCGTTCTTTTTCTTGCCATGCCGGTCTCCTAGCAGAGTGGGATGCCGGAGCAAGGCAGGGGACCGGCACCGGTCACCGCCGCCTTGCTGTACGACATAGGGGCCATCAATGGTCTTCGGACAGGTGGCCACGGAACATCCGCTCTCCCATCATGAACAGAATCCCGCAGAAGGCGAAACCGGAAAGGGTGATGATCCATTCATGGAGCGTCGGCGAATAGGGCAGAATATGGGGGAGATCGACGATATTGTACTCGTGAAAACCCGGGATGACCTGGCCAACGATGACCAGATCGTAGCGCATGACAAAGATGCCGATGATGCTCATCAGCGATCCGATGGCCATGGCGGTGACATTTTTTGCCCTGACGGCGAGGATGATCAACAGCGGGATGGCCAAGCCCATGGCCACTTCGCCGTACCAGAAATTATGGGCAAAAGGACCGTTGACCAAGGACATGATCGCCTCATATTTTCCCGGCGGGTGGCCGGAAAGTCCGGAGATCATCTTCCAGGTGGTGAAGAACATGATGACGATGTAGAGCAGGGCCCCCAGCTTACCCACCGCGCACAGCGATTTTTCCAGGTCGCTGCTCATCTTCCAGCCATTGATCTTGTAGGCCAGCCAGTGAAAGAAGATCACCGTGGCGCACCCGGACATCATCGCCGAGGTGATAAAGTAGATGGGCATGTAGGGTCCGTGCCAGAATTCGCGACCGTTGAGCAGGCCGAAGACCGCACCGAGGTTGGAATGGGCGGCAACACCGGCGACAACCCCCATCAGGCCGAGAATGCCGGCGGTTTTGTGCCTTCCGGCCTGGAGCAGGGCAAATTCGATCAGCATGAAGAAGAGATAGGCGCCGTAGAGGGTACCCATCCACCAGATATTGGAAGTTAGGTTCGGGGAGATAACGTTATAGACGGCCATGCGCCAGGGATTTTCGATCTCAAAGGCGATGACCAGGAAGCCGGCGACGATGGTGGCAATGGCCAGGAACACCGACCGCTTGGCAATGGGCTTGAAGGCCTCGTAGCCAAAGACATGGCCGATGGACGAGACCAGGCAGAGCCCGGTCGAGGTGACGACAAAAAAGACATAGGCCGCCAGCATCAACCCCCAGGGGACCTCGCGGGTGACGCTGTAGACATTCTCATGGCCGGCGAACAGGGCATGTATGCCGAAAGCGATCCCAACCAGGGTAAACACCCCCAGTAGGCCGATGACGCCGTTATAGACCTTGGACTGGGTCCCTTCCAGCCCGCCTTCCTGGGGCAAAATCTTGGTTAATATATTTTCCATGGCACTCTTCCTCCATAAACCGTGCGAACGAGCATGGCAGTGGTCGTTGCGCATTGAGAGTTTTTTTAAAATCGGCTCAGGTTTACAAAACTTGAGCCTCGATTAGGGTAAATCGCTTTCTTCCCTGACGGACTGCAGAACCGGCTTGATTCTCAGGTCGAACAGTGTATGGAGAACAGCGCCACCCAACCAGATAACGAAAAACAGTATAGCTTCCATATGATCCTCCTTGGTCCGGCCCCCCGGACAGTTGCCTTGCGCCAGGATCTATTGGCGGATAAAAGCCTGGCACGCCCTCTTTTTTGTCAGCACCTCCTTGTTGAATCGACCCGCCTCCAGGTCCGGCGGCAGGTCACAATGATCGATCCTCTTTTCTATTTTTTTAGCCGCAGTCGCGGCCGCTGTCAATAAAAACTCGCATCAATTGTCAAAAAACATATAAATACCATGATCAGTTTGCGCCCCGTATATTAATTTGGGTGATAGTGTAAATAACAATTTCCCTGTTCCGTTCTTTTTTCATTTAATAACTCACTATAATTACGGAATTTTGGAAAATATTTCGACGGAATCACGGTTGATCGGTTGCAGGGGACTTCTTTCTGGCCCTGCGCAAAATGCGTCATCTCTTGGCGCCGAAGGGCTTGTTATGATCCATAATGCCGGGAGGGTCTCTCCGGAGCGGAGGGGGGGCGGAGGCGTCGATGAATAAATCAAATAATATCATTGGATAAAGAGATTGCGGTCAGTGTTGAAGATCCAGCTGGTACTGGAATGATTAGTGCATTAAAACTCGTGTTACTCGCCTCCAATCTCTTCCGGATAACGAGCAAGCTTCCCCCCTCTTCCCTCCAAGGTGGCGGCCTTGGAGGGAAATCCTGCCCGCCCAACCTCCGGCTTTACCTTTGCGACAAAGTATGGTAGCTCCTGGTGCTATTCTCTCCGGCTTCTTCTGCGCCCAAGGTGTCGGGCCATCCGTGGGCATTGCGCCGCTGTTGGCTGGCCCCGGGAATGAAGGCTGGATTCTTCCTTTCTCTTTTTAGGAGAATGCCGTGCAGAAGTTCTATAAAAACCTGTCACTCTGGCTGATCATCGCCCTGACCGCATCGTTGCTGTTTCATTACTGCAGCCGGTCCCCGGATCAGCGCCATGCCGTGGCCTACACCGAGTTTCTCAAAAAAGTCGACAGTGGCGCCATCACCAGCGTCACCATCAGCAACCAGGCCATTTCCTGGACTGCCACCGACAGCACCCGCTATCAAACCGTGGTCCCTCCTGCCAGCGACGCCCTCACCCATCTCCTGGGGAAAAACGTCTCGGTTCGGGCCCAGGAACCCGACCAGCCCCACTGGTTGCTGCAGACCCTGCTCTCCTGGCTGCCCTTTGCCCTTCTGGCCTTTTTTTGGTTCTTTTATGCCCAGAAAGGGGGCGGCCAAGGTGGGGGCGGCCGGGTCATGGCCTTTGGCAAGAGCAAGGCCCGTCTGATCAATCCGGAGGAATCCAAAGTCAAGCTCGACGATGTCGCCGGCATTGACGAGGCCAAGGAGGAGGTGGCCGAAATTGTCGATTTCCTCAAGAAACCTGAGCGCTTTGTCGAGGCCGGGGCGCGGATCCCCACCGGGGTGCTGCTTTATGGCGAGCCCGGAACCGGCAAGACCCTGCTGGCCAAGGCCATTGCCGGCGAGGCCGGGGTGCCGTTCTTTTCCATCAGCGGTTCCAACTTCGTTGAGATGTATGTCGGCATCGGCGCCTCCCGGGTGCGGGACCTGTTCAACGAAGGCAAGAAAAAGGCGCCCTGCATCATCTTCATCGACGAGATTGATGCGGTCGGTCGCCACCGCAGTTCCGGCAGTGGCTCCGGCGGCAACGACGAACGGGAGCAGACCCTCAATCAGCTGCTGGTGGAGATGGACGGTTTTGAGGCCAATGATCATGTGATTGTCATTGCCGCCACCAACCGCCAGGACATCCTCGACCCGGCCCTGCTTCGCCCCGGCCGCTTCGACCGGCAGGTGATGGTGCCCCTGCCCGATGTTGGCGGGCGCGAGAAGATCCTCAAGGTCCATGCCCGTGCCACCAAGATCGCCGACGATGTCAACTGGCAGACCCTGGCCAAGGGGACCCCGGGGTTTTCCGGGGCCCAGTTGGCCAGCCTGGTCAATGAGGCGGCCCTGCTCATGACCAGGAGAAACAGCCGGGCGATCACCATGGAGATCCTCGAGGCGGCCAAGGACAAGGTCCTGATGGGGGCGGAACGGCGCAGCCTGATCATCACCGACCGGGAAAAACGGATCACCGCCTGCCATGAGGCCGGCCACACCCTGGTGGCCTGGATGCTTCCGGGGACCGATCCGGTCCACAAGGTGACCATCATCCCGCGGGGGCGGGCCCTGGGACTCACCATGCAGCTGCCCGAGGAGGAACGCAATGCCCTCGACCGCACCTACCTGTTCCACACCCTCTGCACCCTGCTGGGGGGTCGGATTGCCGAGGAGATCGTCTTTGACCAGATGACCACCGGCGCCGGCAACGACATCGAACGGGTATCGGATTTGGCCCGGAAAATGGTCTGCGAATGGGGCATGAGCGAGGCGGTCGGCCCCTTGACCTTCAGGGCCGTCAGCCCCTTGAGCAACCAGCCCGCCCAGATCATGAGCGAAGAGACCGCCGTGCTCATCGATGCCGAAGTGAAAAAGCTGGTACAGGCGGCCTACGACACCGCCCGGGCGCTGGTGGTCGCCCATCAGGGGCTTCTCGAGGCCCTCACCGCCGCCCTGGTTGAAGCCGAGACCCTGTCCCGGGCCGATATCCAGGCCATCGTCGACCGCGCCGGCACTAGGTGAGGCCGCGGCATTGGCTCAGGGGTGGGGGCTGCCTCTGCCCCTCATTTTCTCGCCCTTTTTTTTGCCCTTTGGCGCTCCAGGGAAGAACCTTTTTTTAGTCACCAATGACCTCGGGGAAGATATCTGTTGCCAATTGCCCTGAAAATACTGCACCATATAATCGGCCACTGAAAAGTGGACGACCGCGACGCCCGGGGTTCAGCCAGGTGGGGAACCAGGCGAGGGAACGGGATCACATTCGGCCCGTGCGTGCAGGTATCGACGCCCGGTAGTATCGGGAGAATTATGGCGAGATTGCGAGGCGAGCAGCGATGGTGACGGAATTAAAGGCGGATTCTTCTGCCAAGCTCAAGGATGACAAGGGCACGGCAGGGGACAAGGTGGAAAAGGTCTTTGATCTGAGTGCGCCCCAATGGTACCTCAACCGGGAACTCTCCTGGCTGGAGTTCAATCGGAGGGTGTTCAACGAGAGCAGGGATGAGCGCAATCCACTCCTCGAACGGGTCTTCTTCCTCTCCGTCATCGGTTCCAACCTGGACGAATTTTTTATGAAACGGATCGGCGGCCTCAAGCAGCAGGTCGGCGCCGAACTGAAACTGCTGTCCATTGACGGGCGAACGCCGCAGCAGCAGATCGACGAGAGCTACCAGGTCATCCGCGATCTCCTTGCCAAGCAGCAGGATCTGGAGCGGCAGCTGCTCACCCTGCTCGCCGGACAGGGCATCGATATCGTCAAGTACGCCAGTCTCGACGAGCAGCAGCGCCAGAGGATGTCGGTCTATTTCCGCGACAACATTTACCCTCTCCTGACCCCTCAGGGCATGGACCCGGCCCACCCCTTTCCCTTTATCTCCAACCTGTCGCTCAACCTCCTGGTGGCCACCCGCCACAGTGAGGGCGAGCATGTCTATCTCAACCGGATCAAGGTGCCGACCACCGGCACCGGTATCCCCCGCTTTATCCGGGTCGAGCCGGACAAGCATCTGTATGTGCTGTTTGAAGAGGTGATCGCCAACAACCTGGAGATTATCTTTCCGGGGATGATCATCGAAAGTTGCGAGTTGTTCCGGGTCACCCGCAACGCCATCACCGAGAAATGGCCGGATCAGGCCATCGATCTGCTGTCGATGATCGAATCCGCCCTCCGGGACCGCAAGTTCGCCGAGATCGTCCGCCTGGAGGTCGACGGCGCCATGACCCGCCAGCACCGCGGCATGCTCGCCTCCGAACTGGGGATCGATAGCCGTAAGGATGTGTTCACGGTGGACGGCATCATGGCCAAGCGCGATCTCATGGAAATAGTGGCCATCGATAAACCGGAGCTCCATTTCGCCCCCCACCAGCCCCTGGACCACTACAAGCTCTCGGGAGATTTCCCCAATATCTTCCACCAGATCCGGGAAGAGGGGCCTTTTTTGCTCCAGCACCCCTACGAGTCGTTCAGTTCCTCGGTGGAGCGGTTCCTCCGCGAGGCCAGCACCGATCCCAAGGTCCTGGGAATTAAGATGACCCTATACCGGACCTCGGCCAATTCCCAGATCATCCAGTACCTGCTTGACGCCGCCCAGAACGGCAAACAGGTGGCGGTGGTGGTGGAGTTGATGGCCCGCTTCGACGAGTCCGCCAACATCCACTGGGCCACCTACCTGGAGCAGGCCGGCATCCACGTTACCTACGGGGTAGTCGGCCTCAAGACCCATTCTAAGGTCATCTTTGTGGTCCGCCGCGACTACAACGGCCTCAAACGGTACGCCCATATCGGCACGGGTAACTACCATGCCGGCACGGCCAGGGTGTACAGCGATCTCGGCCTGCTGACCTGTGACAGCGACATCGGCCACGACCTGACCGAGTTTTTCAATTTTCTCACCCTGGGCTACGCCCCGGCAAGAAATTATAAAAAACTGCTGCCCTCACCCAAGATCCTCAAAAAAACCCTGCTGGAAAACATCAAGCGAGAAATCGAACAGCAGCTCAAGGGCAATGGTGGCCTGATCCAATGGAAGACCAACGCCCTCACGGACCAGGATGTGATCGCCGCCCTCTACCAGGCCGGACAGGCCGGGGTCAAGATCGATCTCCTGGTGCGTGACAGCTGCCTGCTCCGTCCCGGCATCCCGGGACTGTCCGAGAATATTCGGGTCATCTCCCTGGTCGGCCGCTTCCTCGAACATGCCCGCATCTACTATTTCAGGAATAACGGCGACGAGCAGTATTACATCGGTTCCGCCGACATCATGAAACGCAATCTTGAGCGACGGGTGGAGGTGATCGCCCCGGTGGAAGCGCCGGCGCTCAGGGCCCAGTTGCGGGAGATCATCAATCTGCAGTTGGCGGACCGGCGCGGGGCCTGGGATATGCAGGCGGACGGCACCTATATCCAGCGCCAGCCCGAACCCAAGGAGGAAAAACGCTCGGCCCAGGAACAGCAGATCGAAAGGAGTGAAAAACGGCTGGCCGAGGCGAGACGGTTGTATAAAAAGCAATACTCCAAAAAGATTGCCAAGCGCAAAAACAAATAACCCGAGTCCAAATGGACCTGGTTGGCAGGTCCAAAATGGTCCGGGAGGGCCGGTGCAAGGCCAGGCCGCTCCGGCATGGTTCGGTAAGGGGACCGCAAGTGGGCCCGGAGACATCCGGCCCTTTCAGCCTGCGGCAGGGCAGGGCCTCTCCCGGAGAAAGAAGCGGATCAGCGGCGCGCTGGTGATACTGGTCACCAGGGCCATGACCACCAGGGCGACAAAGATGGGTTGGGTAATGAGGCCGGCCTGAAAGGCCAGGCTGCCGAGAATGATCTCCATGGCCCCGCGGGCATTGAGACCAAATCCCACCGCCATGGCCTGATACCAGTTCATCCCCCCGAGGCGGGCGCCGATGCTTGCCCCCAGCACCTTGCCGATACAGGCAATCAGTAAAATCACCCCGACAATCACCCCGTCAAAATGCTGGACGAAATCCACCTTCAGGCCGATGGAGACAAAAAACAGCGGCGCAAAGAAATTGGTGACAAACTGGTGCATGATTTCGCGCGCCTGTTCGCGCAGATGGACACTGTCGCCGATGGCAATACCGGCGATAAAGGCGCCGAGGATGGCATGGATATGGATGCTCTCGGTGAAGGCCGCGCATAGCAGGCAGAGGCCAAGGCTCAGCGACAGCACCCCGCCCGGCCACGACAGCCTGGTCTGAACCCAGGGCAGGATGCGGTTGAGGAACAACCGGCCGACCACGAGCATGAAGACGCTGAAGGTGGTAATCGAGACCAGGGTGGTGCCGATGGCCATGGTGCTCCCCCCGTTCTTGCCGGCCAGGCTGAGGATAAAGGAAAAAAAGAGCCAGCCGATCAGGTCGTTGAAGATCGCCGATGAGATGATCACCATGCCCACCTTGGTCTTGAACAGCTTCATGTCCAGGAGGATGCGGGCGATCACCGGCAGGGCGGAGATGGACATGGCGGTGCCGAGGAACAGGGCAAAGAGGTGGTGGTCGGCCTGTTTGATCGCAAACACCTGCGGCAGGATCCAGGCCGCCGCAAATCCGCAGACAAAGGGCAGGACCATGCTGCCGAAGCCGGCATAGACGGTGATCCGGCCCTGGCGGATCACCTGCGACAGCTGGATCTCCAGGCCGGCGACGAACAGGAGCATGATGACCGCCAGGGAAAAGATGCCATCTAGGGCAATGGCCACATGTTCATTGGTGGTGAACGGAAAAACCGTGTTGTAGGCGGCGGGGGAGAGGGCCCCGAGCACGGTGGGGCCGAGAGCGATGCCGACCAGCAGTTCACCCATGACAATGGGCAGGCCGATCTTCCGACCCAGCTCCGAGGCAAACCGCGACAACAGCAGCATGGTGCTGATCGCCACCAGGAAGACTACCAGGTCGTCAGGGGAGAGTTTGGCCATGGGCAGGCAGGGGCACTGGGATCAGGAGACCCGGGAATGGACGATCAGCAGGTTGCACGGCAGATTTTCCAGGATGTATTCCATGCCATGGGTAAAGATGCGGTCAATGAGGCCGTATTTGGCGTCCGGTGAATTGATCACCAGCAGGTCGGCGGCCACGCTCTCGGCGTACTGGCGAATGGCATGGCCCGGCCGGCCCAGGACCAGCTTCTCGGAGACCTTGATTTCGCAGGGGGCGCAGCGGCAGACCAGGGCATGCAGCTGTCTGGCCTCTTCGCCGGAGAGCTGTTTCTTGACGTTGGTGCTCATGTTGGCGGTGCTGTCATAGGCCATGGCCATGGCCAGACCCTGTTGGTCCGATTCGGTGACCACGGTAATCTCTTCGGCGCCGACGCCTTTGGCAAAATAGGTGACCGTTTTGAGGGTACCGATGGTCTTGGGGTGCTGCACCCCGCTGACCACCAGCCGTTTGAAGGAGGTGCCGCTGACCGTTGGTTCGGTGAGCAGGAGCAGGGAACATTTGGCGGCCCGGCTCAAGCCTCGGACCACCGAGCCGAGATAGTAGGACAGCCCCTTTTCGCGGCGTTTTGCTCGAAGGACCAGGAGGTCGACCAGGTTCTGCTTGCAGATCGCCAGCAGCGATTTCACCGGCTGTCCCTGTTGCCAGATGGTCTCCACCACCAGGCCCTCACCGCCCAGGCGCGCCAGGATCTCGGCCAGGAGGGCCTCCTTGGCCGACGTCCGTTCGCCGATATGGATGAGCAGCAAACGGGCCTGGAAGATCTCGGCCAGGGCCTTGGCCTCAGTCAGAACCGCCTCCAGCCTGGAGGAGGAAAAGGCCATCGCCACCCCGATCGTCGCAAAAGGGAAGGGCGGGCGTCCTTTCAATGCATCGTCATCCATGGTTGCGGCCTGGTTGCTGTTGATTTGGTGATTCGGTCCATGGGGCCACCCGATGCGCCCCTGCGTCACCTGCAAATGGTAAAGCAATCCTGGCAACAAGTCACCTGGAAAGCGAGACCCGGGACGAGATGAGCGGATCCGGATAATGCGGACAGCCTCCATTCCGCCCGGCCCCGGTTGTCACCCTGCCGCCTCGGGTCCTCAGTCCCCCAGCATTTTTTTATAGCCCCGGTAGGGGGCGGAGCCATAGCCCAGGCTGTGGTAGAAGGCCGGGGCCCATTCCCGGGTGCGGGCCGAAACCAGCATCAGGTAGCGGCAACCCCGCGCCCGGGCAAACCGCTCGACGGCCAGCATCAACTGTCTGCCCACCCCCCGGTGGCGCCGGTCTTCGGCGACAACCACGTTTTCAATCACCATGAAGGGGATGCAGCTGCCGATCAGGTCATGGCAGACAATCCCCGCCAGCGAGCCCACCAGGCGTCCCTCTTCTTTGGCCCCGAGGAGTAGGTGGTTCGGGTCCCGGTCGATAACCGCCCACAGGGCCCGCATCCGCTCAAGGTCGCCGGCCTCGTCAAGCAGTTCCGCCTGCAGAACGATCAACTGCTCCAGGTCCGTTTCGCTTAACGGTGCGATATCCATGGGCTTTTCCAGAACAGTGCGCCTCAGCGCCGGACCCGATCAACCAGGATACCCTCCGGCCCGAAGAGTTCCACCACCAGGGGCATGGCCCCAACCGCATGGGTGGAGCAGGCCAGGCAGGGGTCAAAGGCGCGGATCACCGCCTCGATCCGGTTGAGTACGCCCTCTTTAATCGTACCGTCAACAAGATAGTGCCGGGCCGTCTGGAGGATGCCGCGCTGCATCGCCAGGTTGTTGTGGCCGGTGGCGATAATAAGGTTAGCCCACTCGATCAGGCCGTCGGGGTTGACCTTGTAGTGGTGGATGAGGGTGCCGCGCGGGGCCTCGGTCATGCCGACCCCCTCAAGGCAATTGACCCCGGCCACGGCCCGGACCTTGGTGTCGAGGATGGTCGGATCAATCAGCAGGATCTCGATCATCTCCACCGCGTGGAGGAGTTCGATCAGGCGCGCATAGTGGTAATGAAAGGAGCTGGACACCGGCCCCGGGTCCAGGGCGCGGAACTGCTCAAATTCCAGGTCGGCCAGTTCGGTACCGCAACGGCTGGCGATGTTGAGGCGGGCCAGCGGTCCGACCCGGTACATGCCTTCGGGATAGCCCCGGGGCCGGTAAAAGGGGAATTTGAGATAGGTCCAGGGTTCGATGGCCTCGCCGATGTAGTCCTGGTAGGCCGAGGGTTCCAACTGGTCGGCGATGGTGCCGCCGTCGGCGTCGATGACCTTGACCGGGCCGTGGTAATATTCGAGGCTGCGGTCGCTGTTGGTGAGGCCGAGGAACATGCTGGGGAAGTTGGCAACGACCCGGATGTATTCCTCATACCGGGCAAGGGTCTGCTTGAACCGTTGCAGATGACCGCACACCAGCGCCTTGATCGCCGGGATCTCGCCGAGGATGGCTGTCCGGGCGGTCTCTTCCAGGGGGCTGTTGACCCCGCCGGGCACCACCCAGGCCGGATGAATCCGCCGGCCCGCCAGTCGTTCGATCACCTGCTGACCGAATTGGCGTAGCCTGATGCCGTCCCGGGCGAATTGGGGATCAGAGGCGGCAATCCCGAAGATATTGCGCTGTTCCGGTGGGCTGTCCATGCCCAGGAGGAGGTCCGGGGCGGAAAGATAAAAAAAGCTGAGGGCATGGGACTGGATCAGCTGGCCGAGGTTGAGAATCCGGCGCAGGTTGGCCGCGGTCCGGGGGATGGTGACCGCCAGCAGCTGGTCGCAGGCCTTGGCCGAGGCCAGTTCGTGGCTGACCGGGCAGATGCCGCAGGTGCGCGCCGTCAGGGAGGGCATCTCGAAAAAAGGTCGTCCCTCGACGAATTTTTCAAATCCCCGAATCTGGGTGACCTGGAAATGGGCCTCGTCGACCCGGCCCGAGGCATCGAGCCGCAGGCTGATTTTGGCGTGGCCTTCAATCCGGGTGACCGGCTCGATGGTGATGCGCTGTTCCATGGCAGGCTCTAAGCTCCGAAACGACTGTTCAGCCGCAGATCGGCGGCCCGGCCGTCAATCAGGGCGCTGAGCGCGGTAAAAAGGGTGTCGGCTCCGGGCGGGCAGCCGGGGATGAAGAGATCCACCTTGACAAAATGGTGCAGCGGCAGGGCCTGGTCGTGCAAGGCGGGCAG
>Ga0209016_1002644_pt1 | contig 11630 bp, 13 predicted proteins | sample EPASupsiteSAE305_FD_187265 | JGI IMG/M metagenome (GOLD analysis project Ga0209016, IMG submission 187265) | Bioremediated contaminated groundwater microbial communities from EPA Superfund site, New Mexico - SAE3-05 (SPAdes) (version 2) | ecosystem: Environmental > Aquatic > Deep subsurface >...
TGGTGTGGTTGGGCTTAAGACCCACTGCAAGGTGATTCTGGTGGTGCGGCGTGACTACAACGGCATCCGACGCTATGTACATATCGGCACCGGCAACTACCACACGGATACAGCCCGGCTGTACAGCGATCTTGGGCTATTCACCAGTGATGATGCCATTGGCCAGGACTTGACCGAGCTGTTTAATTATCTGACTACCGGTCTTTCTCCGAAACGGACCTATAAAAAGCTGTTGCCGGCTCCAAAGCTGTTAAAACGGTCTCTGCTTGAAAAGATTGAACGGGAAATAGCTGTGCATCAGGAAAAAGGCGGAGGGCTGATTCAGTTTAAGATGAATGCCCTTGATGATGGGGATATTGTGAAAAGTCTGTATCGGGCCTGTCAGTCCGGTGTCAGGGTAGATCTCTATGTGCGGGATTCATGCCGGTTCAGGCCAGGAGTGCCAGGGCTTTCTGATTCGGCCAAGGTGGTCAGTATTGTCGGGCGTTTTCTTGAACACAGCCGTCTGTATTATTTCAGAAACGGTGGTCAGGAAGAATATTTTATGGGGTCTGCTGATGCTATGAAGCGAAACCTGGAGTCGCGTGTTGAGATACTGGTGCCGGTAGAATCAACAGCATTGCAGCAGCAGTTGCGTGAGCTGCTTGATGCCCATGCCGCTGATCAACGCTATGCCTGGGAGATGCAACCTGACGGCAGTTACCTGCAGCGTCAACCGGCCCATGGTCAGGAGCAGAGTGGGTTGCATCAGCTTCTGATTAGTCAGGCCAGCCAATCGGCACGGGAGGCACAGCGTCTGAAACGTCGGGTGACCAAACTGCTCAGTAGCTAACTGGTTGCAGTTGCGTTAATTACATTAGGCGTTGCATGATTGTGCAACGCCTAATGTGTTGATATTACAGTGGTAGTCTGTTGGTATGGCGGTGTTGTGTTGCAACTGCATCATTGCTTGTTTTGTCGGCTTTGGTTGTAACATGCTGATATTTTGGCTTTTTGTGTGTTGGCACACTTTCTGCTATAATGTGTGTAACAAACAGTACTGTTGCAGGAGGCAGCCATGAAAGCAAAAACCAATTATAGTGCAATTACCGGAATCGTTTCCATTGGCCATACCGATGTTGCCAATGTGGTGTCATTTGCCGGTGGCGATGCCCTGCTTAAGCAGTCCGATGCCCTTTTTGACGCAGGTCAGGAGCAGGATGCACGGGTTGCCATGAAAGAAGCGCTAAGAATAGCTCTGCAACGTCTTGATGCGGTGCATGGAACCAGTGCCAAGCAGGATGAAGCTGCAGATGAAGCTCTGTCAATCGGCTGTAAGACAGCCTGAAACCGTTAGCGCAGGTTAAAGCGATCCAAGATCTTGCCCCAGACACGGCTCATCCAGCGTCCCAGTTTGATTGAGATCCGTTCAAGCCAGGTTTCTTCCCCCCTCATTTTTTTCAGCACCAATGCCATATTCAACCGTGTTTCGTAATCCTGCGGGTTCACGGTCTGGGCAAGGCGTAACCACTGCAGGGCACCTTCGTAATCTGCCAGCATAGCCAGAGAGATCCCCAACTGCCGCATGGAGTCGTAATCCTGTTCATTCAATGCCAGGGCTTTGCGAAACCAGTCCAGTGATTCCCTGTCTTCACCCAGCTTTGAAAGGGAAACACCGATCTGGCGCATGGCATCACTGTCTGTTTTACAAACTGTCAAAGCCTGTTCATAGAACTTGATAGCCTTGCGATCCCGATCAAGGCGGGAATGGGCTATTCCCATACAGCGCAGGGTATCACCATCATTTGGTTCAATCGCCAGCACGCGGTCAAAGGTGCGGACAGCTGACCAGACTTTACCGTTCATCAGCTGCCAGACCCCAACCACCCGCATCAGGAACAGGTCATCAGGTGCCAGGTTGAGTGCTTCGGCGAACAGGCGGCCTTGCTCCTTGCTGTTGTGCTCAAGGTAGCCAGCAGCCTCTGCCTGAAAATAGTGGTGGTAGGCCGGATCATCCTTGGCGGCTTCCAGTGCTTCCTGGATTGCGGCCTTTCCTTCATCAATCCGACCAAGGTCAAACAGGGTGTCAATGGTGTGTGCTTGCTGCTGCAGGTCTGCGCGTGTCAATCAGCGTACCCCCCTTTAAGCCTCCTTCACACCAAGCCTTTTCATCCAACGCCAGAGGGTTGTACGGTCAATGTTCAGTTCCCGTGCAACTTCGGCCCGATTGCCACTGTAGCGGCTTAACAGTGCATTCAGGTCTGCGGCGGTTGGGATCTTGCCAGAACGGCGCGTGTTCTGCACCTGTTCATGGGATTGACCCAGAAAATTGGTTGGCAGATGATCCGGAGTGATCTCTGTTCCACGGCAGAGTATGACTGACTGTTCGATCAGATTCAAGAGTTCTCTGACATTGCCGGGAAAGGAGTGGGTAAGCAGCAGCTTCAAAACCTCAGGAGATACTGAGCGAACCTTTTTGTTGTAGGTGAGATTGAACCGTTGCAGGGCCATATCCACCAGTAGCGGAATATCCTCGCGACGGTCGCGTAGGGGAGGGATGTTGAGGGTAACAATATTGATTCTGAAATAAAGATCCTGACGGAAGGTGCCTTCTGCCACCATCTCTTCCAGGTTGCGGTGGGTTGCCGTGATAAAACGGACATCAGCCTTAATGGGTGAGCGGGCGCCCAGAGGTTGAAACTCATGGTTTTCCAAGACACGCAGCAGTTTTACCTGCAACGGTAACGGCAGATCGCCGATCTCGTCCAGAAAGAAAGTGCCGCCGTTACACAGCTCAAGCCGCCCGGGACGGTTTTCTGTTGCACCGGTAAAGGCGCCTTTGCGGACACCAAAGATCTCTGATTCAAGCAGGGTCTCCGGCAGGGCACCACAGTTGACAATCACCATTGGCCCTTCGCGGCGTGGACTTAGATCGTGGATAGCCCTTGCAAACAGCTCTTTTCCGGTGCCACTTTCGCCATTCAGGAAGACGGTCGCATTGCTGGCAGCAATATCTTCCATGACATCAAAGAGGCGACGCATGGCAGGATTTCGACTTACCAGGCTACGGAATGAATATTTTTCACGAATTTCTTCTTTGATGGCCGTAATCGGGGTCAGGTCGCGGACGGTTTCAACTCCGCCCATGACATTGCCGGCTGCATCATAGAGGGTGGAGGCGCTAACGGAGATCAGTTTTTTACGGCCTTTGCGATCACTGATCTCTACTTCACGTTGGATCGATTGGCCGGTGGCAATGGCTTCAACCATCGGACAGGCGCCGGTGCATGCCTCCGATTTAAAGATTTCGTAACAGGGTCTGCCGATTGCCTCCAGTGCAGAAACCCCGGTGATCTCTTCGGCAGCCTTATTAAAATGCGTAATGTGCATCCCTTCATCAACCGTAAAGAGGCCATCCGCAACGCTGTCCATAATCGCGTAGATACGTTTCATACTACGCAGGGTCTCAACCCCGCCAATCGGATTGCCTTCGTCGTCGTACAGAATTGATGCACTGACTGAAACTGGAATTAACTGATCTTCAGAGTTTTTGATGGTCACTTCGCGGTTGGTAACCGGCTTTCCTTTTTTCATCGCCTCCCGTACCGGGCAACCGTTTTCACAGACCGAGGTACGAAAGATTTCGTGACAGGGACGTCCAACGGCGTCTGCTCTCTTAACGCCAGTCATCAGTTCTGCAGCACGGTTAAAGGCAATAACGTGCATATCTCGGTCTACTGTGAATACACCATCTGCCACAGAGTCCATAATGTGACTAAAATATTTCAGTTGTTCGCAGTTTTCTTTGTCAGCCATGGTTGTTACGGTTCCCCCCGGGAACGGATCTTACATTCAACAGGTCGCGGCCTGATACAGTTTCTGATTAGTACGATTACGGATGATGCGAAGGGTCAAAACTCCGGCAACAGAAAGACAACCACCAACGCAAAGGAACAGGTAACCGAGAGTTTCTGCAGTTCCCAGACCAAACAGGTCTTTGGTTTTTAGTACCAGCACCATAAAGAGACCGCTAAAAATACTCAGACCACCAACGATATACAGGATAAAGGCAAGTATGGAAAGTATCAGAGACAGATCCTTTTTCATACGTTTTAACTCCTCTTAGAGAATCAGGGGACAGCAAAAGTGCTGCCCCCTGATCTGGTTATCAGGCCAGGAAGGCCCACATCATGGCCACCACAAGGGCAAGGCCGGTGAATACTGCGATAAAGCCAAAGGTCTTGAAGATAAAGTCATAAACTACACCACTGGGCTTCTCAACTTCAAAGTGCTCCAGAATGCCTTGCTCTTCGTAACGCTTCCACTGGTCTCCACGCTCTTCAATGAACTCTTCTTTAGCCATCTGACCGTTGAAGATAACGAAGTCCATCGGGAACTTCTCCGGGCGGCCATGGGTGTTAAAGAAGTGAACCGTGAAGATAAAGCCGGTTGCCAGCAATGCCTCGTCAGAGTGGACAATGGTTGCCAGGTTAAAGGCCCAACCAGGCAGGAACTGGCCGAAGAATACTGGGAACCAAAGCATCAGGCCGGAGCCGCCGATGGCAAACATACCCCAGAAGACGGCGATGAAGTCAAATTTTTCCCAGTAGGTCCAACGCTCAAAGGTTGGCTTGGGGCCTTTAAACAGGAACCACTTGACCATGCCGATCACATCGCTGATGTCACGGAAGTTAGGCATCAGCGAGTCTGGTCCGAACATCCGCTGCAGGATATTCCCTTTTACATCCTTGCGGAGCAGCAAGAAGTCAATACTCATCCAGAGTGCGCCCATGAAGTAGTAGAAGGTCAGTACGGCGCAACCACGGTGAATCAGACCTGCATACTCAACGCCGCCAAAGAAGGACATCATGGTCTGGGCCCAGGCTTGATCACTGAACTTAAGTGGCAGACCGGTCAGAGAGAGGCCCAGGAAGCTGACAATAACGGTGAAATGCAGGAAGATGTGACGCTTTTTAAAGCGATAATACAGCTTGTGTGGATCATCAACATGATGCACGTGGCCTTCAATCAGGGCTTTTTGCTTTTCGCGGTTTTCCACAAAGCCACGGAACATCCAGAGCAGGGTATGAACCCAGAACACGGCAAAGGTACCCACCAGCAGGCCAACCATGGCCTTGAAGGTCCAGTACATCAGAGGGTAGTTTTTACGGTCATGGTGGCTGCCGTGTGAATAAAATTTGGCAAACAACGCTGTGGCCTTGGTATGGCACTGGGCACAGGTTTTTGCAGCATTGGCCGGGTTAACTGAAGATGCAGGATTGTCTTTTTTCAGTACGTTGTGTGCAGTGTGGCAATCAGAACAGCCGGCTGCCTTCTGGAGCATACCCAAGCGATAGCCTTTGCCATGATAACTATCCAGATAGGTTTCAACAGCATGACCGTTGACATGATTACGGTGCATCATCTTTTCGTCACTGTGGCACTTGATACAGGCATCAACGTGGAACATCCGACCTTCGACAGTGCTGGCAGGCTGTACTTTCTTAATGCCGTGCAGGCCGTGACAATCGGCGCAGCCCGGTGCATCTGGGTTGCCCTTCATCAGGGATACACCGTGTACTGAGTTCAGATGTACCTTCTGTTTTTCGTGACATTTGAGACAAGCCAGGGTAGCAGCCTTTTTGTCACCTTTTTTAGAGCTAAAACCGTGAATATCGTTGTGGCAGGATACGCAGGTCAGACCGTTCTTGGCATGGACGCTCTTTTCAAACTCTTTCGCTTCGTTACCGTGACAACGGGAGCAATTGACCTTGTCCAGTTTGGTGTTACCGGTCATGTGCTTTTTCAGGTCGGCACTTTGCAGGTGGCAGCTGGTGCAGCCGTTTTTGCCATGGGGGGAGGCCGCAAAACTGTCGAGACTGATCTTGCCGCCGTGGCAACCAAGACAGTTCTCCGGGTCGTAAGCCATTTTGTCCACTGCAGCGTGGAGCATGCCTGGCAGCATGAACAGCATTGAAAAAACGAGTACAACGAGTGTTACTGGTGTTCGACGCATGGTGCTCTCTCCTGAAAATAAAATGTGTTACTCGGAAGCTAGAAAATGCAGGCAGATATCTGGTCCGCGCTGTTTCTGACGGTCGTTGTAACGGAACTCCATTTCTCGCAAATACTGAAAAAAATGATGTCTGAATCCACCTTGATAATGGATTAACCCTTGCTTGATAAATCTCCAGAATGGAGTTGTAAGGGTGATACTGTCGCTATCTCTGGATTGGCAATGCATTTTGTCCAGATTAAGCCTCTGCAGGCTTTCATCATCCTGCGCAAAGAGCCAGCCTAAGATGGCGGCTTCCTGAAATCTTGGTTGCGACGTAACAGGTGCTGCAAACAAAAAGTTGATTGCGTCTCCTGATTTCACTATTGCTGCAATCGGGCTGGCTGTCTGGCCGCAGCTTTGCTGCTGCGGAAATTTATGAAACCAGGATGCTGGCAGGGTATCGCTTTCAAGCTGCTGCAGTATGGACTGACGTGATAGCTTGGCTAGATGCTCACGCAATAATCCAAAATATTTTTGGACGGTCTTAATGTTCAGATCCAGTGCAATGGCGGTATCAGCAGTGCCATCCATGTTCCAGAATGCTGTTGCAAGACCTTCCCGTACGACGGGTGCCAAACGGTTCTGCCGATTGGCTGTTACACTAAAAATTTTTCTGCAGAGTGAGCACTTGAACCTGCCATCTGCCAGCTGATACAGGCGACTTGTTGAGCAGGTAGGACACTGCAGAGTACTACGAATTTCGGTATGTTGCAATGTTTGGTTCATCTGCATGGGGTAGTTGGCGTCAGAGCATAAAAAAGGGCAGGAACTATTCCTGCCCATCTGCTTGGACGGTTAGCCAATCAGCTTATGAGCAATATGGCTCAGGCCTGGCCAGGCAACAGCTGTAGCTGCACCAGTGAAAAAAACACCTGCTACTGCCAGTACTCTACCAATGTACTTGCGATCGTCTAAATCTGAAAAATTCTGTTTTGCCTTCATGGCTTCCTCCTTTAGGGGTGTGGTATCTGAAAGTTAGCTGAATAGATCAAGGATTGCGCTGACAGCTCCGGCTGCAGACCAAGTGATGAAACCGGCGAGAAATACGCCAATACCTGCAAATAGAGCCAAGCTACCCTTTGCGGTGGTCTCAGCTACCAGAGTTGAAAAATTGCTTTTCGCTTTCATGGTCGTCTCCTTTCACACAATGTGAACTTAGTTGGAACGTCAGAAGTTATTCAAATAAGGCAAAGGCTCTTGAGTATTTTACGGGCTTTGTCGCTGCTCTCACCAAACACTCTGATACCGGCTTTAAGCATGGTTTCCATAAGAGACCGATCTGGTGCAGAGCTGCAGACAACTTGTTTGATACCATTTTGATGCAGCCATGCCGGCAACAGAGGTGTTTGGGTTGCGTCCCAGATACCCATGCTGACCTGATTGTGTTTACTTTGGTTTTGCTCATCATGCTCAAGAATAAAGAAAACCCGTTCAAACCCGCTATTGGGGTGACTCAGGGTTCCGTAGTAGGGGATGGCGATCTTTCCGGTGGTCATGGCGTGCCTCGTTTCATTCTGTGCAACAACTGTTGTTGCAACTTTCCTAATCCAAGTATTGTGCCAAAACTGGGTTGTGGTGGTATGGTGATGTGTAACTAACTAATTTTAATGGCTATGTTTCTGCTTTTTGAGATGTCACTTCTCTAAGGTTGGTTGTATACATAATGTTGCGTTTGCAACATTGTAGATATAGTAATGTGTGTAACTGGCTTGAAATAAAGGATTGTTTTCGATGTTGCGCTAATGACTGGTGTTGCATTTTGTTGTGCAACATTGAGGTTGGTTGTCGTTTAGATCGAATGACGTTACCCCTTGCAACTGGTCCATTGCGTACTTAGTGATTTCGGTCTAGAACTCCCGGAGGAGACTAGACATGAAAGCGAAGCGATTTACTGAAGAACAGATCATCGGCATCCTGAAACAGGCCCAGGCTGGCATGAAGGTGGCGGACCTTTGCCGGATGCATGGCATCAGCGATGTAACCTTCTACAACTGGCGCAGTAAGTTTGGCGGCATGGAAGTCTCTGACGCCAAACGGTTAAAACAGCTTGAAGATGAGAACCGGAAACTCAAGCAGATGCTTGCTGACAGCATGCTTGAAAACAAAGCCATCAAGGACGTTCTTTCAAAAAAGTGGTAACGCCTGCCGCCCGACGGAAGGTGGTGGTTTTTCTTATGGAGATCCACCAGCTCAGCGAACGACGGGCCTGTGTAATTGTCGGGCTGTGCCGGAGCAGTCATCGGTACCAGGCGAAGCCAAAGAACGATGAGGTCATCAGGTCACGCCTGCGTGAGCTTGCTGAACAGCGTCGCAAGTTTGGCGCTCCCCGCCTGCACACATTGCTGCGTCGGGAAGGTTACCTGATTAACCATAAACGCACAGAACGCCTGTATCGTGAGGAAGGCCTCTCACTCAGACTAAAGAAGCGCAGAAAACGCATCAGCCATCTCCGTGTAGTCATGGACAAGCCGGAACGGATCAACCAACACTGGTCCATGGACTTTGTATCTGACAGCCTCTACAACGGCAGACGCTTCCGGGTTCTGACCGTGGTTGACAACTTCAGCCGTGAATGTCCCGTGCTTGAAGCAGACCATTCATTGACCGGCCAACGTGTTGCCAGAGTACTTGAACGTATGGCTCTAACCAGAGGCCTGCCGGAAGTTATCACCGTTGACAACGGCCCGGAGTTCATCAGTAAGGCACTGGACCTGTGGGCCTTTGAAAACAACGTCAGGCTCAGATTTATTCAACCGGGGAAACCGGTTCAAAACGCATACATCGAAAGCTTCAACGGCAAGTTCAGGGACGAATGCCTTAACGACAACGTATTCGTCAGCCTGAACAACGCACGGCAGATCATTGAAAACTGGCGACTGGACTACAATTCAGAAAGACCACACAAGTCGCTAAATAAAATGACGCCAGAAGAATTTGCAGCAAAACACAACCAGAACCAAAAGACCGAAAAGCTAAGTAACTGCTGGTACTAACAGCGGGGGAACGTCACGAAGTATTGGGTGGTGAGGGCAAAGCTTAGCAATGATAGCTGGTTATGCTTTTGTGTTGAGGGGGGCGAACACTGCCCTGATAGTACAGCCTGTTGCTGGCATGTTGCAATGAGGCTGCTTGAGACAAACAGGGACGGATAACTCCGTCCCTGTTTGTTTGGATCATTAAGCTAAAGGTTATTCAGTAATCTTATACTTTCCATCTTCAAATTTGACGTTTGCATTCAGCACTTTAAGATTTGTGAACCCTTTTGCCTTAAGGGTTTCGTAGGCAATGCTGGAGCGAATGCCGGTTGCACAGTGGATAATAACTGTTTTGTCCTTCGGGATTTCTTTGTAGCGGGTTGCAATCTCTTCAAACGGAATGTTCAGGGCGCCTTTGAACTGTCCTGTTGTTCTTTCAGATGCGCCGCGGACATCAAGGATAACAATGGTGGGGTCATCCAGCATCTTTATAAAATCTGCAATAGTCACATCCTGAGGTGCAAGCTTGCGTACAAAGGTAAGCTTGGCAGGAGCAGGTTTTGGGCCAGCCTCAACCGGATTACCAAGTTTTTGCCACTTGGCCAGGCCGCCGGGGAAATAGGTTGCCTTGGACAAGCCGTAATCACGCATCAGCTCCAGCGCTTTATCAACGTCAGCCTGATTATCGCTGTAGAATACAATCGGAGCACCCTTAAATGAGGGCCAGTTCTCTTCCTTAAACTTGTCCAGGTCAGCAGCAGGGAGGCTCAGGGCGCGGGGGATGTGAGCTGCAGCAAACTTGTCCGCTGGCCGCAGGTCAATCAACAGAATATTGTCGTCCTTAACATACTTGGGAGAGACCACAAACGGTTGTTCGGCTTTAGACCAGGCTGGATCGCCGCCTGAGTAAACCTTTACATTGGTATAGCCGCGTTTGAGTGCAAGTTCAGCGCCTTTGATGGAGAAGGGGCAGGTGGGGCCACCGCACCAGAATACCAGGAGCTTGTTTTTATCCTGTCCCAGCATAGGAGATATTTTGCCTTCCTTATCCTGTTTTTCCATCTCTCCAGATGGAAGCATTAATGAGCTAGGTATGGTTCCGCTGTGGAAGCGTGAGGCAGGTCGGCTGTCAAACATCAGATAATTACCGGCTTCTGAACCTTTGGCCACCAGTGCCTTTACCTCATCGGTTGTAATAACCGTAGCACCTTTGGGTAGAGCTGGGAGACCTTTGGGGGCGGCCTGTTTTGGGGCGGCTACGGTCTGTGGTGCTGGTGCTTCGCTTTTAACTTCTGGTCCGGTTTCGCAACCGGCCAGCAGGGCGACAGCAAAGAGAGTGGCAAAAGAAGCTGCAAGTCTGGTGCGGATACTCATGGAATAACTCCTTTCGGTAGTGTCCTGCTGTCTGAAACAGCAAGGAATAATCAGCAAAATGACACTTAATGTAGCTATGCGGCTTACGTGTTTAACTGAGTTTTTGAGGCGGGACAAAGATGTCAAAGTAGATCTGGGGGAGGTGAAAGGCTTGGTCGTCTGGTGCTCGTTGCACAGAAAGCAGTACAGGACGAGATGCCGTTAAATTGGTAACGAGGGCATCTGTGGGGAGAAATGAAGGGGTGGACGTGTACGTGTCTTCCTGGCTGTCTTCGGCAAGTTCGTTCTGACTGAAAAGTAGGGAGGACGAAGAGGGGGTATCCAGCACCTGGGCAATCCAGGCACAATGACTGGCTGTCATACTGAAAAGCAGTACTACGGTAACGAGCGTGATCAGAAAAATATGCTGTCTCAGGAAAATCATGGGGTGTGTATACATCGACCTTTGTAAAAGGTCAATTTTATGCAGAAAAATAAATATTTGCATATTTGAATGCGATGGTGAGTCTGTTGTGGTTTGCTGCGCTTGATCTCAATATCCCCTTTGCAAATATTCCCTTGACGCTTGCTAAAAACTTTTTCGGAGCTATAATAACATTGTTTCTATTAACCGTTGACGCGTCAAGTGAGGAGTATCGATAACAGGTGTTTGTTGTGCAGCTACCGCCAGAGGAGGTGCCTATGGACAGGGATGATTGTACGGGGAAAAAACAGGATGGTTTCTCAGTTGCCAGGATGCTGGAAGAACGGGGAGTCTCGCGGCGCGATTTCCTGAAATTCTGTTCTACTGTCACTGCTGCCATGGCGTTACCGGCCACCATGGCACCCAAGGTGGCACAGGCCCTGGACAAGGTGCAGCGTCCTCCGCTGGTCTGGCTTGAATTCCAGGATTGCGCTGGTGATACCGAGGCGCTGCTTCGCTCTGCCAACCCCACCGTAGGGGAGTTGGTGCTGGATATCCTGTCGGTGGATTACCATGAGACCATCATGGCTGCTGCTGGTCACCAGGCTGAGGCCAATCTTGAAAAGACGGTCAAGGAGTTTCAAGGTAAGTACCTCTGCGTGGTAGAGGGTTCCATCCCGATGAAGGAAGGTGGGGCCTATGGCTGTGTTGGCGGTAAATCCCATTTAGCCCGGGCCAAACAGGTCTGCGGTTCTGCGGCAGCCACCATTGCCGTGGGCACCTGTGCCAGCTACGGCGGCATTGCTGCTGCCGCTCCCAATCCTACCGGTGCAGTTGGGGT
>Ga0209016_1002647_pt1 | contig 11607 bp, 8 predicted proteins | sample EPASupsiteSAE305_FD_187265 | JGI IMG/M metagenome (GOLD analysis project Ga0209016, IMG submission 187265) | Bioremediated contaminated groundwater microbial communities from EPA Superfund site, New Mexico - SAE3-05 (SPAdes) (version 2) | ecosystem: Environmental > Aquatic > Deep subsurface >...
TAATATCTGCATTTCCATATGCCATTACCAAACTGTAATGCTTAAGGATTTCTTGACGTATTATGAACGTAAGAACCTTGGTTTTACAGATTCAGTAGATCTTATTTTTAAATTATTCCTCTCTTCATCAGTGTGGTATCTAAAATCACTTAAAATTATAAATCAACGGATTGATGTTGTAAAACGAGAACTGGAACGTTCCATTGAAAATAAGGAATTGCTGGCTCTTTTCCATCTGGAGAACTGTCTTACCTATTTTATAACCTCTCTTAAAGGAAATGAAATATTACTAGCCAAACTGAAATTCAAATTACCAGTTGATGAGCTTGATGTGGAACTAATTGAAGATGTTGAAATTGAACTGAAACAGGCTCACGAATCGGCGAATATATACAGTAATATACTTAGCGGAATGATGGATGCTTACTCTTCAATTATCAGCAATAATGTGAATAGCATCATGCGCATATTGACATCTATCTCTATTATATTAATGTTCCCAACGCTTATATCAAGTATGTTTGGTATGAATATTAAAAATGGTATTGAAAACTCTAACTGGGGATTTGCTTTTGTAGTAGGATTCTCGGTTGTTGTATGTGCCGGATTCCTTTGGGTCTTTAAGAAAAAACGCTGGATGTAATTAAAAAAATAGAAAGTTATATAAGAATAGTATTCTGATATTCAATATTATACGTAATTGCATTACCTTTGCAGTGCTAAACAGAAACTTATGCAATTACGTACTTATTACCCCACTGTGGTTCTCTCTGACATTCATTTAGGAACGCCTCATTCAAAGAAAGAGGAGGTGAGTAAATTCCTGAAATCCATTAAATGCGATAAACTAATTCTTAACGGAGACATTATTGATGGATGGCACTTCAGTAAAGAGGGACTCAGTAAATTAAAACTAAAACATATTCAGTTCTTTAAAGACGTCATGAAAATGATGGATAGCTTTAGTACTGAAGTAATATATGTCCGAGGAAACCATGATGATTTTCTGGATAATTTTGTTTCGAAGACACTCGATAATATCAAGATAGTAAAGGATTACGTTTACGAAAGTCATGGGAAACGTTACTATGTTACTCACGGAGATGTATTCGACTCTGTAACTTCCCGTATGAAATGGTTGGCAAAGCTTGGCGATCTGGGGTATTCAGCACTTCTTTGGCTAAACGAAAAATACAATGCCCGCAGAATAAAGCATGGCAAACCTTATCATTCTTTTTCAAAAGTAATAAAGCAGAAATTTAAGAAAGCTGTTTCTTTTATGTCTGATTTTGAAAATAAACTGGTATCTCTGGCCCGGGTTAAGCAATGTGATGGTGTTATTTGTGGGCACATCCATCATCCCGAAAACAGATATTACGAAGATATTCATTATCTGAACTCCGGCGATTGGGTGGAATCTTTGTCTGCCTTGGTTGAAGATGAGCACGGAAACTGGAGAGTACACCATTATTATGAAGACTCAGGAGTATAATTGAGCCGGAATAGTTGAATCTGAAAATAGCAGAATTATATTTGAACGCAGGTAATTGAATAATCAGTTGCCTGCGTTCATTTCTTTTGGAGAATTTAGCCGCTTAAACTTAATAGAATAGTAATATTGTGTTCACTCTTTTGTAATGTAATAAGATGATATTTGTAGAGCAAAAAATAAAAACTTATGCAATTACGAAACTATTACCCCACAGTAGTCCTATCGGACATTCACTTGGGAACTCCTCACTCTAAAACAGAGGAAGTAACTAAATTCCTAAAATCAATTAATTGTGATAAACTGATTCTTAACGGAGACATTATTGACGGTTGGCATTTACAAAAAGGCGGGCTGAATAAATGGAAACCTAAGCATACCGAGTTCTTTAAAGTAATCATGAAAATGATGGAGAACTTTGGTACGGAAGTTATTTATGTAAGAGGAAATCACGATGATTTTCTAGATAATCTGGCCCCACTGACACTCTATAATATTAGTATAGTAAAAGATTATATTTATGAAAGTCACGGCAATCGGTATTATGTTACTCACGGCGATGTTTTCGATTCAGTGACCACTCAAATGAAATGGCTGGCTAAACTGGGAGATATTGGTTATTCCATGCTTCTTTGGCTGAATAAAATCTATAATGCCCGTAGAGTAAAGCAAGGAAAGCCATATTACTCACTTTCACAAACAATTAAGCAAAGAGTAAAATCTGCAGTATCTTATATCTCCGATTTTGAAAAAGAGCTGGTTGATCTTGCCCGGATAAAACGATGTAATGGCATTATTTGCGGGCACATTCATCACCCGGAAAATACCTATTATGAAGAGATACACTACCTTAATTCCGGCGACTGGGTGGAAACATTATCTGCTTTGGTTGAGGATGAAAAAGGAAACTGGAGTGTGCGCTATTATGAAGGAGCGCTGATACAAGAGAATTTGAATGATATAACAGAAGAAATATACATAGCCTCATGAAATTCTTATTTATTGTTCAAGGAGAGGGGAGAGGTCACTTTACCCAGGCAATTACATTAGAAGAAATGTTGCTTAAAAACGGACATGAAGTGGTGGAAGTCTTAGTTGGAAAAAGTACTTCACGCTCGCTTCCGGGATTCTTTAACAGAAGTATTAAAGCGCCGGTTAAACGATTCTTAAGTCCTAATTTCCTACCTTCTGCACAAAATAAAAGAGCAGATATTGGAAGAAGTGTAGTCTATAACTTGCTTCAGACGCCTGCATATATTAAAAGTATGATTTATATAAAACAACGCATAGAAGAATCCGGCGCCGACGTGGTTATAAACTTCTACGAACTACTTACGGGACTTACCTACACCTTTCTACGTCCCCGGATTCCTTATGTGTGTATTGGTCACCAGTATCTTTTTCTGCACCGTGATTTCGAATTCCCCCGGAAAAACACCTTGAGTCTTTTCCTGTTACGCTTCTTTACCCGTCTTACGAGCATAGGAAGTTCAAAGAGATTGGCTCTCTCATTTTACAGAATGTGCGATGATAAAAGAGAAAATGTAACAGTTGTACCTCCATTGTTGCGCAGTGAAGTTTTCTCTCTTCAGCCTGAGCAAGGGAATTATATTCACGGATATATGGTAAATTCCGGTTATGCGGATTATATTACTGAGTTTAACTCCAATCACCTGGAATTACAGCTACATTTTTTCTGGGATAAGCCCGATGCGCTGGATGAGATGAAAGTAACAGATACTCTTTCTTTTCATACATTAAACGATGTCGACTTTCTGAAATATATGAGTGGTTGCAAGGCATATGCAAGTACCGCAGGGTTCGAATCTATTTGTGAAGCAATGTACATAGGTAAACCGGTAATGATGGTTCCCGTACATATAGAGCAGGATTGCAATGCTTATGATGCCGTACGCGCTGGTGCAGGTATTACTTCCGACTCTTTCGATCTGGACGAACTTATTGAATTCTCAAAGAATTATACTCCCAACCGTTCTTTTGTTTATTGGGTGAATAGTTGTGAAAGAGTACTACTTGAGGAACTTGAAGAGAAAAAAGATAAACATCCAATTTTTGCCATTCCGGCACTATCTAATTATTTTTAGCTATGAAACTTAGAAAAGAAGATTATGTTTTAGAGCGTACCACTGATGGTGGTTATTACGCTTATTTGTCATATAATATGCAATGTTGTGCTTATGGAGATACTCCTGACGAAGCATTGGAATATCTTCAGGAAGGTATAAATGAATATGTCAGTGATATGTATCTGGTAGAAGATTATGTATAACTTTACAATTGTGTATCAAAAATAAAATTCTTACAATCAAATAGTTTAATAAATTTAATTAAAATTCGTAAATCCTATTTTTATTTTTTTATCTTTGTTCTAATTTTAAATATAAAGAACACAAACTAAAATCATAAAATAAGGGACTTAAACTATTTATGTGGGATTTTTATTCAGATACAATTTTTGCTGCAATAATTGTTTGCTTCTTAACATCTATTTATCTTTTTGCACGCCGTGATGAGGGTGAGCGTTCACGAATCTTTTTATCAGTTATCATATTTTATTCCGTATTGAATTACGTTCCCCGTTACTGGGCCGCTACTCATGGGCAGGTTCCAATGCTAGTAGTATCAGTCCCAGTGCTTTTACTAGCCTTATTCATGATCACATCTTATATAATATATCCCATTGAGGTTGTTTCACCCGGCTGGCTTAATTTTAAGCATATTGTTCTGCTATATACTCCAGTTGGAGTTCTTTACGGAATATGGCTAATTACATTGTGGTGTGGAGTTAAATATACTGATTTTAGCTCATTGCAAGAAATGCTTCCCTATATAACGGACTTTGATGTGTGGTTTCGTTTTATATTATGCTTATTGATACTGTGTCCTGTATTCTTCATCTTTTTTGTGCCCTACACTAAAAAATATTGTAATGTAGACAATAGATGGAAGTGGATATACATGATTATTTTTTCAATAAACACGATTGCCTTTTTATGGATATTATGGGATAGGAGTTTAATTTCCAGTACATTATATTATTATATCAGCGTAGGATGCAGTTTGCTAATAGCTTATAGAGAATTATCAACCCGCTTTATCCGAAATCCGATGTCTGAAAGTCCTTTTCCTGAAATGCCAAGTAAAGTTTTCGATGAAGCACCATATAATTCGAGCGAAGTTGATACTCCTTATGATGAACTGGAAAATAGTAATTCCGAACTTTTTAGCCGCCTGGATGAATTTATGAAGAAGAATGCGGTATGGCGAGATCCTGAACTTACTTTAAACAAACTTTCATCAATAATGAATACTAACCGAACCTCTCTTTCACTGGCTATCCAGAAAAGTGAATACGGGAATTACACTACATATATAAACAAATTGCGCTTCGACGATTTTGTATATTGTGTAACATCTAACTGTTCTGGTAATTTTCAGCAGGCTTTTTACGATGCTGGTTTCCGCTCACGCGCCACTGCCTTGCGTAACTTCCGACAAATAACAGGTATGACGCCTACAGAATATTTCATGAAAATGAGAACTGAAGATTAAAAAATAAAATTCATCTCCCACCTGCTGTTAAATCTATGTTAATAGTTTGATTTTTAATTGAATATCTTGGTGGAAGATAAACTTTATATACATTTTATCTTCCACTAAAATTGGTATCTGCTACTGGATTTACGGGCATTTAATTTCTTATTATTATAACGCAGGTGCCATAGCCTTTATTTCTGGTTGAATTTTTACTTTTTGTATATTGTCATATATTTTTTCTAGTAATTTATTGTTACCACTTCTTTTAAGGAAGTTTATTTCGTCTTGATCCATATCTTGCCATATCTTCCCAAGGCTCTGGTCTTCTCTTAGCATTTTACTGGTAATAAAGGTTTTCATCATAGTTAGATTGTATTCCCTGCTTAAAACTTCGCCTAATGCATATCCTTCTTTTAAAGCAGATTCAGCTATATTGTCTCTACGAGCAATTATGCCATCGAAATTATTCTTGAAAAATTTGATAATTACTTCTTCGGTGGTTAATGAGTTGTCTTTAAGCTGACGAGAGCGATAACGCGAAAAGAAATGTGGTGGATAGACTGTTATCAGCATATCGAATGTTCCCATATCTTTTCTGTAAACATATACTCCTTCTGGAGTATTTACGGTTAGTAGAATAACACAGGATGCATCATGCGCAAGCTTTTTATCAATAGCATAATACATAATTATCCAACGGTTTTGTCGTTTACTTGTAAAATAGACAGGATTAAAAATTATAGGGAATTTAGTTGTTTTTAGTATTGCTCTTTTAGCTCTTTTATCGTATACCTTTATTAAATGGGGCAAAAGAAGATTGTTCATATCATAAAAAAATTCTTCTTGCATTTGTTTGTACGTCATGGTATGTGTAAGCATAATATAATGTGGCTGTTTCTGTATATTAAATTAAGTTATGGTTTTCAATAGTTTATTAGTTTTATGGAATGTGCATTTTTTTGCACATTCCATAAAACTAATAAAGAATACAAAAGATTATTGATAGTGTATTTCACTATTCTTCGTCCCGACTTATTTCTTTGCAGCCCGTAGAAAAATCATCTGATTTCTGTGACCACTTGAAACAAGGATTCCCTGATTTACAAACTCTTTTAAATCCTTCATTGCATTATTCTTTAATAACCCTGTAAGTTTTGTGTACTCTGTTCGAGTAATGTAAGTATTCTCGTCCAGATATTTATCAAGCAAACTTCTTCGTTCTTCTTCACTAAGCGTTGCCGATGTTTGGAATCCTCTGCTGGAACGTTCCAAATCTCCGCGCGTATTTTTCTTAAGCCAGGCGGAAGCGCGAAAGTTTACATTATCAAATTCAACAGAAGCTGAACGTATTTCATCCTTCTCCATTACCGGACGAGCTTTTAGTTTGGCCGAAAAATATCCAATATTTCCAAGTTCTACATTATACCCATTCTTCAGATGAGTTGCCATTTTCTCAGCCAGCGCACTAATTGCGCCCTCAAGATCGGCTACAGTAAAAGTTGTTCCTGAAGAGATATCCTCAAGCAATTCGCGCGAAGGAATTGTTCCTTTCGATACGATGCGTGCGTATAATGGTTGTTTCTTTCCGTCTTTCTTAGGGTTTGGGTTCTCTCTTAAATCATAGGTTGCTGCCATAGTATTCTATTTGGTTAATTATCAATTTTTTACTTTATAATTTAGTAAGCCTTCGGCCGAGAACCGATAAGCCCTCGGTCGAGAACTTATGGGTCTTTATTCATGAACTCATAGGCACTCTGCCGAGGGCTTACTTATATTCTTTTACAAATATAGTAAAACTATTTCATTTATGCAAATGTGTCTATAGTTGCTTGTGATTCAATTATTTAGATCAATTATATTTCCTAAATGAAGTTGTAAAGACAATATTTGATACTGATATATGTAAGAATATAGAATATAGAATATAGAATACAGTAGTAGATGTAACTGTTTAGTGGTAGATAAACAAGATTTGGTAGCAGATGATTTTGCATCTGCCACAAGTTGAAAGTGTTTGCTGTAAGGCTTTTTGTGTGTTTTGGTGGTGGATGTGGGAGATGATTTTGAGAAATAATGTTTTTTATTGGTTTATATCTAATTCCTGGATCTAACTATTAATACAACTAAACTCATCATTAGATAAATGCACTATCATAGTGCAAAAAATAACAAATATTGCTCTCTCACAGAGCATTTATCACTGGAATCGTTGAAATCAAGTAACCATTATCTTATCAAATAGCTTGCAGATACAAAACAAACCTCCATAAAAACAAAAAAGGAGAAGATTAACTCTTCCCCTTTTATATTGTTGGCATTTTTGCATTATTAGCTCAATACTGAGCTAATAATGCAAAAAACTATTCCTTAATCGTCATTTCTTTGATTAAGTGTGAAGCTCCGGCAAACTTATCGATGATGAATAGAGTATAGCGGATATCCACTACTGCTGCTCGCTGTGAAGAAGGGCGGAAAGCAATGTCGCCTGTCAATCCTTCATAGTTGCGGTCGAATGCTGTACCAATAAGTTCTCCTTTACCATTAAACACCGGACTGCCGGAATTTCCTCCGGTATTATCTGTATTTACAATAAAGCAGACTGGCATTTCACCATTCTTCATGGCATAGCGTCCGAAGTCCTTATTGTTATACAACTCTTTCAGCTTTGCCGGAACAACAAACTCGAAGTTATTAGGATCTTCTTTCTGCATTACGCCTTTCAATGTTGTATAGTAATTGTATACAGCACCATCTGCAGGTTCGTAAGGCAGCACTTGTCCATAAGTAAGGCGCAAAGTTGAATTTGCATCTGGATAAACGGCTTGTCCCTCAGATTTCTTCATATCCATCATTCCCTTTACCCATGTTTTGTGAGCTGCATCATAAGCTTTGTTTATTTCCTTCATTTCCGATGCAGTTTGTTCCAAACCATTAACTACCGAAATGCCATAAAGTACCATCCAGTCTTTCTCTATTTTGTAGATACTTGGCTTTTCGATGAACTTGTTGAAGTTTTCTTTAGATCCAAAGATGGAATTGTCGAAACAAGCATCCACGAATGCAGAAGAATTTCCTTTAAAACGATCTTTTATAATGCTGAAAATAGAGATTCTTTTTCCTTCAGGAATTAAGGCAGCATATACCTTAAGCATCTCTTTTGATACTTTTCTGTCTACTGCCGGATTATAATCCTTATCGAAATATTTATCAGCAGCTTTTATCAAAGCTTCTTTTTCTGTATTGATCTTTTCTTTATCCTTACCCTTCAGTGCATTAAGAAGTGCTGAAGTAGAAGGCACTTTTGCAAATTCGGTACCTCGTGACAATGCTTCGGTGAGAATTTGTTGATGATACATAGCATCTCTTCGTTGAGCAACAATTTTACGAATCTGATCGAAGGCTTTCTGGTAAGAATCATCATTGTGAGCTTTGCCGTATGCAAGAAGCTTTTCTTGTTGTTCTTTCTTTGTATTGAGTACCTTTAGGCGAACAAGCCCTTCGTTCATGCCGATGGCATTTTTCCAGTAATTGGCAGAAGAAGCATATTTGCTGGCATACTGTATACGTACTGCTGGATCTTTTTGCATTTCTTCCATCATTACCGACTGACGAACGCCACGTATGGTATCTCGTGCAAAGTTGGTTGTCTGCATGCGTTCTTCCACTTCGTCGGAAATCATGTAGCGCCAGTTACTTCCCGGAAATCCCATAGTCATAACATAATCTTTCTCTTTCACACCACTGATGTTAAGCTTAAAGTACTTCTTAACCTTCAATGGTACGTTGTCTTTAGAGTATTCGGCAGATTTTCCATTCTTGTCGGCATAAATACGGAACATAGAGAAATCTCCGGTTTGACGAGGCCACATCCAGTTATCGGTATCGGCACCAAATTTACCAATGGACGAAGGAGGAGCACCAACCATACGGATGTCTTTATAAACAGTCTTTATAAAGAGGTAATACTTGTTTCCTCCGTAAAATGCTTTTAATTCCAGAACGGTAGCAGGAGTAAGTTCAACTTTGTTTTCTTTAGCGAACTTATCGGCTACGGTTTTTAGGTATTTAGGTGAAAGATAGTTCAGACCTTCAGGATCTTCATCTTTCTTCAGACGATCCTGTACGTAAGAAGTTACATCCAGAATCTGATCAATGAATGTTACTGTCAAGTCTTTGCAGGGAAGTTCCTGTTCACGACTCATAGCCCAGAATCCATCAGTAAGATAATCATGTTTCACAGAACTGTGTTGCTGTATATAACTATATCCGCAGTGATGGTTTGTTAAGATAAGGCCTTCGGATGAAATGATTTCGCCTGTACATCCTCCACCAAAGTGAACAACTGCGTCTTTTATACTAATGCCGTTGGGGCTATAAATGGAATCAATAGGAACTTGTAGCCCCAGCTCATACATTGCTACGGCATTTTGTTCTTTCAAATCGGGAAGCATCCACATGCCTTCATGAGCATAACTGCCCATGAAGTACACAAATGCTGTAGCTGCTAATAAAATTTTCTTCATATATTTTTATTATTCTACAATGGTCATTTCGTCAATCAAATGTTTGCTGTTGCCTAGTTTATCTACAATAAACAGAATGTAACGGATGTCTACACAGATACATCTTTGAAGATCGTTATCGAAGTTGATATCTCCGCTTAATGATTCCCAGTTGCCATCAAATGCTGCACCAATTAACTGACCTTTGCCGTTGATAACCGGACTTCCGGAGTTTCCTCCTGTGATGTCGTTTGTAGAAAGGAAGCAAACTGGCATTTCACCATTCTTTAAAGCATAACGTCCGAAGTCTTTATTGTTATACAATTCTTTAAGTTTTGCAGGAACTACAAACTCAGGATTGTTTGGATCTTCTTTCTCCATGATACCTTTCATGGTAGTGAAGTAGTTATAGTGTACTCCATCTTTTGGATTGTATGATTTTACATTTCCATAAGTGAGACGAATGGTAAAGTTTGCATCAGGGTAGGATGGGGTAGGTTCTTTCATTTCGCCCAATCCGCGTACATAAGTCTTGTGAAGTAATATAAGTGGTTCAGTTACCGTGTTGCGCTCGTCACTTAATTTACTATTCATTTCGTCTTTAGAACGCACGAACTTTGTCATTAAGTCTTTGTCTAAAGCTTTAATAGATGGGCTCTTAACAAAATTGTCGAAGTTTGTCTGATTGGCAAAAATAGAATTGTCGTAACAAGCATCAACAAATTTATTATAGTCACCCTTGAACTCTTTTTCAATTACAGAATAGATTGACGGACGTTGTTGGGCAGGAATCATTTCTGCATATAATGGAAGGAGTGCTTTTGCCACTTTTCTGTCTACTTCATGGTCGTAATCTTTGTTGTGGATATCAGCAAACACTTTCTTCATAGCTGTAATAACAGAATCTGCTTTTGCTTTATCCTTATCCTTCAATGCGGCTTTTAGTTTGTCGCACAATAAATATGGAGTTCCGAATTCAATTCCTCCAATGAATACTTCTCTGAAGCAAGTCCATTGATAATTGATAGCTGATGTTTTAGCAACCGCATCATCAATCTCTTTAACTACATTCATGTAATCCTGATTGCCTTTTGATTTTGCAAATTCCTGGAATCTTTTTTCCTGTGCTAATTTTGTTTCAATAACTTTATTATCAACAATAGCTTTATTCATTCCGATAGAGTTTTTCCAGTAGTTACTTGAACTGGCAAATTTGCTTGCGTACTGGATACGAACTTTGTCGCTTTTAGCCATTTCTGCTCTTAAAACATTCTGGCGAGCCTCGCGCACACGGATTCTTGGAGCATTCAGAGCTTCCATACGTTCTTTTACCTCAGATGCAGTAAGGTAACGCGAAGTGCTTCCCGGAAAACCCATAATCATGGCATAATCTCCTTCTTCAACTCCTTTTAATGAGATACTTAAATGTTTCTTGCATTTTAAAGGAACATTCTTTTCGCTGTATTCAGCCGGTTCGCCGTTGGCATCAGCATAAATACGGAACATAGAGAAGTCTCCGGTATGGCGAGGCCACATCCAATTGTCTGTCTCTCCACCAAACTTACCAATGGATGAAGGGGGTGCAGCAACCATACGTACATCGCTGTATTTTTTCTTATATAATAGGTAGAACTTATTTCCTGCATAAAAAGGAAGAGCCTGAGCACTAATGCCTGGTTTGCCTTTCAAATCGCTCTTTGCTAAAAGTTCATCTGCTAATTTTGTAAGATAAGGAGTTGTATAGGAATAAATTTCTGAGACTTTTCCTTCCTTTACCTGAGCATTAACAATATCAGTAATATCTTCAATTCTTTCTATAAATGTAAAAGCTAGTCCCGGAGTCGGAATCTCTTCTTTGCGATTTTTAGCCCAGAAACCATTAGTCAGATAGTCGTGTTCAACAGAACTGTGCTGTTGGATAGCACCATAACCACAATGATGATTGGTAAGAATCAATCCTTCAGAGGAAATAATCTCTCCAGTACATCCACCGCCAAAAATACCTACAGCATCTTTGAGCGAAATTCCATTCGGATTGTACACCTCGTCGGCTTCCAT
>Ga0209016_1002650_pt1 | contig 11583 bp, 10 predicted proteins | sample EPASupsiteSAE305_FD_187265 | JGI IMG/M metagenome (GOLD analysis project Ga0209016, IMG submission 187265) | Bioremediated contaminated groundwater microbial communities from EPA Superfund site, New Mexico - SAE3-05 (SPAdes) (version 2) | ecosystem: Environmental > Aquatic > Deep subsurface >...
AAGAAGCGAGTGGTGGGTCCTGAGTGGCTCGAACACTCGACCACCCCGTTATGAGCGGGGTGCTCTAACCAACTGAGCTAAGGACCCATTTTAAAGAGTGAAATTCTACCTTTTTAATTGTTAAAAGAACATAAAAAATAGATGAAAAAAGAACGTTAAATAGGGCGTTAGAGCGAATATTTAATCGAGCGATACGTCGGATCAAATCGAAATGCTAAAAGGTTTTCCAAAATACCAAAAAGAGCGAAAAAGGTGATAAAACTACTGCCCCCATAACTATAAAAAGGAAGTGGAACACCTACGACTGGGGCAAGCCCTATGGTCATAGCAATGTTAATACTCATGTAAAAGAAAATCAGCAAAGAGATACCGCTCGTAATGACTCTGGCAAAATAATCTTCCTTAAGCAGAAAATTGAGACTCAGTAAGTGCATGACCAAAAAAGCATAGCAGAGGATGAGCCCTAGAGCGCCCCAAAAACCAAGACGCTCAACGGTATATGCAAAGATAAAATCACTGGTTGCAATGGGTAAAAATTTGTAATGGGTTTGTGTTGCTTCATTACGTTCTTTACCTGTAAGTCCACCTGAACCAATAGCAATAATAGACTGCTGGACATGGTAGCTTGGTTTTTCTGACATAAAATCTGCAATACGCTTTTTTTGATAATCGTGCAAGCCATTGTACATAATAGGACTGCTGATACCTACAACGATGGCAAGGGTTATCCATATTTTTTTATTGACACCAATGACAAAAAGAGTACCGTATCCCAAAAGGAGTAAGATCATCGCCGTCCCAAGATCGGGTTCTTTTGCAATCAATACAAACGGAAGAAGAATATAAAAGCTGAGTTTGAAAAACGATTTCCATCCATACCCGTTTTCATCAGGAGGGTTATGTTTAATCAAATAAGCCAACATCAAAATAAAAGCTGGTTTGAAAATTTCGGAGGGTTGAATGGTAAAGTGAACAAAAGGAATTTCTAACCATCTTCTCGCACCCAGTTTTGCAATACCAAAAAAATCAACACTTAAGAGTAAGATGATCGTAATCCAGTAAAAAAATGGGATAACCCATTCGATTTTTTTAATAGGAATAATAAAAAAAACAAGAAATGTGGCAAAGCCAACGGTGTAATAAACAATCTGCTTATTTGCAAGCATCGCATTGGCTTCCGAGATAAGATAATAAGAGAGAACAATGATAGGAAGTACGAGTATAGGAATTAAAAAATCAAAATGTGTTAATATGCGCCTATCAATTTGAAACACTCTATACCTTTGGAAAGTTTTCGCAAAGTATAGCAAAAATTAGAGGAAAGTGGGCTGGATGGAGTTTATCTGTAAAGAGTCAAAAAGACTTGATGTTGTAATGAGTGAAACACTGAATTTACCGCGCAATCAAGTCGAAAAACTCATAAAAAATGTCGGTGTATATATCGATGACAAGTTGACGCATAAATGCAGTGTTAAGCTTGTTGAAGGCAATGTGGTGCGTTATGAATTTGTTGAAGCCAACGAGAGTCCAAGCCAATATGAAATCAACTTTGATGTCCCTATTTTATATGAAGATGATGATCTTTTAGTCATTAATAAGCCACCTTTTTTAACCGTTCATGCAGCACCAAGCGTCAAAGAAGCAACGCTTGTGGACTGGCTTAAATTTAAAGGTATTAATCTCTCTACAATTAGTGGTGAAGAGCGTCATGGTATTGTGCATCGTATCGATAAAGAGACCAGTGGGGCATTGGTGATTGCAAAAAACAATGAAGCACACGTAAGCCTCTCTGCGCAGCTGGAAGATAAAAGTATGGGAAGATATTATGTTGCAATAATTGACCTTCCTCTAAAAGAAAACGTCGTGGTTGAACTGCCTATTGGACGTAGTCTCAAGAACCGTTTAAAGATGGATGTTGTCAAAGATGGCAGAATGGCAAAAAGTGCTTTTGCCAAATTGGTACTCTCAAAAGATACTAAAAAAGAGCTCATTGCTGCAAAGCTATTTACAGGACGTACGCATCAAATTAGAGTGCATCTTCAGGCGCTTTCACGCCATATTTTAGGCGATAGTTTATACGGCTTTAAGAGCCAAAATGGTACAATACCAAGAGTTATGTTACATGCATATATTTTGTATTTAAAACATCCAAGGACAGGGCAATTATTGCAAATAAATGCCCCATTATGGGATGATTTTAATACCTACTTAACACACCATTTCACTAAGGAAGAGGTCAATGAAAAAATTACTTTGGATAGCATCGTTAATGGTTTTGGGTCTCATGATAGGTGGGTGTACAAAAACACCTGAAACACCAAAAGAGCCGGTAGTAGACGCTTCTTTACCTCGTATAGAAGGCCTTCGTACACTTGCTGGATCAACTGAAGTTGGTTTTGAATGGACACCTATTTATAGTGCAGAAATTGAAGGTTACTATTTGTACCGTCAAGATGGCAATAGTATGAAAAAAATTGCTACGATAAAAGACAGATACATCTCACATTATGTTGACACCGACTTGAAACCGAATGCAACATATTCTTATCAAATGAGTACCTACTCAGCGGATAAACATGAATCAGGTTTAAGCATGCTTGCAAGTGTGACGACAACAGCACCTGTTGCGAAGACGGCGACACTTGGCTCAGTAGAGCCTGTTTCCTTTATTACGGCCGTTTCAGGATTACCTGCTCGTATTAAGGTGATTTGGAGACCGCATTCGTTTGAGAATGTCGAATATTATATTATTGAGCGCAATGAGTACAAATCGACTTCATGGGAAGAAGTTGGTAAAGTTAAAGGCAGACTCAATGCTGAGTATATTGACCGTGATATTAAAGACAACTATACCTATCGCTATCGTGTAAAAGTGAAAACTAATGATGGCGTTCTTTCTAAACCAAGCGATACAGTCGAAGCACATTCGAAGCCGCTCCCTCGTGCTATTACAGGAGTAAAAGCAACTTCAGATTTGCCTAAAAAAATTCTTTTAACATGGAATCCTTCTACAACAAGCGATTTTGCCTATTATAAAATTTATCGTTCTCCGACATCAAGTCTATTTTATAGCTTTTACGGCAAAACAGCCAACACAGAGTTTGAAGATTTGATTAGTGAAAATGGCAAAACCTATTATTACCGTGTTGTAGCTGTTGATGTTGATGGTCTTGAATCCAAACAAGAGGGTACTGTTACGGGTATGACACTTGCAGCTCTTAATGCTCCTGTTGTTAGCTCGGCTAGATATGATGGTGGCGCTATCTTTATCACATGGGGTGGCGATGAGAATGCGATTAAATATAGTGTAACTAAAGAATTTGAACTTTCAGGAAAAACACAAAAACAGAGTTTTACAGGTATTTTTGAGAGTAATTTTGTTGATCAAGACACAGTTCCTGGCGTTGAGTATAAATATAAAATTATTGCGATTGATAAATACGGTATTGCTTCTAGCCCTTCTGATAGTGTTATTATTAAGACTCCGAAGGAATAATTGTAGCTAATGCCAAATTTTCATACGCAAACACTGAAACCATTAAGCTACCCTTGTACGTATAAAGAGACAACATTTAGTTATGAAGCTCGCTCTAAGCGAGGTAATAAACTTGTGATGGCCTCTACGCAAGGGGAGAATATTCTTATTCGTATTCATCAGAAAGAGGGCGGGGGACTTCTTGTAAAAGGAGATAAAGTAACTCGCCCAACACAGGCATCTTTTTTGCAAAAAATTTTGATTGATTTTAGAGATGCAAGTGAAGCACAAGAGCAATTTTCAAATATTGAACCTAAAAAATTTCTAGAAGTTAAGCATTCGCCATACCTTAAAGAGATTGAATTTTTTGCGAATCATTTCACGGTTGAGCGTGAAATCTGGGTTGAGATTGGTTTTGGAAGTGGTCGTCATTTACTACATCAGGCAAAGAAAAATCCGCATATTCAATTTATCGGCTTGGAAATTCATAAGCCATCCATTGAACAGGTCTTAAAACAGTGTGAACTTCAAGGCATTGAGAATATCTTAGTGATTGATTATGATGCGCGTCTGTTTATGGAGTTTTTGCCTTCTAATGTGGTAGGACGTATTTTTGTACATTTCCCTGTTCCTTGGGATAAAAAGCCACATCGTCGTGTATTTTCAGCTGCTTTCATTGAAGAAGCTCTGAGAGTTTTACATGTCAATGGAACATTGGAACTTAGAACAGATAGTCAACTTTATTTTGAATTTACATTTTCACAGATGATGCAACTCTCAAAAACAAACGTGCAGGTTAAGAAAAATGCTGAGTTAGAAATCACGAGTAAGTATGAAGACCGCTGGCGTAAAATGGAAAAAGATATTTATGATGTGACGCTTACCAATGAAAGTGCATCGCTTCCTATTCCAAAACTAGGTACATTACGCTTTGATGAATGCGTTGATTTCTCAAAAGTACGAGATGGTTTTAAAGACGATCTTCTGCGCGGAGATGGATTTTTTGTTCACTTCGAAGAGTTGTTTGAAATTGATGACAAAAGCGGACTCATTCGTCTCTCTTTTGGAGCAAATGAGCGTAATGAGAAGTGTTATATCTTGATACAAGAAGGAAAGCTTTCGTACCTTCCTGATCGTATTTTAGCAACTAAAAGTAATTTGGCTGCACATACCTTAATAAAAGAGTGGTTCCATGGAATATGTGATTAAAGCCAATGGCTTGAATATCAGCTATGGCAGGGACGAACCTATCATTACTGATGCAAGTATGCAAATTAAAGCACAAGAATTTGTTTTTATTACTGGCAAAAGTGGTAGCGGTAAATCAACCATCATTAAATCACTCTATGGTGAGCTTTTCCCAAATCGGGGTGAACTTAATGTGTGTGGTGTTGATTTTAAAAACATTAGTAGTTCTAAACTCAATCTTTTACGCCGTTATTTAGGTGTTGTTTTTCAAGATTATAAACTCATTGATGAATGGACAGTAGAGCAAAACGTTATGCTTCCTCTTATAATTGGTGGATTTTCAAAAAGCGTGTGTATTAAACAAGCACATAAGCTTTTAAAGCATGTTAAATTATTACATAAAATTAACAAATACCCTTACGAGTTGAGTGGTGGTGAACAACAACGTGTTGCTATGGCAAGGGCATTAGCGCATAATCCAGTACTTATTTTAGCCGATGAGCCTACAGGTAATCTGGATAGTTATTCAAGTGAAGTGATTTGGAATTTGCTCAAAGGTGCAAAAGAGCACTTAGGCACGACTGTATTGGTTGTAACGCATAATATTCCTGCAACATTGGGGATTGATTATAAACACTATTTTTTAGAAGGTGGCGTCTTGCATGAGGTCAATTAATAGCCATTTTTCCATTATGATTTCTGTTTTTGTTTTGCTCTTTTCGTTTCAATTTACCAATGTTATTAAGAGTGTGGTCAATGATTATGCAAGTAAAATAGTCAATGATTATGCCATTGTGGTTGTCTCTTCCGCAGAATTAAAAGAAGAAGAATTAAAAAAGCAAATCCCTGAAATCGAGAGTTTGTCTGAAATTAGCAGTAAGAAGATTTTAGATCGACTGAAAAATGATATGTCTTCTAAAAATTTAGCACTTTTACAAGTAGCACTTCCAAAGTTTTACTCTTTAAAACTTGAATCTATTCCCAATAAAAAAAGGATAGAAGCGATTAAGCAAAAACTTTTAAGTATCAATACGATTACGCGTATTGAAACATTTGCTAAAACGCATGAGAAGATGTTCAAAATGCTACAACTTCTTCAAGCAATGGTTTATATTTTTGCTTTCTTCGTTGCTTTTGTGGCAATTTTACTGATATTTAAACAGATTCGCATTTGGACGTATGAACACAATCGACGTATGTCGATTATGACGCTTTTTGGTGCCTCATTTTTTATGAAAAGTGCCATGTTATATCGCATGACGATTGTTGATTCTCTTTTTAGTTCATTCCTTGTATGTGCACTCTATACCATTGCCCCAAAATTGGGTGTTGTAAAAGATTTTGCAGCAGAACTGGATATTGTCATACCTGAGTTTAATATTGTCTTTGAGGGTGGTGTTTTGGTTGGTGCATCGCTACTCTTTTCATTGCTTGCTGTAACTATCGTTGCTCGTAAGATTGGACGTGTATGAAAAAATGGCTTTTAAGTGTGGCATGTTCTCTGCCACTGTTTCTTGTCGCAGCTCCTAATACTGCACAAAAGATTGACGAAAAAGCAAAAACACTACAAGAAAAGCTTCAAACTGAAAAGCAGATTCATGGAAAACTACAAGATATTGCCAATGATATCGTAGAGGGCGAAAAAGAGATTGAGAAAATTAAAGACAAGATTGAGACGTTAAGTAAAACGATAGATGAATCTCAAGAAGCCATTCAACGTAAAAATGAGTATTTGGATAAACTCACTAAAGATACGCAACAACTCTCTTCTCAAAAGAAAGATTTAGAGCAAAAAATTATTAAAATTATTGCAGAAGATTTCTCTTTTTATTTAGTATCAGACAGCGATTATTTAGACAATGAAGATGGTATATTGGTTGATGAAGTGCTCCAAAAAATGGACACAATCATGCGTAAAGAGTTTGGAAAACTCGCGAGCGACTATAAGCAGGTAAATGATCAGATCTATTCCCAAAGCCAAGAGATTAAAACCATCCATGGTGAAATTCAAAGTGCTAAAAATAAAAAAGATGAGTTGCTTGCTTTAGAAAAAAAACGTGAAAGCTCTATTGTCGCACTCAACTCTAAAAAAGAGAGTTATAAAAAGCAGCTTGATGATATTCAAAAAGAGCGTGATGAAATTCGCACAACGCTTGAGCAGCTTAAGATTATTAAAGTGCAAGAAGATAGCAAACTCTTAGCAGAGAAAAATGCTGCAGCAAAACGAGATAAAGGACCGACAACAGTTGGCGGTGGAGACAACAGCATTCGACAAATTGGATCTTCTTACCAAAATAGTAATGTAAAAAAATATGTAGGCGAACGTACTATTGCACCTCTGGATAGTTACAGCGTAAAACGTAAATTTGGTGATTATGTTGATCCTATCTATAAAATTAAAATCTTTAATGAATCGGTTGTTTTAGCTTCCTCTACGCCAGATGCAACCGTCAAAAGTGTTCTTAATGGTAAAGTCATTTTTGCTAAAGACACCGCTTCTATGGAAAAAGTAGTTATTATCGAAAATGGAGATGAAATCCATACCATTTACGCGCATCTTTCTAAAATTGCTCCAACCATCCAAGTAGGACAAAAAATAAAAAAAGGGTATGTCATAGGTCGTGTTGATAATGATCTTACCTTTGAAGTGACTCAGAAGAATTTTCATATTGACCCACTAGAGCTGATTGCAAAGTAACTTTTTAGGTCTTTTAGTGTAAAATAGAGAAGTTTTCTATGCCTAGATGCAGAAAGGTTTATACAATATGGAGAAGAGAAAAAGGGTATTAGTTAAGTTCTCTGGTGAAGCGCTTGCTGGTGATAATGGATTTGGTATCGACACATCTATTTTAAAGTTTATTGCTGATGAAATTAAATCATTGGTGATTCATGACATTGAAGTAGGTATTGTTATCGGTGGTGGTAATATCATTCGTGGTGTTAGTGCTGCAAAAGATGGTATTATCAAACGCACCAGCGGAGACTATATGGGAATGCTATCCACCGTGATTAATAGTATTGCGATGCAAGAAGCACTAGAGCACGTTGGAATGGAAGTACGCGTTCAAAGTGCTATTAAAATGGAAGCTATTTGTGAAACGTTTATTGTTAGACGTGCACAGCGCCATTTTGAAAAAGGACGTATCGTTATTTTTGCTGCAGGTACAGGAAATCCTTTCTTTACAACAGATACTGCTGCAACACTCCGTGCTATTGAGATTGGTGCTGATATGATTATTAAAGCAACCAAGGTCGATGGTGTTTATGACAAAGATCCAAAAAAATTCCTCGATGCTCAAAAACTAAGTGAGCTTACATACGATAGAGCGATGGATGATAATATCAAAGTAATGGATGACACATCTATTGCGCTTGCAAAAGATAACAATCTTCCAATCGTTGTCTGCAATATGTTTGCAAAAGGGAATTTACTCAAAATTATTGAAGGCGACTTAAACAGTTGCTCAATCGTTAGAAATAAATAAGGAAAAAGAATGCAAAGAACAGAAGAAATTACAGCTAAAGCATTAGCGCGCGTTGGACAAGATCGTTATAAATTGGTTATGCTTGTTTCAAAGAGAGCAGATCAGTTGGCAAATGGTGCAGAACCATTGGTTAAAGCAGATAAAAACAAACAAAAATTCACTGACATTGCACTTCTTGAAATTTCTGAAGGCAAAATTAGATTAGAATCTATCACTGATTTATAGCAGTTTGACTTGGAAGAGTTAGTCGAAATTGTAAAAGAGTGTAAGCGCTCTGATAAAGCAGTTGAACTCTTATACAAATATATCAAACCAACCCCCAATATTGAAAAAGCCGTTGCTTTTACGATAGCCAAACATCAAGGGCAATATCGTAAAAGTGGCGAAGAGTATGTCATCCATCCTATCTTAGTGTGCGTTTTTGTAGCGTACTTAGGTGGTGATGAATCGATGATTGTTGCTGGCTTATTGCACGATGTTGTTGAAGATACGTCTTGTTCAACTGAAGAAGTCAAAGCAATGTTTGGTGAAGAAGTAGGGCATTTGGTCGATGGTTTGACCAAAATTGTTGAAATCCGCGACATTGAACTTATACCATCTTCCTCCAATGATAAACTCGTTGCTTCGGCTCTCACATTTAGAAAAATGCTGATAGCTTCTATTCGTGATGTGCGTGTTTTGGTCGTAAAGCTATGTGACCGTTTACATAATATGCTTACTCTTGCAGCACTTGATCCTGTCAAACAGCGTCGTATTGCGGAAGAGACTTTAGTTGTTTATGCTCCTATTGCCCATCGTTTGGGTATTTCTTCAATTAAAAATCTTTTAGAAGATCTAAGCTTTTACTATGTTATGCCCAATGAATATAACAAAATTGATGGCTACATCAAAGAACATGGACAACAACTTCAATTACGTCTTAACCATTTTATCTCGAAGATTAAAAATCACATGCTCAAAGAGGGCTTTATCGAGAGTGATTTTACAATACAAAAGCGTATCAAACACTATTACTCTATTTACATGAAAATGCAACGCAAAGGCGTGAGTATCGAAGAAGTCCTAGATCTTTTAGCCATTCGTATTATTGTACGTACACCAATTGATTGTTACCGGGCACTTGGTATTGTGCATCAACATTTTAAACCGCTTATTTCACGATTTAAAGATTATATTGCCATTCCTAAAGAAAATGGTTATCAAACCATTCATACCACAGTTTTTGATGATAAATCGATTGTTGAGTCACAAATTAGAACGTACGATATGAATAAAACTGCTGAGTATGGTGTTGCAGCGCACTGGAAGTATAAATCTGGTGGACTCAATCCTAAACTTGATTGGCTCAATGAACTGAACAATCAAAACGAAGAGATTGAGAATATTGAAGATTTTTACGCCATCGCTAAAGATAATCTCTACAGTGAAGATATAGCAGTTTTTTCTCCAAAGGGTGATATTTTTACATTGCCTCGTGGTGCGACAGTGCTTGACTTCGCGTATGAAGTTCATACAGAAGTTGGAACCTATGCCGATGAAGCCTATGTCAACAAACAAAAAGTGCCATTGCTTAGCGAGCTAAAAAATGGTGACATTGTACGCATCGTTACGTCTAAAGAGCCAAAATACCGCTGTAGTTGGGTCAATAGTGTTAAAACAGGTAAGGCAAAAAGTACTATCCAAGCAAATTGTCGTCAGAAAATTAAAGAGATCAATCATAAAGTTTCCATCAAAATTCTTGCGCATACGTTTGGTGTAGCTGAAAATAAAGTCGAAGCGTGGGTCGAACAAGAACACGCGATGAAAAAGATCTTTAGAATAGCGACAGATTCTATTTATTTGCAAGACGTGACCAATACCTTAAAACTGTATGCGATGCAAGATACGCTTCTTTTTCCATTGTTGAAAAAAGACCGCTATCTTGTACGAAAACAGAAATTTGAAAATATTGTTATTTACTCAAATCATCATATTTCCAATGTCTATTTTGATTACTGCTGTCATCCAAAACGTGGGGATGATATTGTCGGATTTCAAAAAGGCAATGATGTGTTCGTGCACCATAAACTCTGTGAGCGTGCCGCAATACTAATGGAAGAAAATGAACCAATGGTGTTTGTAAAATGGACCAGAGAAGCCCCAGATCGTTACAAACTGATTGTAAGCCTTGAGAATAAAAAGGGTTCTTTAGCCTCGTTTTTAGCTTATTTGGCTAAAATGCAGATTAATCTGGTGACCATTGAGCTTGGAAAAGCTGAAGATGAAGGACATGCAGATTATTTTGAGATGATTTTAGAATTGCCTGATAAAAATGTCAGTGCTGTTCGTGAAAACCTCAAAGGACGCTACCGTGTGATCGAATTTGTTTCGGTCAATGATGCTTATAAATAATCGAAGAAGGAAATAAGAGATATGGATATGCGGATTCAAAATGCGCTTAAAGAGATCAAACGAGGTATTAGTGAGATCATCGATGAAGAGCGCGTTGTTACATTACTCAAAAATTATTTTGAAAAAGGCGAGACTTTCTTAGTCAAAGCTGGTTTTGACCCGACGGCTCCAGATCTTCACCTTGGACATACCGTATTGCTTCAAAAGATGGCATTACTTCAAAAATTTGGTGCAGTAGTTCAATTCCTTATTGGTGACTTTACTGGAATGATTGGTGATCCAACAGGTAAAAATGAGACACGTAAGAAATTAACACGTGAAGTTGTTTTAGCAAACGCTCAAAGTTATAAAGATCAAGTTTTTAAAATTTTAGATCCAGAAAAAACTGTGGTTATGTTTAACTCAGAGTGGATTGAAGGGCTAGGCGCTGCTGGTCTAGTAGAACTTACTACCACATTTAACGTAGCACGTATGCTTGAGCGTGAAGATTTTGAAAAACGCTATAAGTCTCAAACCCCTATCTCTATTAGTGAGTTTTTATATCCATTACTCCAAGGTTATGACAGTGTCGCGATGAAAAGTGACATTGAAATGGGTGGTACGGACCAGAAGTTTAACCTCTTAATGGGACGTCATTTACAACGTGCGTATAACATTGGAAAAGAGCAAGCTGTTATTATGATGCCACTTCTTGAAGGACTTGATGGCGTCAATAAAATGAGTAAATCTTTAGGCAATTATATTGGTGTAACCGACACGCCAAGTGATATGTTCGGTAAGATGCTTAGTATCAGTGATGAATTGATGTGGCGTTATTATGAACTTCTCAGCACTAAATCATTGGAAGAAATTGCTGCACTCAAAAAAGAGGTTGAATCAGGTTCTGTGCATCCAAAACATGCAAAAGAGATGATAGCTTTAGAGATTATTGAGCGTTATCACAGTCAAGCTGAAGCATTAGAAGCAAAAGCAGAGTTTGATCGTGTGCATTCTCAAAACGAGATTCCAACAGACATTGAAACTTTTATCATCAATGAATCTCCG
>Ga0209016_1002652_pt1 | contig 11568 bp, 8 predicted proteins | sample EPASupsiteSAE305_FD_187265 | JGI IMG/M metagenome (GOLD analysis project Ga0209016, IMG submission 187265) | Bioremediated contaminated groundwater microbial communities from EPA Superfund site, New Mexico - SAE3-05 (SPAdes) (version 2) | ecosystem: Environmental > Aquatic > Deep subsurface >...
AGTAACTTTCACTCTTACAAAAGACAATGCTATCGATATTAGCTACGAAGCAACTACTGATAAGAAAACAATTATAAATATGACTAACCATTCATATTTCAATCTTTCAGGAGATCCTAATAATACAATAACAGATAATCAGTTATATGTAAACGCTGATAAATTCACTCCGGTAGACAGCACTTACATGACTACAGGCGAAATACTTCCTGTTGCTGGCACACCAATGGATTTTACTAAACCAAAAGCTATTGGTCAGGACATCAACAAATTCGATTATGTACAATTGAAGAACGGAAATGGTTACGATCATAACTGGGTATTAAATACTGCAGGAGATATAACTAAACTAGCTGCAAAACTTACTTCACCAATTAGCGGAATTACTTTGGAAATGTACACTAACGAACCAGGAGTACAAGTATATACAGGAAACTTCCTTGATGGAAAAGTAAAAGGAAAACGTGGTATCGTTTATAAGCAACGTACTGGTGTTTGCCTTGAAACACAACATTATCCTGACAGCCCAAATAAGAAAGACTGGCCTTCTGTAATCCTGGAACCGGGAAAAACATACAAAAGCCATTGTATCTATAAATTTTCGGTTGCCAAATAAAAGAACTATTTAACAAAAATGATTAATTACTATAGTCAGGAAAAGCAATTCTATGTAGCAGTAGACTGCATTATCTTCGGATTTAACCAAGGAGAATTAAGTCTCCTTTTACTAAAGCGTAATTTTGAACCAGCTTTGGGAGAATGGTCTCTTATGGGCGGATTCGTTAAGGAAAACGAGAGCGTGGATGATGCAGCAAAAAGAGTATTGAATCAATTAACAGGACTGGAAGATGTATACATGGACCAAGTTGGAATCTTCGGTGAAATAAACCGAGATCCGGGAGAGCGAGTTGTATCTGCAGCTTATTATGCACTGATCAACGTCAACGAATACGATCAGGAATTAGTGCAAAAGCACAATGCATACTGGGTAAATGTAAACGAAGTACCTCCTCTTGTTTTTGACCATCAGTTAATGGTAGAAAAGGCACGAAGCTTAATGCAGCATAATGCAAGCACAGAACCTATCGGTTTTAATCTTCTGCCCAAGTTATTCACATTAACACAGTTGCAAAGTCTTTTTGAAGCCATCTACGGAGATACTATTGATAAGCGGAATTTCCGTAAACGAGTTGCAGAAATGGACTATATAGAAAAGACAGATCAAATAGATAAATCAGGATCTAAACGTGGAGCTTACCTGTACAAGTTTAATAGTAAGATTTACAAGAAAGATCCTAAATTCAAGTTATAGAGAATTATGTTAGAGACTTTAAAAGAACAAGTTTTCCGGGCTAATCTGGATTTAGTAAAGCACGGACTGGTTATCTTCACCTGGGGCAATGTATCTGCTATCGATCGTGCAAGCGGTTTGGTAGTTATTAAGCCAAGTGGAGTATCTTATGACGATATGAAGGCCGAAGACATGGTTGTTGTTGATCTTGATGGTAAGGTTGTAGAAGGAAAACTTAAACCATCATCAGACACTCCTACTCATGTGGAACTTTATAAAGCATTTCCTGAAATTGGCGGAGTAGTACATACACACTCCACTTATGCCACAGCATGGTCACAAGCCGGAATTGATCTACCTAATATCGGTACCACACATGCCGATTATTTTCACGATGCAATTCCTTGCACTGCTGATATGACAAAAGAAGAAGTAGAAGGAGCTTATGAAAAAGAAACCGGTAGTGTTATCATCAAGAGATTCGAAGGAATCAATCCGGTTCATACTCCAGGGGTACTTGTAAAGAACCACGGTCCTTTCTCTTGGGGAAAAAATGCAGACGATGCAGTTCATAACGCAGTTGTGATGGAACAAGTAGCAAAAATGGCTTCTATTGCATATTCTGTAAATCCGGCATTAACAATGAATCCATTGCTGGTAGAAAAGCACTTTAACCGCAAACATGGTCCGGGCGCTTATTACGGTCAGAAATAAATTATTATCAAAATAAATATCAAAACAAATAGATTTATAATCTTAAAATTAAAAAATTATGGCATTTCAAGATTTTGAAGTTTGGTTTGTAACAGGAGCACAGCTCCTTTACGGAGGCGATGCAGTAATCGCAGTTAACGCACACTCTAACGAGATTGTAAAAGGACTTAATGAATCAGGAAATCTTCCTGTTAAAGTTGTATATAAAGGAACTGTAAACTCAGCAGCTGAAGTAACAGCTACAATGAGAGCAGCAAACAATGAAAGCAAATGTATCGGTATCATTACCTGGATGCATACTTTCTCTCCTGCTAAAATGTGGATTCACGGATTGCAAGAGTTGAAAAAACCTCTTCTTCACTTCCACACACAATTCAACAAAGAAATTCCATGGGATACAATGGACATGGATTTCATGAACTTGAATCAATCAGCTCACGGAGACCGCGAATTTGGTCACATTGTTTCTCGTATGCGCAAAAACCGCAAGGTTGTTGTTGGTCACTGGCAAGATGAAAAAGCTCAGGGCAAGATTGCTGTATGGATGCGTGTTGCTGCAGCTTGGGCTGATGCACAAGATATGCTTATCATCCGTTTCGGAGACAACATGAACAATGTTGCTGTAACAGATGGTGACAAAGTAGAAGCAGAACTTCGTTTAGGTTATCACGTAGATTACTATCCAATCGGCGATTTAGTAGCAGTTCAGGATACTGTAACTGATGCTGAAATTGCAGAGTTGGTTAAAGTATACGAAAGCGAATATGAATTGTCAGCTAATGTAAAAGAAGGCGGAAAAGACCGCAACCAAGTTGTTGAAGCTGCTCGTGAAGAACTTGCTCTTCGCAAATTCTTAACAGCAAAAGGCGCTAAAGGATTCACTACAAACTTCGATGCATTGCACGGAATGAACCAACTTCCAGGTCTTGCTTCTCAACGTTTGATGGCTGAAGGTTATGGTTTCGGAGCTGAAGGTGACTGGAAAACAGCAGCATTGTACCGCACAATGTGGTTCATGGGACAAGGTCTTGAAGGTGGTGCTTCATTCCTTGAAGATTACACATTGAACTTCGACGGAGACAAGAGCTCAATTCTTCAGGCACACATGTTGGAGGTTTGTCCGCTTATCGCAGAAAACAAACCAAAACTAGAAGTTCATCCATTAGGTATCGGTGGCAAAGCAGATCCTGCTCGTTTGGTATTCACTACTCACGAAGGAACAGGAGTTGCTGCAACAATCGTAGATATGGGTAACCGTTTCCGTATGATTGTAAACCAGGTAGATGTTATCAAATCAAAAGAACTTCCTAAATTGCCGGTTGCTTCTGCACTTTGGATTCCACAACCAAACTTCGAAGTAGGTGCAGGTGCATGGATTCTTGCAGGTGGAACACACCATACAAGCTTCTCTTTCGCTCTTACTCAGGAATATCTGGAAGACTATGCTGAAATGGCAGGTATCGAAATGATCGTTATCGATAATGATACAACTATCAACAACTTCAAGAAAGAGCTACGCACAAATGATGTTTATTATTTGCTAAATAAAGCTTTGATGTAATATGGCAAACAAATATGTTATAGGATTAGATTACGGTAGTGATTCTGCCCGTGCAATCATTGTAAATGCATTGACAGGGGAAGAATTGGCTACAGCCGTAAAATACTATCCTCGCTGGACAGAAGGAAAATATTGCGATCCTGCAATCAACCAATATCGTCAGCATCCACTTGATTATATTGAAGTACTGGAAGCAACTATCAAAGAATCACTGGCAAAATGCCCTGCAGGAACTGCAGAACAAGTTGTTGGTATTGCTTTTGACACAACCGGAAGTACTCCTGTGTTTACAGATGCAGCAGGTACTCCCCTATCTTTACTTCCTGAATTTGCAGAAAATCCAAATGCAATGTTTGTACTTTGGAAAGACCATACAGCAGTAAAAGAAGCGGCCGAAATCAATAAGCTTTGCAAAGAGTGGAAGATTGACTACTCAGCTTACGAAGGTGGTATCTATTCTTCAGAATGGTTCTGGGCAAAAGCTCTTCACGTACTTCGTGAAGATGAAACTGTACGCAAGAATGCTTACTCTATTGTTGAGCACTGCGAATGGTTACCTGCAATTCTTACAGGAGCCAATAAAGCAGAAGATATAGTAAGAAGCCGTTGTGCTGAAGGACACAAAGCTATGTGGCACGAAAAATGGGGCGGACTTCCAGCTGAAGACTTCCTTGTAGCTCTTGATCCACTTTTGGCTGGCTACCGTGATCGTCTGTTTACAAAGACAGAAACTGCTGATAAGGTAGTTGGTCACCTTACAGAAGAATGGGCTAAACGTCTTGGTTTAACAACAAACGTTGTTGTAGCCGGCGGAGCATTCGACTGCCACATGGGTGCTGTAGGATCAGGTGTAACACCTCGCACACTTGTACGTATTATCGGTACTTCAACTTGCGACATCATGGTTTCTTCTTACGAAGAGATGGGCGACAAGCTGATCAAAGGTATCTGCGGACAGGTTGACGGTTCAGTAATCCCAGGATATGTTGGTCTGGAAGCCGGACAATCTGCTTTCGGTGATGTATACGCATGGTTCAAGAGAGTTCTTGAGTTCCCTATCAAAAAAATCATAGGCAACAGCACACTTATTGACGAAGCTACAAAAGCTAAATTGGTAAATGAAGCATGCAGCCAGATTATCCCTGCATTAACAAAAGAAGCCGAGCTAATTCCAATCAGCGAAAGCACAGTAATTGCTACCGACTGGATGAATGGCCGCCGTACTCCGGATGCTAACCAGATGTTGAAAGGAACAATTACCGGACTTACTCTTGGCAGTTCAGCTCCACGCATCTTCCGTGCATTGGTAGAAGCTACAGCATTCGGTTCAAAAGCAATTGTTGACCGTTTCCGTAGCGAAGGCGTACAAATCGATGCAGTAATTGGTATCGGAGGTATTTCTTTGAAATCACCATTCGTAATGCAAACTTTGTCTGATGTACTAAATATGCCAATTAAAGTCTGCAAAACAGAACAAGCTTGTGCTTTAGGCGCTGCTATGTTTGCTGCAACAGCTGCAGGCATCTATGGTAAGGTAGAAGAAGCACAACAGGCCATGGGACCAGGATTTGCTTCGGAATATACTCCAAATGCAGAAAATGCAAAAGCATATCAGGCTATTTATGAACAATATGTAAAAGTTGGACAATTCACTGAAAAAGAATTATTCTGCTAATAAATCTCTTCAAGCGAGGCCGGGAAAAGATAGAAATATCTTAGTGTATTTCTGATAAATAACTTATTGTATTTTATACTCTAAGATCTCTCCCGGTCTCGCTTTCAACCTCGATCTTTTCAACAAAAAATCGCTCTATTCTAGCAGTTTATTACTCACAAACTGCTATCTTTGCCCCTAAATTAATGAATCAATTATTATGAATGATAGTAAACTAATGAATCTCGCAGCAGATAATGTGCGAATTTTAGCAGCTTCTATGGTAGAAAAAGCAAACTCAGGACACCCGGGCGGTGCCATGGGTGGCGCAGACTTTGTGAACGTTCTTTTCTCTGAATTTTTGGAATTTGACCCCGAAAATCCTCGTTGGGAAGGTCGCGACCGCTTTTTTTTAGACCCAGGACACATGTCACCCATGTTGTATTCTATCCTAGCCCTTACAGGTAAATACACATTGGATGAATTATCACAATTCCGTCAATGGGGAAGCCCAACTCCGGGACACCCTGAAGTAGACGTAATGCGTGGAGTAGAAAACACATCCGGTCCTCTAGGACAAGGACATTCATACGCTGTTGGTGCTGCTATCGCTGCCAAATTCCTGAAAGCTCGCTTCGGTGAAGTAATGGGACAAACCATTTACACATTTATCTCAGACGGAGGTATTCAGGAAGAGATTTCTCAGGGAGCAGGTCGTTTAGCCGGACACCTGGGACTTGACAACTTAGTTATGTTTTACGATTCCAATGATATTCAGCTTTCAACAGGAACAAATGCTGTAACCTGTGAAGATACTGCAAAGAAATATGCAGCATGGAACTGGAACGTAATCTCTATCAATGGTAATAATCCAGACGAAATCCGCAAGGCTCTTACTGCTGCGAAAGCAGAAAAAGAACGTCCTACCCTGATTATTGGTAAAACCATCATGGGTAAAGGTGCCGTCACAGCCGAACACGGAAGCTTTGAACGCCAATGCTCAACTCATGGTCAGCCATTGAGTGCAAGTGGTGCTTCTTATGACGAAACTATTAAATGCTTAGGAGGTGATCCTAAAGATCCTTTCAAAATATTCCCTGAAGTTGCAGAACTTTACGCTAAACGTGCTGCCGAACTGAAAGAAATCGTTGCTGCTAAGTATGCTGCTAAAGCAGAATGGGCTAAAGCTAACCCTGAACTTGCTGCTAAATTAGAAGAATTCTTCTCAGGCAAAGCTCCTAAAGTAGACTGGGCAGGTATTAAGCAAAAAGCAAACGACGCTACTCGTGGTGCTTCTGCTACAGTTCTTGGTGCATTGGCTACTCAGGTAGAAAATATGATCTGTGCATCTGCCGACTTATCAAACTCTGATAAAACAGACGGATTCTTAAAGAAAACTCACGCCTTTACAAAAGACGATTTCAGCGGTGCTTTCTTACAGGCAGGTGTTGCTGAGTTAACAATGGCATGTGTTTGCATCGGTATGGCACTTCACGGAGGTGTAATTCCAGCTTGCGGTACATTCTTTGTATTCTCTGATTACATGAAACCAGCAGTTCGTATGGCTGCCCTGATGGAAGTTCCTGTTAAGTTTATTTGGAGCCATGACGCGTTCCGCGTGGGCGAAGACGGACCTACGCACGAGCCTGTAGAACAGGAAGCTCAGATTCGGTTAATGGAAAAGTTGAAGAATCATAGTGGTCACAACTCTATGCTGGTACTTCGTCCGGCCGACGTTCACGAAACAACGGTCGCATGGAAGATGGCTATGGAAAATACTTCTACTCCAACCGGACTTATCCTTTCAAGACAAAATATTAAAGACCTACCCGCTGCGACAAGCCGTCAGACAGAAGCTTCGCAGGCCGTAAAGGGTGCATATATAGTTGAGAGCGACAGTACGCCTGATGTAGTGTTGGTTGCTTCAGGATCTGAAGTATCTACACTGGTTGAAGGCGCAGCATTGCTTCGCGCCGAAGGCATTAAGGTCCGGATCGTATCTGTACCTTCCGAAGGACTGTTCCGCAGTCAGCCTAAGGCTTATCAGGAATCTGTAATTCCTGCAGGAAGCAAGGTATTTGGTTTAACAGCAGGTTTACCGGTTAATCTGGAAGGATTAGTTGGAGCAAACGGTAAGGTATGGGGATTGGAATCGTTCGGATTCTCTGCTCCTTATACAGTATTGGATGAAAAACTTGGCTTTACCGGAGATAACGTTTATAAGCAGGTAAAAGAATTATTGGCATGAAGAAATTAGGAATTTGCAGTGACCACGCTGGTTACGAGCTGAAAGAGTATCTCAAGCAAGTACTGGACGAAAAGGGTATTGCCTATCAGGATTTTGGAACTAATTCTGCCGAAAGCAGCGATTATCCCGACTTTGCCCATCCTATGGCACTTGCCGTGGAAGCCGGCGAAGTATATCCCGGAATTGCTATGTGCGGATCGGGCAACGGAATCGCCATGACACTGAACAAGCATCAGGGAATTCGTGCTGCCATTAGTTGGGAAGCCGAGTTAGCCCGCTTGGGAAGAGCTCACAACGATGCGAATGTTGTGGTATTGCCTGCTCGTTTTATCAGCCGTGAAGAAGCAAAGAAAGTGGTTGAAGCTTTCCTTGAAACTCCTTTTGAAGGTGGTCGTCACGAAAAAAGAATTTGTAAAATACCAGTTTAAAAGAATAAAGAAACAGCGTACAAAGGAGCGCTGTTTCGGATATTCGCCCGTGTTCGGCAGTGTATGCCGATACACATTTTAAAAATATCTGTAGAAGGCAAAGCCAAATTTTTATTGTTGGCTTTGCCTTTCTCTTTTTTCACCGTAAAGAGTTTCGCCAACGGTGTTTTATATCCCCCTCTCTTGTCATTTTATTTATATCATATATACTTTTATTAGATGGAAATCAGATTAAACAAACTTATTTGCGAATCAGGATTGTGTTCTCGTCGTGAAGCCGACAAAATGATAGAACAGGGTCGTGTCCTCGTAAATGATCGAATTGCAGAAGTAGGCTCGAAAGTTTACTTCAGAGACTTTGTAAAAGTCGACGGCATTCCTTTAAAAAGAAGAGAAGAAACTGTATATATCGCTCTAAACAAGCCTCCGGGCATTACTTGCACAACCGATCCGACGGAACGGGATAATGTGGTCGATTTTGTAAACTATCCTTCGCGTATATTCAATATCGGCCGGCTGGATAAGCCTTCCGAAGGACTCTTACTCTTAACCAACGACGGCAGTATCGTTAACAAAATCCTTCGCGAGTCGAACGATCATGAAAAAGAATACATCGTAACTGTAGATAAACCCATTACCGCCGAGTTTGCCCAACGAATGGCTAATGGAGTTTCCATAATGGGTATCATGACTAAAAAGTGTAAGTTTGTACAAGAAACAGACACTCGTTTTCAGATTACTATCACACAAGGATTGAATCGCCAGATCAGACGCATGTGCGAAGCCCTTGGATATGATGTATTAAAGCTTAAACGCACAAGAATTATGAATATCAGGCTGGATAAACTTCCCTCCGGCGAATGGCGGTTCTTAACTACCGAAGAACTTACTACATTAAACGATCTTCTGGTCAATTCCGTTGAAACGGCAGCGCCAGCAAAGAAAAAAGCTCCATCTAAAAAGAAAACAGAAGAACCTGAATCCAAAGCACCAAGAAAAACAGCGGCAAGAAATACGTATTCGGCTTCATCTACTGATAACAAAGCCTCTAAATCCTCAACAAGAAATAGCAAATCTGGAGCAGGAACCCGGGGAGACAGATCATTCAAAGCCTCTAAATCCGGATCAAATGCAGGTACGAGCGGAGGCAGAACAGGCAAAAGCTACTCGAAACCCGGTGGAAGATCCGGTAAACCGAGCGGAGGAAGCCGTAGCGGCTCAACAGGAGGCGGTTCACGTAAACCCACATCAGGAAGAAGATAATGTAATCCGGCTATGTATGTGGGATTGCATCTGCTAACAATCAAATAAGCAGGATCTAAAACGGAAAGATATAACAAGTAAGGTCCGAAATAGTATAGTTTGCACCGTGCGCCCATGGGGGTAAAAAAATACCCCCATGGGCGCACGGAACAAATCTCTATACAATCGAACTTAAGTCACGAATAAAACGTTAAGCTATTATAGTATCAAGCTCCGGCATAAATAAGGAAAGCCAGTCCAATAAGGAAGAACACAAACATTCCTGCATTTAGTTTACCCGAAACTGCAGGAGCATCTTTAAACTCCTTCCATATAAAGATTCCCCACACTGCCGATACAAGTGTAGCTCCTTGTCCCAGGCCGTACGAAATGGCAGCACCCGCTTTCTCGGATGCAATCATACTGAACGACTGTCCCACGCACCAGATTATTCCACCAAGCATTCCTACCATGTGTGTGATTGGTTTCCCTTTAAAGTAGCCCGATACAGGTATGGGATCTCCGGATACAGGTCTTTTCATGGCGAAAGTATTGAAGATAAAATTACTGGCAAACACACCCAACGCAAAAATCACTACAGCCGTATAAGGAGTAAGCTTTCCTGCAGCCGGGGCCGCAAAGTTCTCCATATCCATCGAAGCAACCACAAAGCGGTAAAAGAGTGACATTATGATACCACAGGCAACAGACAATAGAATACCTTTGGTTAAAACCTTTTTTGCTTGCGCAGACTGCGTTGCACTCGTCTTTTTATCTCCGGCGGAGGAACTGGCAGAATCCTGCTTTACTCCCGCAGAGGCTTTTCGGTAAGCCAACGCATTCATCAGGATAGCTATTACAATAAAGACAACTCCCACGAAAATATACAAAGGTTCGCCCTTGGCTGCGCCAAAATAGTTGATTAGTACGCCTAACACAAGAGCCAGTCCGATGCCAACCGGAAAGGCAACAGACAAACCGCAGATCGCTATAGCAGCTGCTAACAAAATATTGGCTGCATTAAAAATTACGCCACCAAGAAAGGCACTGCCCAGACTGTTACTATCGGCTTTAGAAAGGTTTTCAAGAAAGCTTTGCCCTTCGGCGCCTGTACTGCCCAATGTAAATGCGGAGATTAGCGAAAAGAGCAAAACTCCAATTACATAATCCCAATAAAAATATTCATATCTCCACGTGGTGGATGCCAATTTCTGTGTATTTCCCCACGAACCCCAGCTGAACATGGTAATCACACAAAACAGAATGGCTAACGGATAATTTTGTACTATATACATACTGGTTACTTAGTTTGAGGTTGATGAACTATTTGCAACGGAGCATCAGAGTAGACAACAGCTTCTCCGTAATTGACAGAGGCTCCGGCCTTGGGATTAAGCCATTTGAATGAAACGGTGTGTTTTCCTTTTGGCAACTGATATTTCCAGAACAAATCGTTACGACGAGTTGTATAGGAAGCAGGAAGATTTACCGTTTCCACCAGTTTACCGTCAATATACATTTCGGCTTTACCTACATAGCTTGCATCAGCGCATTGGAGGTATCCTCTGAATACGATTCCTGTACCTTCGAAAGTCACCTCTCCTACTTCACCTATTTGCTTATTTATGGCAATTTTTCCAGTAGGATACATGTTTTCGAAAGCTTTTTCATAACGTACAGGCTCCGGCTTCTGACAAACAATCGTAATGCTGTCGCCCTCAATCGTTCCTCCGTTTTGCTTAATCACCTTCTGTGCCTGATCAAAACTCATCTGATAGGTTTTATTCAACGAAATATCGGTATAGGCAAAGTTTCGGTCTTCCACCTTCTTAAGCGGCTTCATCCAGTAATCGGGAATTTTACTGTATCCAAGCATGGTACCCAGAATACCAGCAGCCGAAGCCGGATTACAGTCAGAATCTTGTCCGCATCGCGTTGCAATATCCATGGTTTTATAAAAATCGCCTTCTCCGTATAGCAAGCCAATTACAATGTAAGCACTGTTTATTACTGCGTCTATATTAAAAGGAACAAATACGCCGTCGGGACAACCAATATCCTGACTCCATTTCTTTTCACACTCAAACCAAGTCTGCTTCCAGTCGTCCGGATACTGCTTGTGCCATTTAATCACATCCGCCATACATTTGTAGAAAGTACTTTTTTCGGGAATGCTTTTCAGTGCTTCGGTAACAACAAACTCCACATCGTCCGACACAAAGGCCTGCGAATACATGGCACCCACGTAAACACCTCCGTACCATCCATCGCCATAGTTCATAATATGACCAATCTTATCAGAAATAGCCGAAGCAGCATTAGGCATACCCGGCGACATTAATCCGGCATAATCTGCTTCAATCTGGTAATCGATATCATCGGCATGCGGATTGTTTAACCAATGACCCGACTGGGGAGGCATTATTCCCT
>Ga0209016_1002654_pt1 | contig 11563 bp, 10 predicted proteins | sample EPASupsiteSAE305_FD_187265 | JGI IMG/M metagenome (GOLD analysis project Ga0209016, IMG submission 187265) | Bioremediated contaminated groundwater microbial communities from EPA Superfund site, New Mexico - SAE3-05 (SPAdes) (version 2) | ecosystem: Environmental > Aquatic > Deep subsurface >...
TGTTTAGTAAGCGGATGAAACTACCGATAGGATAACCATAATGGACAGCTCATTAACCATAGCGCCGGACCTGCTGATGCAGGACCGTAAGGCAGAGCAGCTTGGGTCACGTGCAAACGTTCGTGGAGAGCAGCTGACAGATGCCAAGCGTAAACAGCTGAAAAAGATATCGCAGGATTTTGAGGCAATGTTTACCGGCATGATGTTGAAATCAATGCGTGAGACCGTCGCTGAAGATAAACTTACCGGCGGCGGTAAAGCAGAGGAAACCTACCGCTACATGCTTGATCAGGAGTACGCTGCAGCGGCGTCAAAACGTGGTGGTCCAAACAGTCTTGCGTCGATGGTTGAAAAAGAGTTGTTGAAACGGTATGCCGTTCCGACCCAGAAGAAGGTTGTCGTAACGACAGGTGAGGAGCAGTAATATGGCAACAGCAAATCGATTGACGGATGTGTTAGGAGAACAGGTTGCTATCCTCAAGGAGCTGCAGCAGACGCTGCAGGATGAACAAAAAGCGATCGCAGCTCTTGATACACAGCTTATGGAGTCCCTGAATAGCCAGAAAGAGCTGTTGGTAAATCGCCAGAGAATAGTTGCTGAAACATTACGACGAGTTATGTCTGAAACAGCTGTCCAGCTTGGTTTGGCGCCATCAGTAACATTGAGTGAAATTGTTGAAAAAATGTCATTACCAATGAAAACACAGGTAGCGCCATTACAGCAATCAGCAAAACAGCTCGGTTCGTCGGTGTCGGTGCTTGCAAACCAAAACAGGTCTATGTTAGAGCGTTTTCTGGGAGTAATTAATGAGTCTTTGGGGTATATCCTGAGAATATTAAATACATCGAATACTTACGGCGTGCGGGGAACCTATCTTGCTAATGCTCAGTCCGGTGCTGTGATGGTGAGTAAGGAGGCCTAGTATGAGTTTGGCGTCAGCACTTGAAATAGGGAAATCCGGCCTCAAAATTTATCAGGTTGCCTCTGAGGTGGTGAGTGAGAACATTGCCAATGTAAACACGCCCGGCTATTCGCGGCAACGAGTAATTTTGGAGGATGCCCCGCCTTCAACCGCGAACGGCTTTCCTTTAGGGACGGGAGTCAGAATTTCCAGCGTAGAACGCTATTATGATGCTCTATTGCAAAAACAGCTGGTTAATGCTGAAACAACATCTGGTTACGACACAGCCAAATCAACAGTTTTACAGCAGATTGAGCCTGTTTTTAACGAAATTGCCCAAGATGGATTGGGGGCTGCTATTTCAGACTTCTTTAATTCCTGGCAGGATTTAAGTCTGAATCCGACCGGTAATGCAGAGCGTCAAGCAGTGCTGGACAAAGGACAGATTCTTTCGGACCAGTTTAACTATGTCTCCAGGACCCTAAATAATGCCATAGTTGCGCAAAATGATGCACTACCTTCTATGAAAGATGATGTAAACCAGATTCTGTCCAATATAGCCAAGCTGAACGGACAGATTAAAGTAACGGAGCAGGTCGAAGGCAATGCGAATGAGATGCGGGACCAACGAGACTATCTGGTACGTCAGCTAGCTGAAAATATGGCCATCAGTACGGTTGAAAACAGTGATGGTACAACAGATATTACCTATAGTGACGCGACCGCGGGAAGTCCGTATGCTCTGGTTACCGGCTCAAATGCAGCTACTCTCTCCATTATTACAACTGGTGGCTTTCTGGCGGATGGAATAACGCCGCGTAATGATCTTCAGATAACACCAGCAGGTGGCGGTGCAACTACTACTATTGCACCGACTACCGGTAAGCTTGGTGCGACAGTGGTGACACGCGATACAACTCTCCCGGCGTATCTCACACAGGTGAACACACTGGCCGTAAATCTTGCAACTCAGGTAAATACCCAGAATAGAGCCGGTTTTGACCTAAACGGAGTCGCGGTAACCATAGACTTTTTTAGCCCTTCTACGGGTGCGGGTACTATTGCGGTTAACCCCGCAATGACAACTACATTTATCGGTGCCTCTGGCGCGGTTGGTGTAAAGGGTGACAATGCCAATGCCCTGCTGCTTGCCGGTTTGAACTCAGCGAACGGGTATTCAACAAGTTACAATACCCTGATGGCACAGGTGGGGCTTGATGTGCAGACGGCTAATACTGTGGTAACGCAGGATAGCGCATTTATGAAACAGCTGACTACGCTTCGGGACTCAAATTCCGGAGTGTCACTGGATGAAGAACTAACAGATCTGATGAAATACCAGCGCTCCTACCAAGCATCCGCCAAGCTGATAACCACGGCTGGAGAAATGATGGATACGATTATTGCTATGATGCGTTAAACGGAGACGACCATGCGAATTACCCCTAACATAACATCTCAAAACTCGCTCTATAATATCCAGCTTGCCCGTACACTGATGGATAAAACGCAGGAGAAGATTGCCTCAGGAAAGAATTATAATAGACCCAGTGATGATCCGGTGACTGCCCGATTGCTGGTTAATTTTAGTGATCAATTGCAGGTTGGTGAGCAGTATGCAAGTAACATGACGAAAGCCAACATCTGGCTCAATGTCTCAGAAACAGCTTTGGAGGGTATGTCCGCCACTATGTCTGAGATAAAGAAACTTACCTCAACATTGACCAGTGGTACGGATATTACGGCAGTACGTCAGAATGCGGTCAGCCAGTTGCAAACTTTTAAGCAGCAGCTTATTGACTATGGTAATACCCAACTTAACGGAACCTATGTTTTTGCAGGAACTACCGACAATCAAGTGGTTCCGTTTACAGGTTCTACCTACAGTGGCGATGATAATCCGCTTGATATCCAGGTGGACAACTCTTCAACCCAGACCATGAATATTACCGGAGGCAGGTTGCTGAAAGGGACTAATGTGGTGCCCCATCAGTATGGTTCAACGGATATTTTAACGGAAATTGACAACCTTATCACTGCTGTGAATGCAAACAACATCGCTAACATTCAGGCTGGTGCTCAGAAGATGGAGGATGGAGCGAATCAAATAAATAATGCTATTACTGATGTTGGTGGCAGGCTAAAGAGAATTGAAACAATGCAGCAGTTTAACGCAACAACTAAGAGTGTTATTCAAGGTGTGATGTCTAATGTTCAAAATGCTGACTACGCTAAGTTGGCAGTTGAAATGCAACAGCAGGAGCTTGCTTTTAACGCAACACTGTCTTCTACTGCCAAGATCAGCCAGATGTCATTGCTTGATTACCTTTAGTTCACTAACCAAGAGCTGAAAAACTCAAAGCCCCCTGCATCATTCCGATGCAGGGGGCTTTCTTAATCCTGTGACCCGTTACGGGCAAGATTTTCAAACCGGGTATGTTCACCCATAAAGGCCAGCTCTACGGTGCCGATCGGGCCGTTCCGCTGTTTGCCGATGATAACTTCAGCGCTGCGTTCATGGTTGGCAGTACAGCTGCCATCCTTTTTGCGGCAATGTTCACAATAGACCGCTTCGCGATACACAAACATGATCACGTCGGCATCCTGCTCAATGGCGCCTGATTCCCTCAAGTCGCTCATCATCGGGCGCTTGTCACTGCGGTTTTCCAGGCTGCGGTTAAGCTGCGAAAGCGCAACCACCGGCACACTCAACTCTTTTGCCAGGGCCTTGAGCGAACGGGAAATCTCGGAAATCTCCTGCTGCCGTGATTCCGGGTTAGCCCCTGCCCGCATCAGCTGCAGGTAGTCGATGATGATCAGGCCGATGTTGTGTTCGGTCTTCAGACGACGTGCCTTGGCCCGCAGCTCAAGTACGCTGATGGCCGGGGTATCATCAATAAAGATGTTGGCGTTGTGCAGGGTTGCGGCAGCCCGTTGCAGCTTGGGCCAGTCACTGTCCAGAAAGTGACCGGTACGCATCCGACCAGCATCAACACGGGCCAGTGATGAGAGAAAACGCATTACCAGCTGCTCTTTCCCCATTTCCAGAGAGAAGATGACGGAGCCGACCTTTTCCTTGGCTTCCGCACTGGCGTGGCTGGCGATATTCAGCGCCAGGGTGGTCTTACCCATGGAAGGACGGGCAGCAACGATGATCAGATCCCCCGGCTGCAGGCCGGCAGTCATATGGTCCAGGTCAATATAGCCGGTGGGGGTGCCGGTAATCTGTTCCTTCTTCTCATACAGGGTTTGCAGCATCTTGAAGGTGTCTTTAATGACATCCTTGACCGGATAGTACTGTGGTCGCAGCTTGTTTTCCGCCAGACTGAAGAGCGCCTTCTGGGCCTCATCCAGCGATTCGTTGACATCCCCCTGTTCGTCATAGCCCCGGGTGGCAATATCAGTTGCAATGGTGATCAGGCGCCGGTTGAGCGCCTTTTCTTTTACGATCTTGCAGTAGTAGGTGATGTTAGCAGCGGTGGGGACATAGTCAACCAGGGTGGCCAGATAGGCAGCCCCGCCGCAGCTGTCCAGATCGCCCCGCCGTTTAAGGGCATCGGTCAGGGTGATCAGGTCGCAGGGTTCCCGTCGGTCTGACAGCTCCAGCATAGCACCAAAGATCTTGCGGTGCGCCTCCCGGTAGAACTCTTCCGGCTCCAGCATTTCCAGGACGCGGTTAATGGCATCATTATCGATCAGGATACCACCCAGGATTGACATCTCGGCCTCAAGGCTCTGGGGGGGGAGTTTGTGAATCTGCTCCTGGGACATGCCTATCTCCTGAACCGCTTGATAACGTCGGTTACTGCAGTTATCACATCAGTAGCATCGTTGTCGCTCATGTTGGGGAACAGAGGCAGCGAAAGAATGCGGTCAGAGGCATAACTGGCATTGGGTAGCTCTGTATCGGCCACCGGCAGGTTCTCGCGATACCAGCTATGGTGGTGGATCGCCTTGTAATGCAGGCCACTGCCGATGTTCAACTCCTTCAGTTCAGCCATGAACCGGTCCCGGTCAACCGTCAGCAGCTCGGTCCTGATCAGCGGGGTATAGAGATGCCAGGCATGGCGCTGCTGATACGGTGCATAGCTGGGCAGGGCCAGTTCCGCCAGGTCGGCAAAGGCGGCATTGTACTGTTCTGCAATCTCTTTGCGGCGATCAATGAAGCCATCCAGACGTGGCAACTGGTGCAGCCCGATGGCTGCCTGGATATCCATCATGTTGTATTTGTAGCCCGGCAGCATGATGTCGTAGTTGGGAGTGCCACTGGCAGCAAATCGTTTCCAGGCCTCACGGCTCATGCCGTGGAATTTTAGCAGCGAGATCTCTTCAGCCAGGGTTTCATCCGGTGTGCAGACCATCCCCCCCTCACCGGTGGTAATGTTCTTGTTGGGGTGAAACGAGAAGATGGAGATGGAGTCAAGGCTGCCGATCTTCCGGCCCTTGTATTCGGTGCCGGCTGCATGGGCAGCGTCTTCGATAATAGTCAGATTGTGCTGTCTGGCCAAGGCGAGCAGCGGGTCAAGGTCACAGGACTGTCCGGCAAAGTGGACCGGAATCACCGCACGGGTAGCAGGGGTGATCTTTTCTGCCACCTTGGCCACATCAATATTCAGGGTGCCGGGCTCGATATCCGCCAGCACCGGCGTACCACCGGCCAGGATGATCATGCTGACCGTGGAGGCAAAGGTCATTGGCGTGGTGATGATCTCATCACCCTCCTTGATCTTCAGTGCCAGCAGGGTTAGATGTAGTCCGGCAGTGGCCGAACTGAGCGGTACGGCATACGGGGCCCCGACATACTCTTTGAATGCATCTTCAAAACGCTTGACCTTGGGGCCGGTGGTAATCCAGCCGGAGCGGAGCGAATCAACAACCTCGTTGATCTCCTCATCACCCAGAGAGGGGGTGGAAAAGGGCAGAAATGTTTCACGCATACAGGTAGATACTCCTTCGATCAACGGTTGGACAACAGCAGTAAGGCCCCGTTATCTGCCAGCGTGCGAGGCGCTGGCAGTGCATAGCGGTTTACCTCGTGGCGGGGCACGACGATCATGACCTGACGATCTGAACGCCAAAGCTCCATGAACTGTTCCTGGGTAAGAAACCAGCCGGACTGGTTGCCCTGGCTGCTGCCGAAGCTCAGTTCGTCAGCGTCACCAACGGTAATCAGGCGTTTGCCGGTATAAAAATTCATCCCCTGACGTGGGCCGCTTTGGGCCAGGATTGTGTCAGGCTTGCTTTGCTGAAGGGCCGCCTTGGCAAGACTGCGGGAGGAGAGCCGGTCAGCACCATAGTGGCTAAAGGCCCAAGGGAGCAGCAGATCAAGCAGGATGCCAAAAAAACAGAGCAGCCCCACCAGCAACAGGCTGGAACGGGTGCGGATGCTCCAGAGCAGCAGCAGGCCAAAGATAACCAGCAGGCTGCCGGGCAGCAGGGTCTGGTGCAGGGTAAGTACCGGTGTCGGGCCGGTCAGCATGGCGGCCAGATCCCGGCCGGTTTGACCGCTTGCATGCAGGATCGGCGGGAGCCAGGTCAGTAATGGCAGTATGGTCAGGGCTATCCCGACCAACAGCAGTATGGTGGCAAGGGTCGCCTGCGCAGCTGTGTAATCGGGTCTGCGGGTATGCCAGTGAGTAGTAAGCCGGTGAGCCACCAATAGCGCCAGTGGCGGAAAGGTGGGCAGGATATACGGGATCAGCTTGGAGCTGGATAAGGAGAAAAACAGGATAATGACCAACGGCCAGAGCAGCAGAAAAAGGGTGGTTCCCCTGTCGCTTTGCCGTTGTTGCCAGGCCTTGCCCAGGCTACCCGGCAGGAAGAAGGACCATGGCAGCATGGTCAGCAGTAAAATCGGCAGAAAAAACCAGAATGGTTGGCTGCGGCGATGGATAGTGCTGGTATAACGCTGGAAGTGCTCCCTGATGAAAAAAAAGTGCGGGAATTCCGGGTTTGCCTGTGACACCAGTACAAACCAGGGCACGGTGACCAGCAAAAACAGCAGCAAGCCAGAGACCCAGGGGATCTCTTTCAGTATATGCCAACGTCTGCCTAACAGCAGATACCAGAAGATGATGCCACCGGGTAACACGATCCCGATTAATCCCTTGGTCAATACTGCCAGACCGCAACAGATGAAAAACAGGCGGTAGAGGTTGGTGCGGTGTTGCTGGCTGCTGCGGACCGCCAGTAGAAAGCTGAACAGGGCTGCAGAGAGGCAAAAAGTCAGCAGCATGTCGGTCAGAATGATCCGTGACTGGAACTGGAATGCAGCACAACTGCCCAAAATCATTGCCCCGGTCAATGCTGTTCGCCGGTTAAAGAGGCGCCGTCCTGCAAGGTAGGTCAGCAGGACCGTAAAAAGCCCGGAGAGGGCAGAGGGGAGCCGGGCGGCAAATTCGTTCTGGCCAAAGGCCGCCATGGAACCGGCGTTAACCCAGTACAATAGTGGTGGTTTTTCAAAATATTTGACATGGTTGAGGGTGGGGGTGACAAAATCACCTCGTAGCAGCATCTCGCGGGGGATCTCGGCATAGCGTCCTTCATCCGGGTCAATCAGCGGCGTTGTCCCAAGCCCTGTAAGAAACAGGAAACCGAACAGAATCAGCAGTACGGTACTATCCCGTAGCCAGTGTCCTTCCGGTTGGTTAAGATGCTCGTAAAGGGGACTCATGAGTCAAATTCCTGCATCGGAGCAGGAAGACGGATCAGGTCGTCAGGGGCCGTGCCGACAGGTACCGACATCAGGATGCGCATATTAGGATGGACAATGTCTACTGGTGTTGCTTCCCCGTGCTGGCCCAGTTGCTGCAGATCAGTGGCCAGAAAATCAGCATTTTTCATGGCAGGCCCCATCAGCGAAAGCTGGTCGCCAGATTGAAACCGGTTTCTCACCAGTACTTCAGCCTGCTCTGGTCCCCGCATCGTCTCAACCGTCCCCACCAGTTTATGGCTACGCAGATATCCGGCCTGATAGGACTGTCCAACATCTTTGGGGTCACCCAGCAGGAAGCCGGTAGTATACCCGCGGTGGCTGATGGTGGCCAGTTCCTCCATCCAGGCCGGGTCGGCGGTGTAACTGTCTGGGGCGGCACAGAAACGGTCCAGGGCAGTGCGGTAGATCCGCAACACCCCGGCAAGATAATGGACTCCCTTCATCCTGCCCTCAATCTTGAGCGCTCCGACCCCGGCCCGGACCAGATCAGGCAGATACTCCAGCAGGCAGAGATCTTTTGAGTTGTAGATGAAGGTGCCGCTTGAATCCTCTTCAATCGGTTGATATTCACCGGGTCGGCGTTCTTCCACCAGGGCGTACTTCCAGCGGCAGGGCTGGGTGCATTCGCCGAGATTGGCGCTACGGCCAGTCATGGCACTGGAGAGCAGACAGCGGCCTGAATAGGCGACACAGAGTGCACCATGCACGAAAACTTCACAAGGGAGTGAGACGGCCCTGGTTGTCGCGTGGATGTCATCCAACGTCATCTCGCGGGCCAGATTAACCCGGCCAATCCCCTGTTCCTGCCAAAACAGGACGCTTTCATGATTGATGGTATTGGCCTGGGTGGAGAGGTGGATTTCCCGCTCTGGCGAAATGCGGCGGATCATCCGTAATACGCCTGGGTCACTGACAATATAGGCATCAAAGGGAAGCGGTGCCAGTTTCTGTAGATAGCTTTCAAGGCGGCTCAGGGTATGGTCAGCAGGATAACTGTTAATGGTCAGATAGCAGCGAACCCCGTGTTCATGGCAAAGCGCCAGGGCCTGGGGCATTTCGGCAAGGGTGAAGTTGCCGGCCATATTGCGTAGGCCAAAGTCAGGGCCACCCATGTAGACCGCATCAGCACCGTATCTGATGGCGCATTTCAGCTTTTCCATGGTGCCGGCCGGGGCAAGTAATTCAGGTTTGTTCACGTAAGATCCAGTTGGAATAGTAATGAAGTCAATAAGGCTGGAATGCTAGCACAGGAGTGGTCTGTCTGTAAAATGCAAACCGGAAAAACCTGACTTTCACTTGACAAAGCGCTTTTTCTGGCTTTAATTACAGCGAAACCCAAGAAAAATCAGGAGAGTTGCATGAACCACCTGCGAAAATTGGGGCTGCTGACGTTAGGGGCATCGCTGCTTGGCGGCTGTGCAGCCAATGACTTGGCGGTCAAACGCCAGACAGAAACGGAAACAAAGGTTGAGCACCTTTTCCAGGTTGCAGGGGGAATAGAGGCTCGCTTGAACGAACTTTCAGGAAGGCTGGCAACCCTGGAGGAACGTGATGCCCAGCGCACAACCGTCTTTAAGGAACTGAGCGACGGTGTGCGTGAACTGAAGGAAGTAAATCAGGCCTTGCAGGCCAAGGTTCAAACTGCAGCGGTCGTTGCTACGCCAAAAGTAGAGGTGGTGAATCCTGAGCCAGCCCCAAAAGGCAGGGATGCCGGTCCCCCTTCAGGGTATGTCAAGGCCTTTGGCCTCTACAGCACCAATAATTTCACCGGTGCGATTCAGGCGTTTGAACTGTTTTTAAAAGAACAGCCCACGGGTGAATATGTTCCTAATGCACATTACTGGATTGGTGAGTGTCACTACAGTGTTTCTGATCTCCCCAAAGCGCTTGCTTCATTTCAAAAGGTAGTTGATGGCTGGCCCCGCCATTTGAAGGCGGCTGATGCCCTGCTTAAAATTGGATATAGTTATGCTGCCCAGAAGCAGCCGGATAAAGCCAAGGCAGCGTTCGAACGGCTTATTCGCAGCTATCCCGCCAGCCCTGCAGCTGTCAAGGCGAGGGAACGACTGATGTCCAGTGACCAACCGGCCTCTGGCCGGCACTAAGATGAGGTGACCATGAGATCTCGTATGCAACTGGTAGTATCCCTGATGGTAATGGTGCTGTTTGTCCCTTGTATGATCCGGGCTGCAGAGGAACCAACGGTCTACGTAATCCAGAAGGGTGATACGCTCTGGGGGCTGTCAGGGAAATTTCTTAATAACCCCAGGTATTGGCCTAATCTCTGGTCAAAAAATCCTCAGGTTACCAATCCGCACTTTATCTACCCCGGCCAGACCGTTCGTTTTGTCAATGGGAAGTTGGAGGTTGTTGATGCTCCGGTAGAGGCAGGAGGCCAAAAGGCTTCTTCTGCTGGTCAGGCTGAGGCCGAGGTAGTAGAAGAAAAGCTGTTCACCGTTCGGGGGAATGAAGGCTGGTTGGTGGAAATGGAGTTAATACCGACAGGCCGCATCATTGCTGGGCAGCATGGCCGCCTGGTGCTTGGTGAAGAAGATACTGTCTTTACCGATGTCGGGAGCAGTCATGGCGGCGCTGATGGTAGTAAATATACTATTTTACGTAAGTCAAAAGAGGTTAAGCATCCGGTGACGGGAGATGTGGTTGGTTTTCGTGTTTACCCCCTTGGAGTGATGCAGTTGACCCAGGTAACGGAGCTGAATTCCCGTGGTATTATCAGCTCTTCATATAAAGAAATAGAACCAGGTGACCTGCTGGTCCCTTATCAGTCGGTCAAACGCCGGACTGTGGCCCTGAAGATGACCACCAAACCACTACGAGGTGTGATTGTCGAAAGTACTGACGCGAATGCTGCCATTGCCGCCGGTGATGTGGTCTACCTGGACCTCGGTACAGCTCAAGGTGCTGAACCGGGAAACCTGCTGTATGTAACTCGCAAGGTTGAGATTGAAAAGATGTTGGTTGATCGCTATGTTGGCCAGCTGCCCAGTGAGGTTGTCGGTGCAGTGGTGGTGGTTGAGGCTGGCCAAAATACATCAACTGCCATAGTAGTTAAAAGTATTGATGCCATTTTTAAGGGCAACGAAGTTGTCAGTGCACCTCGCTAGAGTGTAGCTGGCAGAAATGGTGAAGGCCGACCTTGAGTCGGCCTTCGTTTTTTTAAGGGAGGTGCATGGACTACTGTTCATGGATAGCATTGCGTGCAGTGGAAGGGGTTGGGCCGGTTCTGTTCCGCCGACTGCTGGAACGGTTTGATACACCGGAACGTGTGCTCTCTGTGTCCCCTGCTGTTCTCCTCTCGGTGCGGGGTGTTACACAGCAGATTGTAGAAGCCATTACAGCCCCGGCCTGTCGTCACTTTGCAGAAGCGGAGTATCGCAGGATAGAAGATGCCGGCGTCCGCCTGCTGACCTTTCTTGATGCTGACTATCCACGTCAGCTATTTGCAATAGGTGACCCGCCTCCGCTATTGTACTTGCGGGGGGCGATTCCGGCCTGGGAGCCTGCGGTGGCGGTGGTTGGTTCTCGCCGGGCAACCCGCGAAGGATTGAAGGCAGCAGAGCGGCTTGCGTCGGAACTGGCCTCCTGCGGCGTGCTGGTGGTCTCCGGCCTGGCACGGGGAGTTGATACCGCCGCCCACCGCGGCGCCCTTTCAGGAGGCGGTTGTACGGTTGCAGTGCTTGGTTGTGGCGTTGATGTTGACTATCCTCCTGAAAACAGGCAACTTGCGCAACAGATTGCAGGGTGTGGGTGCATCATTTCAGAATTCCCCATGGGTACCCAGCCGTTGGCAGAGCATTTCCCCCGTCGCAACCGGATCATCAGCGGCCTTTCCCGTGGGGTGCTGGTGGTGGAGGCGGTGGAGAAGAGCGGCTCCCTGATCACGGCCCGTTACGCCCTGGATCAGGGCCGTGAGGTGATGGCGGTG
>Ga0209016_1002658_pt1 | contig 11549 bp, 9 predicted proteins | sample EPASupsiteSAE305_FD_187265 | JGI IMG/M metagenome (GOLD analysis project Ga0209016, IMG submission 187265) | Bioremediated contaminated groundwater microbial communities from EPA Superfund site, New Mexico - SAE3-05 (SPAdes) (version 2) | ecosystem: Environmental > Aquatic > Deep subsurface >...
CAACCCGGAAAGCTGGGCATAGGCCATGGCCTTGGGCACCAGCACCAGGGCACCGGTGATCCCGGCGATCAGATCCCCGCGCAGGATGAGTGTGGAAACGGGAAACCAGGCCAGAAACGGAAAGAAGCGCAACACCAAATTCTTTACCATGAGACGACCTTCCGGTGGATGAGGTTGAACAGCTTGAGCGTGTCCGCAGGATGGCCTGCGGAGGGATAACGCGGACCCCGGCTGTACCCTTTTAGGCTGGGGGGCCGGTTCAGACGGGGCGCCGGTCTCAGGCGGTCACGACCAGCACGGCACAACGGGCGCGGCCAATCACATTTTCGGTCACATGCCCCTTAAGTATCTTGGCGACCCCTCCCTTGCCCCTGCCTCCCACCAGAATCATGTCCACGCCCAGTTCGTCCGCCGCCTCGACGATGGAAATCGCCGGGTCGCCCACAGCTGTCAACGGATCACAGGATATTGGCAGCTGTTCGTTGTGCGCCTGGGAGCAGATCTCGTCGACCAAATCCTGCGCCCGCAAACGTTCACTCTCCTGCTCGGCCACCGACATGACCGTAATCCGCTGGAGCGTTGTGCAGCTGCGTCCCAGGCTCAAGGCCTCCTGCGCGGCCCGTTGACCGTTGGGCGAGCCGTCAACGGCCAGCAGGATATGGGTACCGGTGATGGTGAAATCCTTGGGCGCCACCAAGACACGAGGAAAGCCCTGGGCGATTACCTTGGTGGTCATCTTGCCCACCAATCGCGACAGGTGGCCCGCCTTGCCGTGCCGGCCCATGAGAATGACATCGGCTTGTCGCAACCGGGCCTGTTCGACAATAGTTTTCTCGGGCTTGCTGGAACCGATCACCACAACTTCGATCCGCACATCTTTTTCCCTCGCCATTTTGCGGATGTAGTCGAGATGGGGAACGAGTTCCCGCTGCCCTTGCCTGACCTTGAAATTGGCGGCATTGATCGATTCAGCCTGGGTGTTGACCACATGCAGAACAATCACCCGAGCACAGCAGGCCTGACCGAAAAAGATGGCCTCCTGAACCGCCCCTTCGCTGAAGCGGGAACCGTCTGTGGCCAACAGCAAGGTCTTGGCCTCGCCGAGAAGACTGGAGGAAGATCGCTCCATGAAGGAGACTCCTTTGGTGAGAGGGTTGAACTCCAGTGAAAACTACCACTGCTGCGAGGTCAATACAAGCCCCGCTTGTCTTCGCGCCTTGATCCGGAAAGACGGCAACATAATCGGTGTTTCCCGACTGGTTGCGGTATTCAGCTGGCCCGGGGCAACATGACGGCCTGATACCGTCAGGTGCCCCGGTCTTGTTTCAATTTCCCTGCACCGTTGCCCCGCCGCCCTGGATGGCCTGGGGAAGGACGATGGTGGAGACCGAGTTTTTCGGCGATCCCTCGATAATCCGGTCGCTGTAGGTGAGATACACCAGGGTGGAGCGTTTCTTGTCAAAGAAGCGGACCACCTGCATCTTCTTGAACAGCAGGGAGGAGGATTTTTTGAAGACCTCCTTGCCGTCGTCCTTGCCCGAGGCCACCCGCTCGGGCAGGGTGATCGGCCCGGTCTGGCGGCAGGAGATCGAGGCGTCCGAAGTGTCCTCGGCCACGCCGATCGCCCCCTTGACCCCGCCGGTCTTGGCCCGGCTGACATAACAGGTTGCGCCGCTGATGTCCGGGTCGTCAAAGGCCTCGATCACGATCTTGTCATTGGCGCCGACAAACTTGAAGGTGGTGCTGACCTGACCGATTTCCTCGGCAAGAGCCGGGACGGCGGCGATGAGCAACACGGTGCACCAGGTGGTGATCCTTTGCCATGCTTGCATATCTTACTCCTTTTTCGATTTTGCGCTTGATCGGTTCAAGGCGCTGAGCAGCGACTTGATCGAGGCGACAATGATATCGGTATCCACTCCGGCGCCCCACCAGCTTTCCTGATCCTGATCGAGAATCTCGATATAGCTCACCGCCTTGGAGGAACTGCCCCGGGTCAGGGCATGCTCATGATAGGAATTGAGAACGAACTGCAGCCCCAGGCCCTCGCGCAAGGCGGTGCAAAAGGCGTCAAGGGGACCGTTGCCGACCGCCTGGATGGTGGTTTCCCGGCCCTTGACAACCACCATTGCCTCGATCTCGGCAATCGACATTTCTTCTTCCTGATCGACGTGCCGCTTAATCACATTGAAGGATTTCAGGTAGTAGCCGTTATTGTTGAGCAGGTATTCCTTTTCAAAGGTATGGAATATCATCTCCGCGGTCAATTCGTCGCCAAGGGCATCCGAGACCTCCTGGATGACCCGGCCGAAACCGGGGCGCATGTCCTTGGGCAGCTTGAACCCGAACTCGCGGTCCATGATATAGGCCACCCCGCCCTTGCCCGACTGACTGTTGATGCGGATGATCGATTCATAGGTGCGGCCGACATCCTGGGGATCGATCGGCAGATAGGGTACTTCCCACAGCCCGCTCTCGGTCAGTTCGACCGCGCTCATCCCCTTGTTGATCGCATCCTGGTGCGACCCGGAGAAGGCGGTGTAGACCAGTTCGCCGGCATAGGGATGACGGGGATGGACGCTCATCTTGGTGCAGCGCTCGTAGACATTGATCACCCGGTTGATCCGGGAAAAATCGAGATGGGGATCTATCCCTTGAGTGAACATGTTGAGCGCCAGGGTGACGATATCGACATTGCCGGTGCGCTCGCCGTTGCCGAACAGGGTTCCCTCGACCCGGTCCGCCCCGGCCATCAGCGCCAGCTCGGTGGCCGCGACCGCGGCGCCGCGATCATTGTGGGCATGGAGGCTGATGATGGCGCAGTCGCGGTTCTTCAGCTGGCGGCTGAACCATTCGATCTGATCGGCGTAGATGTTCGGGGTCGACATCTCCACCGTGGCCGGCAGATTGATGATCACCGGGTTTTCCGGGGTCGGCTCCCAGACCGCCATGATCGCCTCGCAGATCTCCAGGGCGAAATCCGGTTCCGTGCCGGTGAAACTCTCCGGCGAGTATTCGTAGCGGATCCGGACATCGGTGTCCCCGGCCTGCTCACGGATCAGCCGGGCCCCGGCCACCCCGAGCTCGACAATCTCCTTGCGCCCTTTTTTGAAGACGATGTCGCGCTGCAAGGTGGAGGTGGAATTGTAGAGATGGACAATGGCCTCGCGTGCCCCCTGGATGGAGGCAAAGGTTTTCCGGATCAGTTGTTCCCGCGCCTGGGTCAACACCTGGGGAACCACGCCCTGGGGGATATGCTTGCCGTCGATCAGCAGGCGGATGAAATCGTATTCAATCTGCGAGGCCGAGGGGAATCCGACTTCGATCTCCTTGAAACCGATACCAACCAGCAGTTGAAACATCTCCAGCTTCTCTTCCAGGTTCATGGGCTGGATGAGCGCCTGGTTGCCATCGCGCAGATCGACGCTGCACCAGACCGGCGGGCTGGTGATTGTCCTGTTCGGCCAGGTGCGATCCGGCAGATGGATCGGCGGGTACGGACGGTATTTTCTCGTTTTGTCTTGATTCATTCTATTCTCCGTCGAGCAATCAAAAAAAAAGCCACGGTTTGGCAACCGTGGCTTTGGGGATTCGGATTCGGCGATGCCTATCAGGACAGACCTCCCTTCCCTGCCACAGTTTGCCTGTGCAGTCCACTAAGCAGAAGAAGTAGAGCCAGTTTTTTGTCCATGATTCGGTCCATCGTTCAATTTTTTCTCATAGTAAAGCGCCCGTGCTTTTTGTCAAGCAGGAAAACTTTGGGCTGAGTCACCGCATCGGGTCAGATTCGAATGCAATCTCCCGGGTTTTACATTTCGCCCCGGATAAATTTTTCAGCGAGATCGACATCCCGTTTTGAACCGATGATCAGCGGCACCCGTTGATGCAGGTTGGTGGGTTCAATATCGAGAATCCGCCGGCAATCGTCGGTGATCGCCCGGCCGCCCGCCTGTTCGATGATCATGGCCAGGGGCGCGGCTTCGTAGAGCAACCGCAGTTTGCCTTCGGATTTCTCGCTGCTCTTTTTATCGCGGGTATAGAGGAAAACCCCGCCCTTGATCAGGTTGCGGTGGAAGTCGGCGACCAGCGAGCCGATATAGCGCAGGCTGTACGGTCCCTTGCCGCCATCGGCATTCTTGAGATAATTGATGAAATTGCGGGTGCTGTCGAACCAGTGGTTGGCGTAGGCCTCGTTGACGCTGTAATAGAGGGAGGTCTCGGGAATCTGAATGTCGGGGTGGGAGAGAAAAAATTCGCCGACGCTCGGATCCAGGGTGAAGCCGTGCACGCCGGAGCCGGTGGTGTAGACCATCACCGTTGACGAGCCGTAAATGATGTAACCGGCCGCTACCTGGAGGCTGCCCTTCTGCAGCAGGTCCGCCTGATTGCCCTGGCCGGAGGCGCTGATCCGCTTGTGGATGGAAAAAATCGTGCCGATGCTGACGTTGACATCGATATTGGTCGAGCCGTCCAGGGGATCAAAGGCGATGGTGTAGTTGCCCTCGTAGCCGTCCAGGACCGGAATGATGTCATCGTCCTCCTCGGAGGCCATCACGCAGATGTGGCCGCATTGCTCCATCCGCCGCTTGATGGTCTGGTTGGCGAAGACATCGAGCTTCTGCACGCTTTCGCCCTGGATATTGGTTCGGCCCGATTGGCCGAGGATATCGGCCAGGCCCGCCATGTTGACCTCGGCGCTGATGATCTTGCCGGCCACCACCAGATCGTTGAGCAGGCCGGTGAGCTCACCGGTTGCCTCCGGATGCAGCAGTTGGTCGTCCATGATCTGACGGCTGACGGTGATTCCTTTTCTCTTGGCTAGCATCGCTCTCTCCCTTTGTATGCTCTCGGTCTGCACAGCAGCCCGATCCTCAATGTCTTATTTCTTGTCAGCGGGTTTCAGGGGTTTCCATTGACTTACCAGGGCGACCAGGGTGCGGACACCTGTTCCGGAAGGGCCCTTGGGGATATAGGATTTCTCGGTGAAATCCCAGGCGGTTCCGGCGATATCGAGATGGGCCCAGGGGGTTTCGCCGACGAACTCCTGGAGATAACAGGCAGCGGTGATGGTGCCGCCGCTCCGGTCGCTGCCGGCATTCTTGATATCAGCCAGGCGCGAATCGAGCTGCTTGCGGTACTCGGGCCCCAGCGGCAGCCGCCACATGGGCTCCCCGGCCTGGGCGCCGGCATCGATCAACTGGGCCGCCAGCTGATCGTTGTTGGCCAGCAGTCCGGTATAGTGGTGGCCGAGACCGACGATCACCGCTCCGGTCAGGGTGGCCAGATCGACGACCGCCTCCGGTGCATAGGTGGCGATGCCGTAGGCCAGGGCATCGGCGAGGATGAGCCGGCCCTCGGCATCGGTATTGATGATCTCCGAGGTCTTGCCGCCGAATTGGCGAATGACATCGCCGGGCTTCAGCGCCGCCGATCCCGACATATTCTCCGTGGCGGGAATCAGGGCAACCACATTGATCCCGCTGATCTCCAGCTCGTCGATGGCCTGCATGGCGGTGAGCACCGCCGCGCCGCCGCACATGTCATACTTCATATCCTCCATGCCGGCCGGCGGCTTGGTGCAGATCCCTCCGGAATCGAAGGTGAGACCTTTGCCGACCAGGAGCAGGGTGGGATTCTTTTTCTCGGTCCGATATTCAAGGATCACCAGCTGCGGCGGCACAGCCGAGCCCTGGCTCACGCCGAGAATCCCGCCCATGGCGAGTTTCTGCATGGCCGCCTTGTCGAGGACCTTGCACTTCAGCTTGCTTTTTTTACTCAGCTTCTTGGCGTATTCAGCAAATTCAGCCGGCGTCCAGCCGTTGCCCGGCTGGTTGGCCATGTCACGGGCGGCACAGGTCGCCTCCGCAACCGCCTTGCCCCGCTGCATGCCTTTACGGACCGCAGTTTTGGACAAGCCGCCGTCATGGAGGAAAAAGCGCTCCACCCGTCCCGGCTTTTCCGCCTCGTCCCGGGAGGTCCTGTACAGTTCAAACCGATAATTACCCAGCAACAACCCCTCGGTAAGGCATTCCGCGATCTCGGCGGCGGCCAGGAGGAAATCCTTGGGCAGAACCACCAGAACATCCTTGGCCTTGACCGCACTCGCCTGTTTGGCGATTGCCCCCCCGGTCAGCCGCAGCTGCTCCCGGCGCACATTGATGGCATCGTCCTGTTTTCCCAGGCCGGCCAGCAGCACTCTTTTTGCAAGCACCCGCGACTCTTCGTCCTGCTCCGCGACTCCGGGGTAAAACAGAAAGACCTGTTCCTTCTTGCCCTTGAAATCGCCGGTCTCCCAGACCTGCTGCAGCGCCCTGTTGAGGACCTTGCCGGCATTGGCCGCAAGATGGGGGATTTCCTCCTCCACCAGGTAGACCAGCAGATCGCCGGCGAACTCGCGCGGATCCGTATCAGTCAACTGTATTGTCACTGCCTTGTCATGCACGGGACGTCTCCCTCCCTGTCGAGATTGTCGCGAAACCCTTTCAAAACCTGTCCGAACTGTTTATTGTAAGCGTTTCATACACTAAAGTTGGTTGAACCTCAATTGGCAAAACTCCCCTTTGTCGATACCCCGCCAAAAACCATTCAAACATCGCGGAGGCCGCCTTGTTAACCATATTCATTCTTGCCGTCAGCTGCGCCCTGCTTATATCGACGATGTGCTCCCTCTTTGAAGCCGTATTCCTGTCGCTATCGGCATCGCAGGTCGAGATGATGAAGGAAACCCACCCTCATCAGGCCCAGCGCATGAAAAAATTAAAAGAAAATATCGAACAGCCCATCACCGCGATCCTGACCCTCAACACCGTGGCGCACACCATCGGGGCCTCGGTGGCGGGTGCCTATGCGGTCGCCCTGTTCGGCGCAAATGGGCTGGTCTGGTTTTCACTTATTTTCACCCTGGCGATTCTCCTGTTCACGGAAATTCTGCCGAAAACCATTGGCGTCACCTTTTCCAGACAACTGGGCCCCTATATCATCGTTCCCTTGCACATAATGATCTTCTTGCTCAAGCCCTTGATTTGGCTGGCCCAACTCATGACCCTCCTGGTGCCCAACAGTCATAAACCGTACCTGATCTCGGCGGAAGAACTGAAAACCATTGCCAGCCTCAGCAGGAAATCGGGAGAAATCGAAGCCGGCCAGGAAACGGTGATCGCCAACATCCTCCAGCTCGGAGAAAAAACGGTTCGTCAGGTGATGACCCCGCGGACCGTCACCTTTTCCGCATCCCAGGCCCTGACCATCAAGGAAGCGGCACGGATGGAAGGAAAATGGCGGATGCACAGCCGGGTGCCGGTGTACGACGGCGAACAGGACAATGTGGTGGGAATCGTGCTCAGCCAGGATGTGTTGATGGCGGCCGCTGTCGGCCAGGACAGCCTGAAACTGTCACAGATCATGCGGCCGGTGCATTTTGTCCCGGAAACCGCACCGCTTGATCAAATTTTTGTCGATTTTTTCGAACGTTACCAGCATCTCTTTGTGGTGGTCGACGAATACGGCAGTGTGACCGGGGTCATCAGCATGGAAGACATCCTTGAAGAAATCATCGGCAGGGAGATTGTCGATGAGTCCGATAAGGCCCGCAATATGCGGGAACTTGCCCGAATCAGAAAGAAGAAGCTCCATACCATCTGAAGGCCTGGCTGAAATTTTTTCGGCTCCGTTCAGCGGAATCTGGCGGTTCGAAACGAATCGTGGTAGCTTGCCGCCTCAAGAAATACAGTGTCCTTGGGTGAGGAAAAGAGGGCTCGAAGCTGCTTCGCTGCGCTCCGACAACCGCAATTTTTCGCACTTACAAGGACAACACGGCCGCGCCCCCGGCCTTAACCCGCACACCCTTTGTCCATCAGGAATCCTTTCATGAACATGACGCTCTTTTCTTGGCAACGACCCACGCTCACCACCTTCACCCTGCTTCTGCTCGGCTGCCTGGCGGCCTCCCCCCTTATGGCGGAAACCAGATATATCAAACCAAGCATGGAAGTCACTGTGCGGCAAACACAGAGCAATAGTTCCAAACAGCTGGCGGCGGTTCCGATAGGGGTGCCGGTTGAGTTGGTTGAGGGAGGAAAGGAATGGTCGCTCATCCGTTTGCAGAATGCCACCGAAGGATGGGTGCGCAGCCGTTTCCTCAGCGCCTCGCCGATCCTGCCCGCCACTGCAAACCTCAAGGGAGGGGCGGGGCCTGACGGCGCACTTATCGATATTCAGGCACGATTCAAGGAGTTGACGGAAGAAAATGGTCGGCTCAAAACCGAGCTTGCCGCCTGTTCAACCGACCGGAGTACCCTGGCCGACAAATACCAGACCATGGCCAACGATCCCAACAGCACGCTGCACGCCAAAACTTCCCTGGGCGAGGCGCAGCGCCAGATTGAAGAGTTGCAGAAGAACCTGGCCGCCGCCCAGATCGAAAACACGGTGCTTGAAAAAAACGAATCCATTAAATGGTTTCTTGTCGGCAGCGGCGTCCTTTTTATCGGCTGGCTTATCGGAAGGCTGACCGCCAATGGCCGCAAGAAAAAATCATCGCTGCTGTAACCGCGGCTGGGCCATGGGCTTTCAGTCCATGGCCTCAAGGGGAACGTTTACCTCTATCGATGCAGCATCCCGCAGCAAGGTAAGGGCCACCGTCTCGCCAACCTGATATTGCTCGACTTCATCGCGCAGGGTATCGTAATCCGACACCTTCTTGCCATTGACGGCCAGGATGATATCACCCAAAACCAGGCCATCGCGCACCTGAGTCGTGCCGCGCAATCCGGCCTTTTCCGCGGTTGAACCGGGCAACACCTTGAGCACCAGCACGCCCTCCAACTCCAGCGCCTCGGTCAGGTTGCGGTTGGCCAGGGTGATGCCCAATCCCGGTCGGATCAGCTTCCCCTGACTGATAATCTGCGGCACCACCCGGTTGATCTCCCCCACCGGAACAGCAAAACCGATCCCGGAACTGGCGCCCGAGGGACTGTAGATCGCGGTATTGACACCGATCAACCGACCGGCGCTGTCCAGGAGCGGCCCCCCGGAATTGCCGGGATTGATGGCCGCATCGGTCTGGATGACATCGCGGATGGTCCGGCCGGTAACCGCGGTGATCTCCCGGCCCAGCGCGCTCACCACCCCGGTGGTCAGGGTTTGATCCAGGCCGAAGGGATTGCCGATGGCGAAAACCTTCTGCCCGACCAGCAGATTCTTGGACTCGCCTATAGCCAGGGGCCGCAGCTTATCGGCGGGAGCGGAAATCTGCAGGACCGCAATGTCACGATCCGGCGAGGCACCCACAAGCACGGCTTTCCAGGTCGACTGGTCTGCCAGGGTGACTTCCAGTCGGCTGGCATCGGAAATGACATGGTAGTTGGTGACGATCCGCCCCTGTTTATCCCAGATGAATCCCGAACCCGTCCCCTGGGGGATTTCATGGACATTCAAACTGAACAGGTTACGCCGCAGAGCGATGCTGGTGATATAGACCACTGAGGGAGCGGCGTTCCGAAAGATGTCGATGGTGTTTTTTTCGTCGCTGGCAAGGTCGCCGCGGGCCTCAACGGGCCGGGAAACCGCCTTGGGATCGTGCAGGGCGGGTTGAAAGGTCTGAAACAGCAACCAGCCGATGACCCCTGCAATAACAGCGAGATAGAGCGGCTTTATTCCGCCGCGGGAAGAAATAGGAGACAAGGGGCAACCTCTTTATACGATTGCAGAAATAAGGAAATCCGATGACGAGCAGGTTAAAAACAAAAGCCCGTGACGCCATCCCCAACAAGGGAGCGCCGCGGCCGTCTTGTTACAGCCACTTCTTGCTCCTGAAAAACAAGAGCGTCATGGTCGAGGAGAGTATCATCAACAAAATGGCGAAGGGATACCCCCAGATCTGACCCAATTCGGGCATGTACTTGAAATTCATCCCATAGGCGCTGGCAATGAGGGTGGGGGGCATGAAAATCACGGTCACCACGGTAAAAATCTTGATGACGCGGTTCTGTTCCATGTCGACCAGGCCGAGAAAGGTATTCTGGAGGAATTCGAGCCGCTCGAAATTAAACGAGGTGTGATCGAGAAGCGAACCGATATCCTTGATCATAATTCGCATATTTTCATAATCTTCCTTCGGGAACATTTTACTCTTGAGCAAGGAAGAGAGAACCCGTTGTTTCTCGACGATATTTTCACGGATGGTGATGGTCGATTCCTGCAAGGCGGTGATTTTCAACAGCAGTTCCTTGTTGGGATCCTTGTCGCCGATCATCTGCTTGCTGATCGCGGAAATCTTATCGGTGATGATTTCGATGAAATCCGCATCAAAATCGATCCGGGTTTCAAGGATGGTCAGGAAAATATCGTCGCCATCGACCGGCTTGATCGCCCGCAATTTGCGGTAGGTTTCCGAGAACGACCTGAATTCATGCGTCCTCTGGGTGATCAGTATCTTATCTTTGATGATAAAGGAGACAGGTTCACTGACGAAATTGTCGCTCTCCTGAATGAGGAAATTCAGGTTGATACCTATCTCGTCTTCGGTCTCGACATATTTCGAACTGCTTTCGATCTCTTCACTCTCCTGTTTGGTGAAGAGCTCCACCCGGAAATCCTTTTCTACCTGATGCTTTTCCTCATCCGTGGGATTAATCAGATCGATCCAGAATATATTGGGGCTCACGGAGCTGTTGCCGCTCGCCATTTTGACCATTTTATTATCTAAGAAAAAATAATTAACCATTACTGCTTTCCTGGATCAGAGGGGTGGTGGACGTTTGCGCCGCCCTTTGCGACAAAGAACCGTCTCATTGTAATGAGCAGAAAAGAAAAAAGTCAATCGGTAAAAGACGGGGCAGGACAAACAGCTTTTCACCCGAAGTCGGGAGACGAACGGCTTAGTGAAAAAGTCCGCTTCTTTGGGCGAGATAACAGAGGAGAAAACCGGCGGCCATGGCAATGATGCCGACTCGGCGCAGCTGCTGCGGAGGCATCTCGAGAATCTGCCGGAGCCAGCGTTGCATGGATTCGGGTGAGGCCGCATAGGGCAACCCCTCGAGGATGAGGACAAGACCTGTCAAGGTAAGCAAAAGTTCCATGGGGTCAGCAATACCAGAAAGCGGCACCGACTGCAATATCCCACAAAGGTATTGACAACGTCCGGTCAAAAAAAGTAATTTGCCAACACTACTTATCGTTTTTTTTTATAATTCATCCGCTTGCAGCTGTTTATGCTCCACTGGACACCCCCAGGCGAAAGACATCTCAAATACTATCCATGACGCAATCATCCTCCAAATACAGCGACGCCGGTGTCGATATCGACAAGGGCAATCTTTTTGTCTCCCGGATTAAATCCATCGTTTCCGAGACCCACCGACGCGGGGTGCTCACCGATATCGGCGGGTTTTCCGGACTCTTTGCCATCGGCAACGAGGACCTGAAGAACCCTGTCCTGATCGCCTCGACCGATGGCGTCGGCACCAAGCTTATTGTGGCCAAACTGTGCAACAAGCACGATACCATCGGTATCGACCTAGTGGCCATGTGCGTCAACGATGTGATTGTCA
>Ga0209016_1002659_pt1 | contig 11544 bp, 11 predicted proteins | sample EPASupsiteSAE305_FD_187265 | JGI IMG/M metagenome (GOLD analysis project Ga0209016, IMG submission 187265) | Bioremediated contaminated groundwater microbial communities from EPA Superfund site, New Mexico - SAE3-05 (SPAdes) (version 2) | ecosystem: Environmental > Aquatic > Deep subsurface >...
CGGATTTTAGCTTTCATTTACATATAAACCGTGGTGCAGGAGCTTTTGTATGTGGCGAAGGTTCAGCCCTTACTGCATCTATTGAAGGTAAACGTGGAATGCCTCGTGTTAAACCTCCACGAACTGTAGAACATGGATTGTTTGACAAGCCTACTGTTTTAAACAATGTTGAAACTTATGCCAATGTTCCTTTGATTATAAATAATGGAGCTGAATGGTACAAAAACATCGGACCTGAAAATAGTCCAGGTACTAAAGCATTTGCACTAACGGGTAACATTGTAAATACAGGACTAATTGAAGTTCCTATGGGTACTACTCTTAGAGAGGTTATATTTGATATTGGCGGAGGTATGCGTGACGACGGTGAATTCAAGGCTGTGCAGATAGGAGGCCCTTCTGGTGGCTGTTTAACAAAAGAGCATTTGGACCTGCCTCTTGATTTTGATTCTCTAAAAAAAGCAGGTGCTATGATTGGGTCTGGCGGTTTGGTTGTTTTGGACGATAAAACCTGCATGGTTGAGGTTGCTCGCTTCTTTATGAACTTCACCCAGAATGAATCGTGTGGAAAATGTGTGCCGTGTCGAGAAGGAACCAAGAGAATGTTAGCAATTCTTGAAAGAATTGTTAATGGTCAGGGTGAGGATGGAGATATTGATTTGTTGCTTGAACTTGCCGATACAATCTCAGCTACTGCACTTTGCGGTCTTGGAAAAACAGCGGCATTGCCTGTTGTAAGTACAATTAATAGCTTTCGTGATGAATATGAAGCACATATTTATGAAAAACGCTGTCCTGCTGGTGCTTGTCAGAAACTGAAAAAAATTGTTATAGATGAAGCGCTTTGCAAAGGATGTTCAAAATGTGCCAAGGCTTGTCCTGTTACTGCAATAAGCGGAAAAATCAAGGAACCATTTATAATTGACCAAAAAAAATGCATCAAATGCGGAGCTTGTGTTTCAACTTGTCCGTTCCATGCGATTAAGGAGGACTAAGTGATATGGGAAAGAAAGAGTTTATGATAATTGATGGCATGCCTGTACAAATCAACGGCGAAAAGAATTTGCTTGAACTTATTCGCAAGGTTGGAATTAAGATGCCTACTTTATGCTATCATTCAGAGTTGTCTATTTATGGTGCTTGCCGACTATGTATGGTGGAAAATAAGTGGGGCGGTTTGGATGCATCTTGTTCCACTATTCCAAAAGCTGGCATGGAAATTAAAACAAATACACAAAGGCTTAGAAAATACCGTAAAAATATATTAGAATTGCTTCTTGCAAATCACTGTGGTGATTGCACAACCTGTGAAAATAACGGTAAGTGTAAGTTGCAGGATTTAGCTATTTGCTTTAATATTAAGGGCGTTCGCTATCCTAATACAGCGAAAAAGCCTAAAGTTGATGATTCTTCTGTATGTATTACAAGAGATGCACATAAGTGCATTCTTTGCGGTGACTGTGTGAGAGTATGTAATGAGATACAAAATGTAGGCGCAATTGATTTTGCTCATCGTGGCTCTAAAATGAAAATCAGTACTGCGTTTGATATTCCACTTTCAGAATCTTCGTGTGTTGGATGTGGTCGATGTGCTACTGCATGCCCTACAGGAGCAATTGTTGTTAAAAATGATACAAATATTGTTTGGAAAGCACTTGATGATGCAAATACAAAAGTTACAGTTCAGGTTGCTCCTGCTGTTCGTGTTGCACTTGGAAAAGATTTGGATATGGTAGATGGAGAAAATGCAATGGGCAAAATAGTTGCAGTATTACACATGATGGGGTTCGATGAGGTTTATGATAGCTCAACAGGTGCTGATTTGACGGTGCTTGAAGAATCCAATGAATTTATTAATCGTTTGAGAGGAAAAGAAGGCTCTTTGCCTTTGTTTACTTCTTGCTGTCCTGCATGGGTACAATATTGTGAAAAAGCATATCCTGAAATTTTGCCTAATGTTTCAACATGTCGTTCTCCAATGGAAATGATGGGTTCTATTATTCATGAGCAAAACAAAAATTCTTCTCAAAAGCATTTTCATGTTGCTGTAATGCCATGTACTGCAAAAAAATTTGAATCTAAGCGTGAAGAATTTCTTTTAGATGGCAAAAATCCTGTGGACGCTGTAATTACTACACAGGAGTTAATTCATATGATTAAGGAATCTGGAATTATTTTATCTGAAATTGAGTCTGAAGCAGTTGATATGCCACTTGGAGTTTCTACCGGTGCAGGTGTTATTTTTGGCGTTTCTGGTGGTGTTGCAGAAGCTGTGCTTCGTCGTGTTTCGTCAGATAAATCTAAAGCAACACTTGCTACAATTGCTTATACGGGAGTTCGTGGTATGGATGGCGTAAAGGAAGCGACAACTCAATATGGTAATAGAGAGTTAAAAATAGCTATTGTTAGCGGACTTAAAAATGCGTCTGATTTAATAGAAAAAATAAAAAATGGGGAACATTATGATTTAGTAGAGGTTATGGCATGTCCAGGTGGATGTATTAGTGGAGCTGGTCAACCATTTGCTCATTTTGAAACGAGGAAAAAGCGTGGAGACGGATTATATGCAGCTGATAAACTATGTAATATCAAGCATGCCGAAGAAAACCCATTAACGATGTCTCTCTATCAAGGTGTCTTGAAAAATAAAGTACATGAGCTTCTGCATGTTGATTATTTACATAAGGATTAATAGGATATTATCTAACTAATTTTTATTACACTTTCAAAAAACCTGCAAATTAAATAATTAAAAACCAACCAGATTAGCAGGTGGGTTACTCTTCTCTTAAAAACGATAAAAAGATCGGACAAGTTTTGCAGTCGATGCAATTCTTGCCGATCTTTTATTTTGTGAAATTTTTGTTTTCTTGTTTATTTATATATTTTTACAAATATTTTAAATAGAAGTTAATTTTATAAACAAAAACTATCCAAATGAAATATTAATTTATTAATGATAAATTAAAAAGATGCTGTAAATTCTTATGGATAAAGAATTTACAGCATCTTTTGGCGGAGAAGGAGAGACTCGAACTCTCGCGCCGGTTACCCGACCTACGCCCTTAGCAGGGGCGCCTCGTCACCAACTTGAGTACTTCTCCATGGTAACAAATTTAGTTATTTTATTGTATAAATAAAGGGCTTTATTCGCCCTTAAAATCAAAATGGCGGAGAGAGTGGGATTCGAACCCACGGTACCTTTCGGTACGACGGTTTTCAAGACCGTTCCGTTATAACCACTTCGGTATCTCTCCGTATCAAGCGAAAAATATATTACCATAAATTTTTTAACTTGTCAACAATTCTTCTGCATTTATTATTTGTTTATTTTTGTGAATAACACAACCTAAATTTTCGCAATATATGATTGAAAATAAAAAATCCATTTTTCGGGGGATAAGAAATGCAAAGAAAAGTAGTGGTGATGTCTGACAGAGCCTGTGATTTAAGCTCAGAGCTTATAAAAGAATACAATATACAACTTATACCTTTTTATATTACCATTAATAAAAAAGGTTATGTGGGCGATGTGGAAATAACACCAACAAAAATTTTTGAAATTTTCAAAAAAACAGGTGATTTACCAAAAACGGCGATAATGAGTGTTGGTGAATACATTGATTTTTTCAAACAATGGATAGACAATGGCTATGATGTGGTGCATATATCAATTGGCTCAAAGCTTTCTGGTGCACACCAAAATGCCTTGATGGCACAAAATGAGATTGGTGACCACTTGTATATAGTGGATTCAAAAAACATGTCAACTGGCATGGGATTGCTTGTGCTAGAGGCAGCGCAAAGGGCGCAAAACGGAATGATTGCAGAGCAAATAGCAAACGAGGTACGTGCTTTGATAGATCAAGTCAGAACGAGTTTTATACTTGAGGACTTAAAATTTTTAAAAGCAGGAGGACGTTGTTCCGCAGCTACGGCATTTGGTGCAAATCTGTTAATGATAAAGCCCAGCATTGCTGTTCATGACGGAGTTATGGGCATTGATAAAAAATATAGAGGCCATTGGGAAAAGGTAATTTTACAATATTCAAGAGACACCTTAGATGTATATCATGACATAAAAAAAGATAGAGTATTTATAACCCATTCAGGTGTGCCACAGGAAATATCAGACAGTGTATTTAAGTTTATTAAGAGTAAAAGAATTTTTAATGAGATTTTTGTGACAAATACGGGGTCAACCACATCTAGTCATGCTGGACCAAATGTTATCGGAGTTGTGTTTATGGCAAAATAATATAAAAGAGCATCCAAGATGCTCTTTTATATTTCACAGTTATTTTTGTAGCAACTTAATTGTTTCTTTCGGTTTCAAAACCCTGCCAAAACATATTGTTTTGCCCTTTGCAACAAGTGCAGGTGTTGCCGTGACGCCGTATGAGGCGATTTGAGCGAAGTCTGTTACATGGTCAATGTAAACCCTATGTCGAGCTTATTTAACGCTTGCTTGGCGTTGTATCAATCTATTTGCATTTTGCACAGCCGGAGCCAAGTCCGACGTCTTTTGAAAACAATGCTTCAGCTATTGGGATTGTTCCGAATATATTTGATACAAATGATTTGAACGCTTCAAGTGTTTTGTCATTGTGTCCATTTACCATGTTTTCAAACATTTACAAGACCACATTAGCACAATATATGCATATATGAATCCAATGGACTAAATCATTAGTAAAAATAGTTTATTATGTTTGAATCGAATTGTTTGCATTAAAACAGCATATCCGTAATATACATTAAAAGGGTGATATTATGGAAAATAGGCAGGAAATACCACAGAGGCGAACAAGAGAAACAGAAAACTGGCAGGAACTTCCCCAAAGAAAAATAAGAGAAGAAACAGGAAAACAACCTAGAGATTATATGGTTTATATGGCAACTGTACAAACAGTGTTATGTGTTTTGTTGTTCGCAGGGATGTTTGTATTTTCACATATTGGTGGAGAAAGCTACGACAAATTCAAGAATGATTTAGTAGCAATAATGTCATACGATATGGGAGTTAGTGGGGTCAAAAATGCATTTGAGAATGCCGTTGAGTTTGTTATGGCTCCGCCTGATAAGTGGAAAGGCGAAAGTAAGAAAACCACAACAAACACAATTCCGCAAAAAAGCATGGTGCTAGGCAAAGGCGGTGTGGGCGAACAATTAGTAAACGGAAAAGCACCGCAAAACACAAGCTTTGCACCATATACAATAACAGCTAAAATAACCAATCCATTGCCAACGGGAACGATAAGTTCGCCTTTTGGATTTAGAAATGACCCAATATCAGGAGCGTATAGTTTTCATGCGGGGCTTGATATTGCCGCAGATGAAGGCTCCAGAATTGCTGCAGCGTACAGTGGAACTGTAAAGAAAACAGGCAAAGATGAAAAAGCAGGAAACTTTGTTATTTTGGAGCACAGCGGAGGTTTTACCACTTTTTATTGCCACTGTTCTGAATTGATGGTTGTGGGCGGAGAAAACATAAGAGCTGGTGAAACAATAGCAAAAGTGGGAAGTACGGGATACTCCACGGGCCCTCATTTGCATTTTGAAATTAGAATAAACGGTATAAAATATAATCCGCTTTTGGCACTTGATGGGGTAATATGAGATTTAAATTCTTTGGAACAGATGTACATATTGGTTTTTTGTTTTCGGCGGTGGTTATGCTTTTGATGATTTTAGACAAAAGCTACACCGCCGTTTTTGCACTTATGGCTGCGGTGATGCACGAGTTTGCACATTTATCATGTTTTTTATATTTTGGACAAACGCCAAAAAAAGTGGATTTCAATGCGTTAGGGATGAGAATATCAAGAGGGCAGGATACAAAGCTTTCTTTAGGGCAAGAGGCAGTGGCTGCACTTGCGGGTCCTCTTATAAATATTTTTCTTGCAGTGCTCACAGTAGCTACTCCTAAAGTTGAGTGGGCAAGCAGGGCAACGGCAATAAATTTATCCCTTGCTATATTTAATCTATTGCCTGTGTTTGAATTAGACGGTGGAAGGGCAATTTATTACATAATGTGTATGAAATTTCAAGAAAAAACGGCAAGCAGAGTGCTCACTGTGTTTTCAGTTGTAACGTTGTTTTTGCTTTATTTACTCGGATTTTTGGTGCTTATTAGAAGTAAATATAACTTCACGTTGATTGCTGCGACAGTGTATTTAACAATTTTAACAGTTACAAAACGATTTTAGTAAAGCTACCTAACTTTACAGCGATATATAGTGTATTTAAAAATGCCTGTACAAGATGTACAGGCATTAATTTATTAATAAATTATTAAAGTTAAAAATAATATGAAGATTTATAAAATATATTTGATATACAACTAATTTTAAATAAGAAAATTTTTAAGACAGGAGGAATGAGTTGCCATTCGTAAATGAATTTATGACAAAAGAAGATATGAAATTTGTTGCAGAAAGAAGAATACAGAAAACAGTAGCTACAGTAATTAGTGTTGAACTATATGTATGAACAATAAACCGTGAAGAAAATGTTTTTTTAGTATTGATAGGTTATAGCCCAGGAGATATGGATGAAATCTAGTTCATTCTATTTTGGAATGATATTCCGCTTGAGGTAAATCTAAGAGATAATTGGATTGATGAGTCTACACATAAATGGGAGTTAGGGTATATACAGGATGTACCAGTGCTTGCTGACAAGGGCGAGAAGGTTATAAAAAGTCTTAAAGAGGCACGTGCGGCATATGGATTTAATAGAGGCCCAGATGATCCGACTAATAGTATTATGAAAGTTAAATTTAATTTTTTATTATTATCAATAAGAAAAGACACGGCTTAAAAACCGTGTCTTATTTTATTGCATATTATAGCTTTTAGATTAAGGCTTTGCCTGTCATTTCCTGTGGAATTGGAAGATCCAAAATTTTGAGCATTGTTGGAGCGAGGTCACAAAGTCGACCATCGTCTTTAAGCTTGCAATCAAGTCCCGCAACAAGCAATGGAACAGGAGCGGTTGTGTGAGCTGTAAACGGAGAACCATTAGGCTCATACATTTTGTCTGCATTGCCATGGTCTGCTGTGAGTAGAATGGCACCGCCCATTGAAAGAGTTGCATCAACAGTTCTGCCGACACAAACGTCAACAGCCTCAACAGCTTTCTGTGCAGCACTGAACACACCTGTGTGTCCAACCATATCACAGTTTGCAAAGTTGAGTATAATAACATCGTACTTGTTGCTTTTAATAGCGTCAACAACTTTGTCAGTAACCTTATAAGCACTCATTTCAGGCTGAAGATCATAAGTGGAAACCTTAGGAGAAGCAACAAGAATTCTGTCTTCACCTTCGTTAACGCTTTCAACTCCACCATTAAAGAAGAAGGTTACATGGGCATATTTTTCAGTCTCTGCAATACGCAATTGCTTTTTGCCAAGAGATGAAAGATACTCGCCCAAAGTATTGTTAAGTGACTGAGGTTTAAACGCAACAGTTACATTTGGCATTGTTGCATCATACTGAGTCATGCATACGAAAAATACATTAAAGAATTTACGTGCAAATCCGTTAAAATCCTCATCAACAATAGTCCTTGCAATTTCTCTGGCTCTGTCAGGGCGGAAGTTAAAGAATATAACGCTATCATTTTCTTTTATGTTACCGTTTTTACAGCAAACAGTAGGCATGATGAATTCGTCAGTCATGTTTTTACCGTCAGCATCAATCTGGGTGTATGAGCTTTCAATAGCAGCAACAGCATCTTCATTATAAACTCCATTGCCGTTAACCATAGCATCATAAGCCTTTTCAACACGCTCAAAACGGTTGTCTCTGTCCATAGCGTAATATCTGCCGATAACAGTAGATATTTTGCCAACTCCAATTTCATTCATCATGCTTTGAAGCTCAGTAACAAAGTCTTTGCCTGATGTTGGAGGAACATCACGTCCATCCATAAAACAATGAACAAAAACATCATTAAGACCGTTCGTTTTTGCCATTTTAAGAAGAGCATAAAGATGAGAATTGTGGCTGTGGACTCCACCGTCAGACAAAAGTCCCATCAAATGAAGTGCACTGCCGTTCTTTTTACAGTTCTCAATAGCGGCAAGAAATGCCTCATTTTCAAAAAAGTCACCGTCATTAATAGACTTTGAAATTCTTGTAAGCTCTTGATATACAACACGGCCTGCACCAATATTTGTGTGGCCAACCTCACTGTTGCCCATTTGCCCATCAGGCAAACCAACATTGAGACCAGAAGCACCGATTGTGGTGTGGGGACAAGTTGCGAAAAGCTTGTTAAGATATGGTGTGTTTGCAGCTTTTATAGCATTGCCATATTCGTCATTTGAAATGGCAAAGCCATCCATTATGCAAAGTACAAGAGGTTTTATCATTAAATTTATCTCCTTGGATCTTACTTTGAAGCAGCTTTTACAATAACGGAGAAGTCAGCACTCTTAAGTGATGCACCGCCAATAAGTCCACCGTCAACATCTGGCTGAGCAAGAAGCTCTTCAGCATTTTTAGCGTTCATAGAACCGCCGTACTGAACAACAAACTTGTCTGCAGCTTCTTTGCTGTAAAGCTCTGCAATAAGGTCACGAATGAACTTGTTAACTTCATTTGCCTGCTCTGCAGTTGCAGTTTTGCCAGTGCCAATAGCCCATACAGGCTCATAAGCAATGATAATACGGTCAAGCTCTTCCTCTTTTACGCCTTCAAGAGCGATTTTAGTCTGCATGCTAACAACTTCAAAAGTTATATTCTGCTCACGCTGTTCAAGATACTCACCAACGCAAAGAATAACTGTCATACCTGCATCAAGTGCTGCACGAGTACGCTTTTGAACAGTTACATCAGTGTCTCCAAAATATGTGCGTCTCTCACTATGACCGATAACAACATACTCAACGCCCATTTCTTTGAGCATAACTGTTGAAATTTCACCTGTGAAAGCACCATCTGACTCCCAGTGGCAATTCTGTGCACTAACCTTTATGTTTGTACCCTCTGTGCAATAGAGGGCAGTTTGCAAATCAACATAAGGAACACAGACAACAACATCGCAGTCTGCATCAGCAACAAGAGGCTTAAGCTCATTTATAAGCTCTGCTGTCTCAAGTGGGGTTTTGTTCATTTTCCAGTTTCCGGCAATTACTGCCTTACGAAGTTCTTTGTTCATATCAATTAACACTCCTAAAAAGTTTATACAAAATTAAAGAATTATTTGTCGTTAAGGGCAATAATTCCTGGCAATTCTTTTCCTTCAAGTAGTTCAAGAGATGCACCACCGCCAGTAGAGATGTGAGACATCTTTTCAGCTAAACCGAACTTATAAACAGCTGCAGCAGAATCGCCGCCACCGATGATGCTGATAGCATTTGAGTCGGCAACAGCATTTGCAACTGCTATTGTACCTGATGCAAATTTATCCCACTCAAAAACTCCCATAGGACCGTTCCAAACAATTGTGCCTGCGTTTGCAACAGCTTTTGAGAATAGTTCCTCTGAGGCTGGTCCAATGTCAAGTCCCATACACCCATCAGGCATTTTGTCAAAGTCAACAAAGTCATCTTCTGTGTTCTCGTCAAAAGCCTTACCGATATGACAATCGATTGGAAGAAGGAAATCAACGCCCTTTGCCTTTGCTTTTTCCATCATTTCCTTTGCAAGGTCAAGCTTGTCCTCTTCACAAAGAGAATTACCGATGTTGTGACCCATAGCCTTGATAAAGGTATAAGCCATACCACCACCAATGATAAGTGTGTCAACTTTACCAAGTAATGCGTTGATAACACCGATTTTATCAGAAACCTTTGCACCGCCAAGAATAGCGACAAGCGGACGTTTTGGCTCTTCGATAGCGCTGTTCATAAAGTTAAGCTCTTTTTGGATAAGGTATCCGCAAACAGCTGGAAGAAATGATGCAACACCAGTTGTTGATGAGTGTGCTCTGTGAGCTGTACCAAAAGCATCATTAACATATATATCTGCAAGAGATGCAAGAGCTTTTGAAAAAGCTTCATCATTTGCAGTTTCTTCCTTATGGAAACGAACATTTTCAAGAATCATAACATCACCGTCATTGAGAGAAGCAGCAAGTGACTTTGCATTTTCGCCAACGACATCTGAAGCCATCTTAACATCTTTGCCTAAAAGCTCAGAAAGACGAGTAGCAACAGGAGCCAAAGAAAATTCAGATTTAAATTCACCCTTTGGTCTGCCAAGATGAGAACAAAGAATAACTTTTGCATTGTTCTTTATCAAATACTCAATAGTTGGTAAAGCAGAGATAATTCTCTTGTCATTTGTGATAACTCCGTCTTTAAGCGGAACATTGAAATCGCAACGGACAAGAACTCTCTTTGAGCTCACATCAATGTCTTCGATTGTCTTCTTGTTTAATACCATTTTTAAATCAAACCTTTCATGAATATATGCAAAATATTTGAAGCAGTTGAAAAGTTTTATTGTTTCTCAACCGCTTGCTCTTTTCTGTTTTCGCCAACAAAGGCGAGTGTTATAGTTGCCCTGCCTGCACAATAGCTTGAAAATGCACCAACTTTGAATATTGCAACAGGAGGGTATCCAAGTTCTTCCTCAAGCAATATAGCGATTGCACGAGCTTCTTTGGCACGCATAGCATATCCAACTGCATATGGAGGTTTATTTTTAATCAAGGCTTCACGGCAATAGCCAAAGAATTGGTCGAATGCTGTGTGATCCCCTTTAATAATAGGCAGCTCAATTGCATCACTCTCAACAATATTGAATGTTGGGAACGGATGAGTAATCTCGCTTGCCATCTTTTTTATCCATTCAATAGGAGCATCAGTATGAAGATTACGTATGCTAAAGGAGTTAACAATAAGTTGAACGCTACGAGATAAATCATCAATAGTTGAAAGTATTGTATTAATGCTTTCTCCCTCTCTTGCAAGTTTTGCAGCCTCAAGAACTATAAGTCCTGTGCCCATTGAATATGTTAAAGAATCAAAAATATGAATTTGAAGTGATGTGTTTGCGTTTTGTTCCAAATACATACCACGGCCTTCAATAGCAGATGAATACATTGGGCTTGTTTTCGAATCGCTTGTGATTACAATAACATGCTCATATCCGCTTCTTTCCGCAAGATGAAATTGGTCAATATAAATTGCGGCAGGGATTCGAAATGCCGAAACGGTTTCACGCTTTGGCAATATTTCGTAGAAATTTTCGTGTGTAAAATCTGAACCTTCACAAAATGGTTTACCATTAATAGTGAATATCATAGATAAAACATTAAATGTGTCTTGCTCAAGATAATCAATCGGAATATCGCTACTTGTATCGGTAATAATTAGGATCTTATTCATTCTGTCCCTCCGCTTTCTTTTATTATTGGCAAAAATCTTTTACCAACTATGTTTAGTAAGCTTTCCCTCATTCAAAAGAAGGGGGAAGTCCCATTGCCTAAGTGCTTCATAAACTCCCACAGCAACCGAGTTTGAAAGGTTAAGGCTGCGAGCGTCATCAATCATAGGGATACGAACGCAAGTGTCAGGGTTGGCTTTTA
>Ga0209016_1002661_pt1 | contig 11543 bp, 11 predicted proteins | sample EPASupsiteSAE305_FD_187265 | JGI IMG/M metagenome (GOLD analysis project Ga0209016, IMG submission 187265) | Bioremediated contaminated groundwater microbial communities from EPA Superfund site, New Mexico - SAE3-05 (SPAdes) (version 2) | ecosystem: Environmental > Aquatic > Deep subsurface >...
CCTCCATTTTCCTTTACAAAATTTTTAACTCGCTCCCCGCCGATTCGGCGGGTTCGCTCGGACAGAAAAATTTTGTAAAGGAAAATGTCCGTTTGTCTTATCCGAAATTTTTCAATGCTCGCATCTTTTTAAAGCTTTTCTCATTGCTTCAACCGGCGCTTTTTTGCCGGTATATAATTCAAACTGGGCCGCGCCCTGGTATAATACCATTTCAGCTCCAGGAATGATTTTCGCTCCTTTTTTTTCGGCAGATTTTAAGAGCTTAGTTTTAAAAGGCGTGTGGACGGCGTCAAAAACAATCTGGCCTTTACGTAAAAATTCTTCCGGAACCAGCGATTCATTTTCCCGCGGAGCCATGCCGACTGAAGTGGCGTTTATTATTATATAAAAATCTTTTATTTCATGAATCTCGGCGAAAGACGCGATTTCGGCCTTAAACACCCGGGCAAGGTTTTGGGTCTTATCCGCGTTCCTTCCAAAAATCGCCAGCCGGGCGCCTTTTTTCGCGAGCCCGTAGGCGATTGCCCGGGCCGCTCCGCCGGTTCCTAAAAGCGCTGTTTTTTTATTTTTAAGCCCGTTTTTGCCGGCGGTTTTTTCAAGAGGAATGACCGCGCCGAGCCAGTCGGTATTATACCCGGTGAGCCGCCCGTTATCATTAACTACCGTATTTACCGCTCCGATGGTTTTAGCCGTCTCGTCTATTTCATCAAGATATTTCATCACTTCAATTTTATGCGGTATGGTTACCGATATTCCGCGGATTCCTAGAGCTCGGAAGGCCTTTACGGCGTTCCCGAGTTCGCCGGGCCTCACCCTGGCCGAAAGAAAAATATGTTGGTCTTCTATTTTTAAAGCCCGGTAGCCGGCGTTATGCATGGCCGGCGAAAGCGATTGTTTTATCGGGTCGCCGATGCTTAAGCAAGTTATTTTAATATCAGTTTTTAACCGCTTAATAATTTCCCGGCCGATATGGTTTAGATCAGAATCGCGGACGCAGTCAATAATTTCATCGGCGTATCGCAAATACAGGGGCTGTCTTTTTTGAAAAAGAGTTTTGGCTTTTTCCCGACTGGCCATGAGCGGCCGGGTTTGATCTTTTTTAAGCCTTTGTTTGATTTTTTCAAAGCTGTCTTTTAAATATATTATTTTGCCGTTTTTTTTCAGGCGCGCCATGTTTTTTTTATTCATGACAATTCCGCCGCCCGTGGAAATGATTTTATTTTCCGCAAAAGACAATTCTTCGGCCGCGCGCGCTTCCAGCGACCGGAATATTTTTTCGCCGTCTTTTTCAAAAATTTCGTTTATGCTTTTTCTTCGGCTTTTTTTTAAAATCAGATCATCCATTTCAATGGCCTCGCGCCCCAGCCTTTTAGCCAGGATTTTCGCGACGCTGGTTTTTCCCGAACCCATGAAGCCGATCAGAACTATGTTCATTTGTTTTTATTGGTTATTTTAACGCCCGCCTTCTTCAGCATCCTCCAAAACTCCGGAAAAGATTTTGACACAACACCCGGGTTTTCAATAATTACATCCGGAATTCGCGCTCCGGCAACGGCGAAAGCCATGGCCATGCGGTGATCATCGTAGGTTTTAATTTTCGCTCCGCGCGGCTGGCCGCCGGCTATGGTTATGGAATTTTCAGTGGTTTGCGATTTTATTCCCATTTTTTTAAGTTCGGTTTTTAGAGCTTTTAGCCGGTCGGTTTCTTTGTGCCTTAGCGTGGAGAGCCCGGTGATTTTAGTTTTGCCTTTGGCAAAGGCGGCTACTACGGCTAAAGTCTGCGCCGTATCCGGCATATTTTCCATATTAACGGAAATGCCTTTTAAGCGGCCGGTTCCGGATACTTCAATCCAGTTTTCTTTTTGGTTTTTTATTACTTTCGCGCCCATCCGTTTCAGTAGATCCGGAAATTTAGCGTCGCCTTGCGAAGAATCAGGCAGAATATTTTTTATCCGGATCCGGCTTTTAGTTAACGCTGCCAGAGCGAAAAAATAACTCGCGCCCGAAGCGTCGCCTTCAATCCGATAATGACCCGGTTTATAGCGAGCATCTGGCCTGACTATGTATTTTTTATAATCCTGGTTTTTTATTCTAACCCCGTGTTTTTTTAAACCGTCCAAAGTCATGTCTATATAAGATTTAGAAATCTGCCCGCCGATCGCGCTTATTTCAATCCCTTTTTTTAAAACCGGGGCGATCAGGAGAAGGGAAGTAAAAAATTGGCTTGAAATTCTTCCGGGCAGGCTGACTTTCCGGCCGGTTAGATTTCCGCCCCTGAGCTTAACCGGCAGGTAATTAGCTTTTTTTTGGTATTGGATTCCGGCTCCGAGCTTTCGCAAGGCGTTAACTAGTTCATTGATTGGCCTTTGCCGCATGCGATACGTCCCGTCAAGGATTATTTCTCCGGGCGCCAGAGCGCAGATAGCGAGAAGAAAACGAGCGGCGGTTCCGGCCGCGCCAACGTCTATTTTTCCTTTAAAAGGCCGGAATTCGCCGTTATTGCCAAAAACAACCAGCCGGTTTCCGCTTTTTTTAATTTTAACTCCCAATTTTTTTAGCGCGGAAACCATAATCCGGCAATCGTCCGATTCGGACGCGCCCGTGATTACGGATTGCCCGTCTGAGAGCGCCGCCATTATAAGCGCGCGGTTAGTAAAACTTTTAGAACCGGGGAGAGTGATGGATTTATTGATAGGTTTTAAAAAAGGAGATAATGCAATAGTCGATAACGAAGACATATTTATACGTTTTATCTTTTGCCACTTTTTTAAAAAAAGTGGCGCAACCTGCCTGCCGGCAGGCAGGAAATCGCGAGCAGGAAAAATTTCGGATCACTCGCTATGAAAGCTAGCAAAATTCCAAACTCGTCGCCTCCGCTTTGCTCCGGCTCCTCAAACAGTGGAATTTTGCACGCTTTCCCTGCCTGCCGGCAGGCAGGTACGCTCGTGATTATCACCGAAATTTTTCAATGCTCGCATTTTTTTCCACCTGCTATTTTATGTATCCTTTTTTAACTAAGAGTTCGGCGTTTAATATTCCGCCGCCGGCGGCGCCGCGGACGGTATTATGGCTTAAAGCCGCGAATTTATAGTCAAAGATTTTGCATTCCCTTAAGCGTCCGACGGTAACGGCCATGCCTTTTTCCCGATCCCGGTCTTTTCTCGGCTGGGGGCGGTTATGTTCGTTGCGATAAAGGATCGGCTGTTCCGGCGCCATCGGCAGTTTTAAGGTTTGGGGAAGAGCCCTGAATTCTTTCCAGATTTTCAGGATTTTTTCCCGAGCCGGTTTTTTTCCCGCAAATTTCAGGCTGACGCAGGCTAAATGCCCGTCAATCACCGGCACCCGGTTGCAATGGGCGGAAATCGCCGGATAAACCGCCTTTTGGAATTTTCCGTCCTTTATTTCCCCGAGGATTTTTAAAGGCTCTTCCTCGGTTTTTTCTTCTTCGCCCGGGATAAACGGAACGACATTGCCAATCATGTCCAGGCTCGGCACGCCCGGGTAACCGGCGCCGGATACGGCCTGAAGGGTGGTGATAAATATTTTTTCAACCGGATAGCCCGCTTTAGTAAGGGCAAAAACCGGGGTAATATAACTTTGAAGACTGCAGTTTGGTTTAACAACGATAAAACCTTTTTTCCAGCCGCGGTTTTTTTTCTGGATCGGAATGATATCAATATGGTGCGGATTTATTTCCGGGATAAGCATGGGCACGTCATCGGTAAACCGGTTGGCCGAGGCGTTTGAAACGACCGGGATTCCGGCGGCGGCGTATTTTTCCTCCATTTCTTTTACGAGGCTCTTATCCGGCATTTCAAAGGCCGAAAAAACAAAATCACAATGCTTCCTGGCTTTATTGATGTTGGCGACATCTTCAACAATTAAGGATCTCGTGTCTTTAGGGACGGCGGTGGCCATCTGCCAGCGGCCGATTATGGAATCAAAATACGTTACTCCGGCCGAGTTGGCCGAAGCCGCGACGTAGGTAACTTTGAACCAGGGGTGGTTATTAAGCAATCTTATGTAGTTCTGGCCGACCATACCGGTCGCGCCGAGGATGCCGACTCTGAATTTTTTCATAATTTAGATAGCAGACGACAGATAACAGACGGCAGGGAAGTTCCCGGCGATTTTTGAGATGGTTTTTCTGTTTTCTGTTGCCTATTTAATAAATTCTTCATGCAAAGCCCGGATCATTTTTTCCGTGTCTTCGGCTCGGACTACGGCTTCCAGCCGGACGCAATTCCGGTAAGGAAAAGCGCCCAGTTCCGCGTCGGGGCAGAGCTTTATAAGAACATCGTTAAATCGGCTGACCATCTCCCAGCTAAGACTGCCGATTAAAACAACCATGTTTACCGGAATGATTTTTAATTTTGCCACTTCTTCTTTCAGGTCGCGAACCGCCTCTTCAATCGGGCCGTTATAACTTTCAGCGACAATATGCAGTTTATCGCGGGTATTTCTTATTGTATCCAGGTTTACTTTGCGGGAGGCTAAAAGTCCGGTAACATGGGCGAGATAACCGCGCTGGTTCATCTTCTCGTCGGTAATAATAAGAAGCGAGAGATCTTTTTTAAAGCTGACGATTTTCGGACCTTCTTTTTTATCTTTGGCCGGGCCGACTAAGGTTTTTTTCGCCGGATCGGAAATGGCCGCCACTTCGGCCGGAGTTTTAAACATTTTTACGTACTGGATGGCTTTGTCGTGGATTATTTTGCCGGATTCTTCGGCTTCGGCGTAGCTTATAAAAGGGACGGTTTTAGCGGAAGGGACGATTTTCGGGTCGGCCGACAATACTCCGTCCACGTCTTTCCATAAAATTATTTTGTCAGCCCTGAGAGCGGCTCCTAAAAAGCAGGCGGTCGTATCGGTTCCGCCGCGGCCGAGCGTTGTTATATTGCCGTTGGCGGTTTTTCCGGTAAAGCCCGGTATGACCGGGATGCCGGCGGATTTCAGGATTTTTTTCCTCGCGTTTTTTTCCGAAACTTTGTAATCAATATTGGCGTCGCGGAAAGAGTCGTCAGTCATTATCGGAATGTCTTCAGCCATTATTGTTCGGGCGGTAAAGCCTTTGGAATTAAGGTAGGCGGTAAAAAAAACCCCGGCCAGCTTTTCGCCGTAGGCCGAGATCTTATCGTCAAAAACATTTAAGAATCCAAAACGGAGGAGGGCGTTTAAATCGTTTTCCAATCCGGAAAAAATTTTATCCATGTCAGTCATCGCTTTTTTCCGTTCCTCCCTTAATACTCCGACTTGCTCAAGGAGCTTTAGATGGTCTTCCTTTAACTCGGCGACAAAAGGACTTACGAGACGGATGGAAAATTTTTCGGTGTTGCCGCCAATCTGCTGGTTGCGGCAGACTTCATGTTTTAGTCCGGCGAGAAAATGAATGATCCGGTCAGTAACGCCTTTTAAAGCCGAAACGACAACCACCGGCCGGAAGCCGGCTTTAATCTGCTCTCTTAATCTTTCCTCGGTAAAGGGGATATGTTTTTCAATCATGATCCCGCCGCCGAATTTATTGACGATGATTTTTCCGTTTTTTATCATAAATTACGGAATTAACAGCTATTATTTCCCTAAAGTATCACTTTCGCCGCTATTTAGCAAGTAAACGACCCGATATATTATTGGTATGGATTTATTTATCTTTCGGTTATGGTTTCTTTTATTTTTTGGCCGAAATGCCTCCCAACGCCTTCTTCCTGTAAAAACGCGAGCACTTTGTCGCCCGGTTTTAATTTTGTAACCGAAGTCGGCTGTCCGTCAATTCCGGTAAGCCGGATGGTTTCGGCGTTTTGCATGACCAGGCTCATTTCTCGCTCACCGGTTTTGGCCCGGACAATAAGCATGGGCCGTTTTTCAATTTTTACCCGGCCGATGATAACTTCTTCGGTATTGCCTTCCCGGTCAACGGTAAGAGCTTTTAGGCCGCTTTTCAGTTCCCCGAGATATTTAGTTTTGTCGCCGGGCAGGCGGATATAGGCGTGGGCGCCGCCGGCGTTTACCCGGAAAGGCCGCGGATCGCAGTAGGGAGTCTCCACGTTTTCATTATATACTAAAAACATACTTTTGGAAGAGTCCCCGACAAGCATGCCCTGGCCGGGAAATAATATAGAAGAAGTATCAACAACGACCCGGTCGCCGAGACCGAGCTGTTCCACCGAATATATTTCAGCGTGGGCGAGTTTCAGTTTTTCGTTTTGGGCGTCTTTAATCAGAGCGGCTGTTTTTTTTATTTCAATGAGGTCGCCGCTTTCAAGCAATATTCCGTCACAGCCGCTTTCCAAAGTTTCAAAAGCCAGCTTAGCCTCGTCATAACCGCGAACATGCTGGATCAGGTTCGTTGTTTTTGAAATGAGATTTTCCAAAGGGATTATTGTCCAGTCAAGGTTCCTTATAATAACCGGGATTTTTCCCCGGTGCCGAACGACCAGTTCTTCGGCCTCTTTGTTTTTAATCTCCACTTCGTCAACATTCTCGCCGATGATAAAATCAGCCGGCGCAACGGTTGAAATGACTTTGGCTAAAGACAGCTCTTTAGTCCGGAGAATGTCTTCCGGCCGGACGTAAATTGCTTCAAAGCCCGATTCAATGGCCGCGGTAACTAATTTTTTATCCCAGACCGGAGGCTGGTACCAGAATATTTTTTTCATAAAAAATATTAAATTCCAAGCACCAAATTCCAAATTCCAAAAATTTTTGTAATTCGTCAGTAGGGAACAAAAATTTTTGTTCCCTACGAATCCGGTGTTTGAAATTAATTTGGTTATTAGTTTATTGTAGCGCCTTTGTTTTAACAATAATGGCGTTGGCGTTATAGACCGTCTCCCTGACTTTTTTAACCATGCCGGGAACGTCTTCGGACTGGAAAACATTCCGGCCGACTGAAACTCCGGCCGCTCCGGCAAGGACGCAATCCCGGATTGAAGAAAGCATGGCCTCTTCCGAACCTTTGGCTCCGCCGGCGATCACGACCGGTATGGGACAGCCGCGAACCACCTCGCCGAAACTTTTAGCGTCGCCGGTGTAAGGGACTTTGACTATATCAGCGCCGAGTTCGGCGGCTAAACGGGCGGCGTGGCCGACCTTTTCCGCGTCGTTATAATTGATGATTTTTCCGTCAATAATGTTTCTCGGGTACATCATGGCGAGCATGGGCAAACCTTCTTCTTCGCATTCGCGCGCCACTATTCCTAAATCGCGGAGCATTTCCGGCTCGTATTGGTTGCCGATATTTAGATGCACTGAAACTCCGGCCGCGCCTAAATTTTTAACTTCTTTGGCGGTCGCGACTAAAACTTTTTTTAAAGAAACGCCCATGCCGGTTGAGGCTGAAATATGGATCAGAGCCGGGAGATCGCCAATCACTTCCTTGTAGAGCTTAAAAATGCCTTTATGGATAATAATCGCGTCAGCTCCGCCCTCCTTCACTCTTTTAATGGTTTCATCCATTTTTAAGAGACCCGGAATCGGTCCGTCGGTAACGCCATGATCCATGGGAACAATAACTGTCCGTCCGGACAGCGGGTTAATTATTTTTGACAGTAGCGCTTTTTTGCTTGGCATAGGGTTTTGCTATTTAGAAGTATTATAGGACAGAAGTCCCGAATTAACAAAAAACCGGCCATCTCGAGGGCCGGGTTTAATCTTTTTAATGTATGCTGTTAGCTAATGCAAAAAACCGGCCTTGGAGTAAGGTTAAAGTAAAAGTAAAAGTAGCTAAACCACAATTGGACGGTTTTCATAATAAAAATGTATTTTCGCAACTTTTTTAATAATACACATTTTCAAAAGACGTGTCAAGGGATTGCGGAATTCGGTCAAGGGTTGAAAAATTTGCTTAATGTAGGTAAGCTAAAGATAGATTAATAATAACTTTAATAATATGCCGGAAAAAATCATCATCGGCGTTTCGGGGAACCGGGGAAGTTTTACCGAAGAAGCCGCCAAACATTACTGCGCACTGGAAAAGGTGGAAAATTATGAGCTGGAATACCTTACTTCGGTAGAAAACGTTTTAAGGTCGCTTGATAAAGGGAAAATTAACATTGGCATTTTTCCCATAGAAAATTCCAACGGCGGAATCGTCATTGAAGCTGTGCACGCCATGGCTCGCCATATTTTTCAGATTGAAAAAATGTTTGAGATTGATATAAAGATGAACCTCCTTTTAAAAAAAGGCGCGGATTTGAAAAAAATTGATGCCATCACTTCGCACCAGCAGGCGCTCCGCCAATGCCGGATGTATTTAAAAAGAAAATGGCCTGAAGCCGAGTTAAACGAATATCCGGATACGGCGACGGCGGCCAAAGACCTCGCGGACGGGGTAATTCCGGAAACCACGGCCGTTATCGCGCCGAAAATCTGCGCTGAACTTTACGGACTGGAACTCTCCGAAGAGGGGATTCAGGACTTAAAATTCAATTTTACCACCTTTATCGCGGCGGTTAATAATTATGACCGTTAAGAAAACAGTCGCTATTATCGGATTCGGCCGTTTTGGAAAGTTGGCCGCGAGCGTTTTTTCAGGAAAAGCGCTGGTTAAGGTTTATGACAGCGGGTTTTCCGAAGATGATATCGCAAAAGCGAAAAAAATTAACGCTGAAATAGTAAGCCTGAAAGAAGCGGCCGCCTGCAATTTAATAATTCTCGCTGTCCCGATATCGCAAACCGAAAAGGTGATAAAAAAAATCGCGCCGGACGTAAAATCCGGAGCCTTGATCGTTGATACCTGTTCAGTTAAAGTTTATCCCGCGGACTGGCTTAAAAAATATTTGCCTGAAAATGTATTAATTATGGGAACTCATCCGCAGTTCGGGCCGGTAACGACGAAATTCAATTTTTTAAAACAAGCCTGGAAACTAAAAGGACTGCAGATTGTCTTATGCCCAATAAGGATTGATAGCCGACGGCTCAGCATGGCGAGAAAATTTTTAACCAGCCTGGGACTAGAAGTTATTATTACCACTCCCGAAGATCATGACCGCCAGAACGCCTATACTTTGGGCTTAGTTCATTTTGTCGGGCGCGCGCTCCTCGGCGCCGGAGCGCGGGAACAGGAAATTTTTACTCCGGGTTATACTGATCTTCTTTCTATCCTCCCGCACACCACCTCAGACAACTGGCAGTTATTTTATGACATGCATAATTATAATCCCTACGCTTCCGACGTGCGCGCTAAGTTTATGACTGCCTGCGAATTAATGGACAGCCGGATCAGAAAAGCCGGTGCGAAAGATGAGCTGGATTTTAGGCGCGGTATGATTAATAAAATTGACAACCGGATATTCGGATTATTAGGCAACCGCTTTGCCGAAGTAAAAGCCATTGGCCGGATTAAGCGGAAAAAAGGCCTCGCGATTGTTGATAAAAAAAGGGAAGAGGAAATAATTAAAGACAAGGTAAAAAAATTCAGGCTGGACGAGCGGCTGATTAGGGGAATTTATAAGGCGATTATAAAGGAGGCGTATAGGAGACAGGCGGGAGACTGAGATCCAGTGTTTACTTTCAGCCTGAATATGATAATATTTGATATATGGCTTTAGAAATAAAAATAATAATTCCGAAAGTGGAAAAATTGGCTCGTAAATACGAGTTTGATTTTGTCGCGCTTTTTGGATCAGAGGCTAGCGGAAAAACCCATAAGCAAAGCGACGTGGATATGGCTTTTTCGGGCGCTAGGAATTTTAGCCCGATGGAAATTGCCAGGATGCAATCGGATTTTTCGGAGGAGCTTGGAATTAAGGATCTTGAATTGGTAAATATGAAAGACGCTCCGCCACTTTTATTAAAACAGGTCGCTCTAAAATCCAGGCTGATTTATGAAAAAAATTCTTCCGGTTTTGCTCTGTTTAAAATTTACGCTTTTAAACGCTACATGGAAGCGAGAAAACTTTTGGATTTACGCGAGCTTCAGCTAAACCGATTTTTAAGCCAAAAAACATGATTGATAAAGAGCTAATAAAAAATAAACTGGCCGACTTGGAAGGATATTATAAAGAGTTGGGCTCGCTTTTAGCTCAAAGCACGGATGATATTCTTGAAGACAGTTTAAAACTCCATACGGTTGAGCGCCTGTTCCAGTTAATTGTAGATATTTCCATAGACATGAATACTCATATTATCTCCGAATCGGATTTAAAAGTTCCTGACGACTACCAGAGCACTTTTATTACTCTGGCGGAAAATAAGATATTTCCTATGGCGTTCGCTCTTAAGATCGCGCCTTCGGTCGGGCTCCGGAATCTTGTTGTCCATAAATACGGACGAGTGGATTTAAGGAGAATGATTGATGACATAAGAGCCAATATTGGCGATTATTTAGAGTATATGAGATTTGTTTATGAAACAGTAAAATAGAATTGATCGTAAAGCGGCAGAACGGTTTAATAAATGATTAAAAGGTTATTTTCTGCTATTGACAAAAGTTAGAGTTTTTGTTTATAATATATTCCAAGATTACAACAAAAGCCGTCTCAAGAAAAAGGGGACGGTTTTTATTAGATAACAGAAAATAGACGACAGATAGCAGAGTTTTTTAGTCAATTTTTTACGCCCGTTGAAAATTATTTTATATAAATGCTCTTTCATAACATAAGCCAAGTCCTCGCCAGCTTTTTGTTTTTTTATAACACGAAAGGCGCGAAAAGAAACGAAAATAACGAAAGATAAAAAGCAGAAAGTTGGCAGAGGACGTGTTTTTTACTTTTGATGGGCGACCCATGAGAGGGTTGCCGGAGGGAGGAAGGGATGGAGATTTGTTGTTACTGTGGGGGAGAGATTCCTCCCCCAAAAGCGTCGGGGGTACTCAGACCCGTAGAGATCCATCCGGATCTTGCGGATTGCGAGTTGATCCTTGATGCTAAGCGGCGGGGGGTGGAGTATAGCCATCCAGCTAAGGAGGATAATGACCAGGATGCGATTTATTATGTTCTGCGTCAGCCTCCGGCGGTCGCTGAATCCGTGTTAGTGTTCTCTTCTGGCTCATTCCAGAGCCAAAAAGAGGAATATGAGCGGATTCTTGGCGATAGATATGAATTTCACGGCATGACAAGGGAGGGGAGGGCCAAAAAATAAGCCCTGGCGAGGCAAAAACCCGCGCGTGAATGGACTGTGCTTGCACTTTTCCATCTCGTCTTCCCATTTCCGCGCGGGAAGATTTTCTTTAAAAAAATTGTCAACAGCTTTCTGTTTTTGATTTAAACACGAAAGACAATGAAAAACAGAGAGGTGTTGATGGTCTTTTATTAATTTTTTGCCATTCAAGGAGGAAAAAATGGCAGAGCTTGTTAAAACAACGTGCAGTAAGTGTGGCAACCAGACGGAAGTCTGGTGCTACACGGGGAAGCAAAAGGAAGAGGCAGAGGCAAATGAGTGCCTTTGCCGCGGGTGCGGTGCTTCGCAAGCGTCGCATCTGAATTTTCTGGGGTCGCCCCGTTCGTGTTTTGATGGAGCAATCTTGGGGGGCAACTCGCCCCTCACCGCCCCCTTGTTTCAATCCCGTCTTAGTCCGGTCTCCTATTTCCACGAGGCCGTCTACA
>Ga0209016_1002663_pt1 | contig 11538 bp, 5 predicted proteins | sample EPASupsiteSAE305_FD_187265 | JGI IMG/M metagenome (GOLD analysis project Ga0209016, IMG submission 187265) | Bioremediated contaminated groundwater microbial communities from EPA Superfund site, New Mexico - SAE3-05 (SPAdes) (version 2) | ecosystem: Environmental > Aquatic > Deep subsurface >...
CCTCCACCTCCTCCGGAGTGAGGGTGTAGAGCGCGTCGAGCAGCCGGATCATGAACGTTCCCGGTCCCTCGGCCCCATCGCCGGCCGTTTCCCCGGCGATGCCGAAATAGGCCAGGGCCGTGGCGGAGGCGGTGAGCGGATCCTTGTCCACCGCCAGAAAGGCGCCGATCAGGGCGGTGGCCGCGCAGCCGGTGCCCGTGACATAGGGCATGAGCGGATGGCCGCCTTCGACGGTCAGGACTCTTCTGCCGTCCGTCACCAGATCGGTGGGACCGGTAAGCGCCAGGGTGGTACCCAGTTCGCGGGCTAAATTGCCGGCATCTTCGGCGGCTTCACTCATGGTGTGCACGGCGTCAACCCCCTTGGTGGTTGAATCCTGGCCGGCCAGCGACAGGATTTCGGAAGCGTTGCCGCGGACCACGCTCACCCAGGTCTGGAACAGAATTGCCCTGGCGGCGTTGGTTCGCAGGGTAGTGGCCCCCGCGCCCACCGGATCGAGGACAATCGGCTTGCCCAGATCCGAGGCCTTGCGGCCGGCTTTGATCATGGTTGTCACCCAGGCGTCGGTGAGGGTGCCGATGTTCAGCACCAGCGCATCGGCCAGATCGACCATATCCTCCACCTCATTGTCGGCGTGGGCCATGACCGGCGAGGCGCCGCAGGCCAGAAGCGCATTGGCGGTAAAGTTCATCACCACGAAGTTGGTGATGTTATGGATCAAGGGTTTGCTGGCCCTGATTTTTCTCAGGTTTTCAGCAGCTTTTCCAGCAAGTGCGGGCATGGACGGCCTCTGTAGAGCGAAATTAGTGGGACAATCAACACATGAAGCGGGAGGGGCGGGGGAAAGGCAACCGAAACGGTCCCTGTCCTTAGCCGAGACGAACCGGAACAGGCACGGCGGATCCGCTCCCAGGCCTGCGCCCTCTTGCAATAACAGCAGAAGATTTGTCTATAGAAAAAGAAGCTGCGGGTGTCAAGGCGAACCTCGTTTTGCATCGGACCCGTGGAAGATACGTGAAATCGGCGGCCCTGGTTCAGAAGGTGAGGGTGACGACCGGCGAGGTGGGTACTTCCCGGGGGAAGATAGAATCCCGGCCTTCGGGAACGATGCCGAGAAAGCGCAAGCCGGTGGCAACGGCGGCCCGGTAATCGGCAAGAGCATCGCCAATGAACAGGCACTGGCCGGGAACATAACCGTACCGGTTAAGGATATCGGCAAGAAGAGCCGGTTTGGCCAGCGGTGAGCCGTGGACTTCCAGGAAATAGGAACCGAGTCCCTTGCGCCAGGCGATCAGCCGCATCTCCTCGCCTGGCGTTCCGGAGACGACAAAGGCGGGAATGGCGGCCTGCTGGAGCTGGCAAAGGGTTGCCAGGGCGCCGGGGATCAGGGGCGCGGCGATGACCTCGTCCAGCACCAGCTGGGAAAAGGTCTGGCCGGCGCGATCGAGTTCCGCATCGGTGGGGAGATGACCGGCAAAGGTGGCGAAACAGTGGCGGATTTTCTGATGCCTTGGCATGCCTCCGTTGTCCAGATGATAGCGGATCACCGCCTCCTGAACCGCTGGACCGTAAGCGGCAAACAGGGCGGCAAAGGCCCGAACCTTGACCTTGGTGGAATCGGCGATCACCCCATCAAAATCAAAAAAGACCGCCTGCCAGGGGAGGGGGGAGTCGTTCATGGAAGCACCTGTATCGCAAAGGTTATTGAGGAATCGAGTCTGTGTGACATAGGAAAACGGGACGATTGACGAGCAGCTGGACAATAGAGTGGCCGGCAACTCTCCTCACGTTTCGTATAGATGATGGCTGTCTCTTTCAATGAGCGGCCATATCATGTTGCATGCAGGCGCCGTTCATTCCCGGTTGATCGGATACACCCGATGGTAGCAGTAAAATGGCGGGTCTGGCCAGCGCATTATTTGAAATCGCTATTTTTTCTCGAGCCGATATTCTATTGGAATTGCACTCTTTTTCATTATAACGTATAGAAAAGGACATTTCGTTTGGTAAAATGGCTGAGATGAAAGAGCAAACAAAAGGCTGCGTCCCATGGCTCATGTGATCATCATCGACGACGATCCGACCTTCCGGGTGTTGCTGTCAGATCATGCAACCCTATTGGGGCATGAGGCCACATCTGCCGCCAGTATTGAGGCAGGCAAGGCGTTGCTGGCCAAACAACCTTGCGAACTGGTGTTTCTTGATGTCCGCCTGCCCGACGGCAACGGCTTGGATGTCTTGCCCTATATGCAAAGCCTCCCCTCGGCGCCTGAGGTGATCATCATTACCGGCATGGGCGACGCCAATGGCGCGGAACTGGCTATCAGGAGCGGTGCCTGGGATTACCTGCAAAAGCCCCTTTCCCATCAGGAAATCGTCCTGCATATCCGTAGGGCTCTCGAATATCACGAGAAAAAGATGCTCCGCCCGGCCAAGATCAACCTCAAACGCGACGAGATTGTCGGCGAGAGCAGGGCGATTCGTGATTGCCTGGATCAGGTCGCCCAGTGCGCCGGGACCGACACTGGCGTGCTGATCACCGGCGAAACGGGAACAGGCAAGGAGTTGTTCGCCCGCGCGATCCATGTCAACAGCCCTCGGGCTCAAGGGCCCCTTATTGTGGTCGACTGCGCCAGCCTGCCGGATCAACTGGTGGAAAGCATTCTGTTTGGCCATGCCAGGGGTGCCTTTACCGGTGCCGACTGTGAATGCAAAGGATTGATCGAACAGGCCGATGGCGGCACCCTTTTTCTTGATGAGATCGGAGAACTGCCCCTGGAAACGCAAAAAAGTTTTCTCCGCGTTCTTCAGGATCATGTCTTTCGACCGGTGGGCAAGAACCGGGAGCTGAAGAGCAATTTCAGGCTGGTGGCCGCCACCAACCGTGATCTGGCGGCAATGGTCCAGCAAGGCTTATTCCGTAGCGATCTCTATTTCCGCCTCAACACCTTCAGTATTCATCTGCCGCCCCTGCGGGATCGGGAAGGAGATATCGAAAAACTGGTCATGAGCTTCGTCTTTACAATCTGCCGCCGCAACCGGTCGCCGATCAAGGGCGTGGTCCCGGAGACCCTGGCCAGCCTGAGCGCCTACCATTGGCCGGGCAATGTGCGTGAACTGCTCAATGTCCTGGAGAAGGCAATCCTCGCCGATCCCGGTGACCTGGTGCTCTATCCCATTCATCTCCCTCCTGAAATCCGCCTCTGCCGCATTCGGACCATGGTGTCGCAAAAGCACGAGCAGGAACCGGTGGACCCGAACTCCGACACCACGCTCGCACTGGCCGAACGGCTCCCCCTGCCCGAAGCCCTCCCTCCCTTCAAAGACTATCGCCGCCAGTGCACCGCTGACCTCGAAGTCCAGTATCTGCGGCGTCTGCTCCGCGAGGCTGCCGGTGACATCGTCCGAGCCTGCGCCGTTTCCGGCCTCAGCCGTTCCCGCCTCTACGACCTGCTGAAAGTCCACGGCCTCGGCTGCGCCGCCGAATCCCGTCCGGAATAATCGGACTGTCCGCCCGTTTTCTGTCCGGAAATCCAGGACAACAGGAGCACTGCTCCACCCCGTCCCCCCTTCGTTCATCGAAGCAACGCATCGATTTTAATCAATAAAGAAAAAAGATCCCATTGGCACATTTCTCGCAATTCCTGGGTAGCCGTATTCCGCTGGACCCTGTTGCCAGCTCAAGCCCATACACGCCAGGAGATGTGTCGATGAAAATCAATGTGCATTCCATTCAGTTCAAACTGCTGAGCACCGGCTTGCTGTCGGTGCTCATACCTCTGCTGATCGTTGGTTATTTTTCGGTAACCAAGTCGTCCTCCGCCCTGATGGAGCTGTCCAAGGAAAAGGCCCAGACCATGGCCAGTGACATGGCCCTGCTGGTCGGCAATCTGATGCACGCCGAAAAGGAGACGGTTGCCGCCCTGGGCGACGCGCAGATGCTGCGCACCAGCCTGGAGAAGCTGGCGGGTGCAAGTGGCGAGGAGGCTAGGGAGATCCAGCAAGCCATGTTCACCTACATGCAGGGGCGATTCAAGATCCTCAATGACGGTGGCCATTACCAGGGCATCTACATCACCGACGCCACCGGCCAGATCCTCACCGGCGTGCTCGACAGCGGCGCGGAATACGGCAAGGTGTCGGTGGCGGAGAACATGGATTTCAAGCAGGCCAAGCAGAAGGGGGAAGCCGCCATTGGCGACATGCTCCGCTCCCAGACCACCTCGATGCCGGTGGTTCCCCTCGCCGCTCCGGTCCGTTCCGCCAATAATCCGTTTCTCGGCGCGGTCGGTCTGGTGCTCAAGGCCGATTATTTCACCCGCCTGGTTGCCGAACGCAAGGTCGGCACCACCGGCTACGCTTACATGACTAACAAGGAAGGCATCATCCTGGCCCATCCCAAAGCCGAGCATGTGCTCAAACTCGATGTCACCGCCATCAAGGAAATGGCCGGCATCAACGAGATTATGCTCTCCGGCAAGAGCGGCGTGGCTGAGTACGTGTTCACCGGCCTTGACAAGATCGCCGGCTGCGCCCCGGTGGGGGTCAACGGCTGGTCGGTGGCCGTCACCCAGAACGCGGAGGAATTCCTGCTCGCCTCGGCCCGCATCCGTGACGTCACCCTGATCGTGGTCGGCGTGGCCCTGGTGATCGTCACCCTGATCCTGATCGTGTCCATCCGCCGGATTGTGCGGCCGATCAATGCCGCCGTGGCCAGCCTCAAGGATATCGCCCAGGGAGAGGGCGATCTGACCATGCGCCTGCAGGTCAGTACCAAGGATGAGGTCGGTGAACTGGCTCACTGGTTCAATGTCTTTATCGACAAACTGCAGCATATTATCAAGGATGTGGCCGCCGGCGTCCATACCCTTTCCTCCTCTTCGACCGAGTTGTCGCAGATCTCCGAACAAATGAACGAGGGCGCTCAGCAGGCCTCCAACAAATCGAGCACCGTGGCCGTGGCCGCCGAGGAAATGAGCGCCAACATGGCCAACGTGGCCGCCGCCATGGAGCAGTCGACCACCAACACCAACATGGTGGCCACTGCCTCGGAGGAGATGTCCTCAACCATCGGCGAGATTGCCGAGCATGCGGAGAAGGCGCGCTTCATTTCCGACAACGCTGCTAAAAAGGCGAGCGAGGCCTCCTCCAATATCAATGCTCTGGGCGATTCGGCCAAATCCATTGGCAAGGTGATCGAGACCATCACTGAAATCTCCGAGCAGGTCAATCTTTTGGCTCTCAATGCCACCATCGAAGCGGCCCGGGCCGGCGAATCGGGCAAGGGATTTGCCGTTGTCGCCAATGAAATCAAGGAACTGGCCAAGCAGACAGCCGCCGCCACCTACGATATCAAGGAAAAGGTCGGTTCCATCCAGGAAACCACCGCCAAGACGGTGCAGCAGATTTCCGAGATCAACACGGTGATCAGCGATGTTCATGAGGTCGTGGGCAGCATCGCCACCGCGGTGGAGGAACAGACTGCGGCCACCTCCGAGATCGCCGGCAATGTGTCCCAATTGGCGCAGGGCATCAACGAGGTCAACGAGAACGTCAACCAAAGTGCCGTGGTCGCCACCGATATCGCCAAGGAAATCACCGATGTCAGCACTATCGCCACCGAAATGTCCACCAGCAGTTCGCAGGTCAGCATCAGTTCGCACGAACTCTCCACCCTGGCCGAACAGCTCAATCAGATGGTCGGACAATTCAAAATCGAATAATGCCAAGAAGTTGGCAATTAAAGGCTTGAGTGTCTCGGATTGCCGCGGCCTCATCTTCTCCGGATCAGTCTTTGCGGGCTTGTCCGGAGGTTGTTGAAAAGAAGCGGCATGAAGAATCGGCAGATTTTTTTCAGACTGCGTTGCCTTCGCATCCTGCGGAGTAGCGCAGTCCTGGCGCAACTCGTATTTATCAATGCCGGTATGTGCGCCTCAATTTCTTCGGAGCTCTACCAGAATGACAGACGATTCTTCCGACCTCAACCGGCTGATTTCATTTGACCGCCTGCAAGCGGCGCTGCAACGCTTCAGTGCATCCATTGCCATGGGCTGCATCATCGTCGATGCCAAGGGAGAGGCGCTGGTCGAGGTAGATTGGCCGTGTTTCTGCAAGAACAATCGGGCCCTGTCGGGAAAATTGGCTGGACGCTGTTGTGTTGAAACCGAACGGTTCCTGGCCGGAAAGTTCGCCCAAGGCGAGACGGCCTCCACCTTCACCTGCGACAACGGCTTCAGTCATATCGGTGCTCCGATCTTTATCGCTGGCGCGCATGTGGCCACCGTTTTTATCGGTTTGTTCCTCCTTTCACCTCCGGACGAAGGCGAACAGAAAAGGATTGCGGCAGCCAGGGGATTTGATGCGGCTCTTTTTTGCGAAGCAGCGGCAGCACTTCCTGTCCTCGCCCAGGAACGGCTACCGCAGTTGACCAGTCGGGTGGCGTTCATTGCGGAATTACTGGCTGAAATGGGCCACAATTCCCTGCTGGAAAGGCAAGCCCGCCAGCAATTGCAATCCAGCGAGGAGCGGTTCCGCATGGTTGCCGATTTCAGCGGGCAGTTAATGTACGACCATGATGTTTTGTCCGGAAAGGTTCTCTGGTCGGGCCGGTCCGATGCCATCATCGGTTATTCGCTTACCGAGATGAATTCCCACGGTTTTTTAGGCTGGGTGGAGCGGATTCATCCCGATGACCTGCCAACCGTTTTGACAACGCTTGAAACCGCTCGTCAACACCAGAAAATTTTCACCGTTCATTACCGCTTCCGCAAGGCAGACGGCGCCTACGTCCATATGTATGAGGAGGGTGCCTATTTCTACGACAATCGCGACCAGCCCATCCGTATGCTGGGCACACTCAAGGACGTCTCGGTCCTGAAAATGGCCGAGGAAGCCCTGCATCGCAGTGAAACACGGCTTGCCATCGCTATCAATGCCACTTCCGATGCCATCTGGGAATGGTACCCCCAGAGCAACACCTTGTATATCAGCCCCCGCTGGTATGAGATGCTCGGGTATGCAGACAACAACGATACCATGGACATTGAAGGATGGCGGCACCGCTGTCACCCCGATGATGTTCATCTGTTCAGCAGCATTTTAGAGCAGATTGCATCAACCCCGTCTGAGACCGGTCTCACCTTAGAATTTCGGATGCGGCATCGCGACGGTACCTGGGTATGGATTCTCAGCCGCGGCAAAGTGACTCAACGAGATGCGGCCGGCAACCCGTTAGCGCTCGCCGGTACCAGCACCAATATCACCAAGCGGAAGGTTGCCGAACTGAAACTGAAAGAAAGTGAGCAGCGCTACCGGACCTTGTTTGAAACGGCAAGCGATGCCATCCTCATCCTCAAGGACGGTCTGGTGGTTGATTGCAACCAACAATCCATGGAAATGTTCCGTTGCTCGCGCCAAGAACTCATCGGCCGGTCGCCCGAGGAAATTTCCCCTGAGGTTCAGCCCGATGGCCTTGTTTTTGCGGAGAGGGGTGCGCCCTACATCGCCAAGGCGCTGCAAGGGACGCAACAGAAATTTGAATGGCTGCACTCTCGTTTTGACGGCACCCTGTTCCATGCCGATGTCAGTCTGAGCGTCATCGACCTTGCGGGAACAACCTATCTTCAGGCTATTGTTCGAGACATAACTGACTGGAAGAAAACGGAAAAAGCATTGCGGGAAAGCGAGTTCCGCTTTCGTTCATTTTTCAACACCAGTCCTGAAGGGATTCTCTTAATCGACTTTCAGGGCACCATTCTTGATGTCAATAGAGCCTTCCTCCAGGAGAGTGGCTATACCCTGGCGGAAACAGCCGACAGGCATTTCAAGGAATTCATCCCCCTGGCGGAGCAAGCCAGGGTCGTGGATGCCATGGTGGAACTCAAATGCGGCCTTTCCCACAACACTCCCCTGCGGTTTTCCTATATTGCCAAGGACGGCACTGTCGTGCCGGTCGCAGCAAAGGGCTGGCTGGTAGTTGATGAAAAAAGCACGCCTCTGTACCTGGGGGTCTTTATTCGTAATCTGACCATGGAGCTGGCGTTGGCCGAGGAAAAATCCGTGTTGGAAAAACAAGTGATCCATGCCCAGAAAAACGAGGCCATCGGCACCCTGGCCGGTGGGATAGCCCATGATTTCAACAATATCCTTGGCGGGGTCATCGGATTTACCGAACTGGCCCTCTATCGTGACCCCGCGTCCGTGGACCCGAGAATGCGCGAGTATCTTGAACGGGTCCTTGAAGGCGGCAATCGGGCCAAGGATCTGGTGCAGCAGATTCTTCGGTTCAGTCGGCACAGTAACACGGTCATGGAGCCGATTCATCTGGTTCCGTTGATCAAGGAGTCCATTGCTCTACTGCGCTCCACCCTACCTTCGACCATCAGCATCGAACAGCGCTTGACGCCTGTCTCCGACCGGATTCTTGGAGATGCCACCCAGATGCATCAGGTGGTGATGAACCTCGCCACCAACGCCTACCATGCCATGCGGGAAACCGGCGGGCTGTTGACCATTAAGCTCGACACGGTGTTCCTCAATGAACTACGGCACTATATGTCCATGGCCATCCCGCCTGGCGAGTATGTGCAATTGCAGGTGCATGATACCGGTTCGGGGATGTCACCGGCCGTGCTGGAACGGATTTTCGAGCCCTATTTCACCACCAAGAAAGTCAACGAAGGCACCGGGTTGGGTATGGCGGTGGTCATGGGGATTGTCAAGAGTCACCAGGGGCTAATTGAAATCGAGACGACACCCGGCAAGGGTACGCGTTTTGCTGTCTATCTGCCGTTGACCCACAATGACGCGGCCGATCATGTTGCCGTTCCACGTAATCTACCGTTGGGCAAGGGGCAGCGGGTGCTGATTGTCGACGATGAGGCCTTTTTTCTGGAAGTGGTTGCGGAAAGCCTCAAGCTGCTCGGCTACCGGGTCGTCGCCAGCCAGAGCAGTCTCACCACCCTGAAGACCTTCAAGGATCATCCCGAGGACTACGATCTTTTGATCACCGACCAGACCATGCCGGAAATGACGGGAGTACAACTTGCCCAAGAAATCAGGAGGATCGACAAGACAATGCCCATTATCCTGTGCACCGGTTACAGCGAGATCGTCACCGAATACTCCGCCGCCTATTACGGCATCACCAGTTTTCTGATGAAACCGGTCAATATTCATGACCTCGCGCGAGCGGTCGATGCGGTTTTGGCCACAACACGGGAAAGCGAGCAAGACACTGCCCCCGGAACGCTGTAAAAAGGGGCGCTGATTGCGCAGCAGCCCGCCATCCGGTTACGAACTGCACGACAGCATCGAGCATCCCGGGCGGTGTCGCGCCCACTCGGGCCGTTTTTCAGCGAACCGTTCCTTGCCGGGCTGCTCGTCGTAGGGATGACGCAAAACCTCAAGCAGTTCGTCGACCAGAGATGAGTCTCCCGCCAGGATCTTGTCGATAGCCATCTGCGCAAAATAATTGCGCAAAACGTACTTGGGATTGACCGTATCCATCCGAGCCTTTCTCACTGCTTCGGGGAGATTGTCACGACGGAGGCGTTCGCTGTAGCGGTTGAGCCAAGCGGTCAGTTGCTCCCGGTAGGCCGGTGTCAGCTGTTCCGGCCGATAAAACACTTGGTGCAGGGGGGCGAACTGATCTTCGGCTGTGGTCTCGGCTGTTGTCGGCACGAGAGCCAGTTGCCGGTAGAACAGGGTCATGTCGGTTTCCACTGCGGGAAGCAGTCTGAGCAGTTCATCGACCAGCGGTTGGTCCTGAGTCGGTTCGAAGGCAACAAATCCTAACTTTTGGGCCATCATCGCCTGCCAGCCTTGCTCGAAATGGCGGGTGTAGTCGCGCAGCGACTGCTCCAGCGGTTCGGTTGCCCCGACCAGGGGGTAGAGAGCGTTGGCCAGTTGGGCAAGATTCCAGTGGGCAATGGCAGGCTGGCGGCCATAACAGTAGCGGCGGCCCTTGGCATCGGTGGTGTTTGGAGTCCAGGTGGGATCGTAATCCTCGAGCCAGCCATAGGGGCCGTAATCGATGGTCAACCCATGAATCGACATATTGTCGGTGTTCATCACCCCGTGGACAAAACCTACCCGCAGCCAGTGGACCATGAGGGCCGCGGTGGTGCGGCAGATTTCGTCGAACCAGCGGCTATAGATCTCAGGCGAGGGCTCGCCCAGATGGGGAAAACCAGTACGAATGGTGAAATCGGCCAGTTGCCGGAGGATATCGATTTCACCACGGGCGGCGAAGATCTCGAAATTACCGAAGCGGATGAACGAGGGCGCCAGCCGGCAAACTACCGCTCCTGGCTCTTCCTCGGGATGACCGTCGTAGAACATATCACGTTCTACCGTTTCGCCGGTGAGAATCAGGCTGAGCGCCCTGGTCGTGGGCACCCCCAGGTGGAACATGGCCTCGCTGCACAGAAATTCGCGCAGCGAGGAGCGCAAAACCGCCAGGCCGTCGGCGTTACGGGAATAGGGGGTCGGACCAGCGCCCTTAAGTTGCAGGGTCCAGTGTTCACCTCGCTGGTTGACGATTTCACCCAGATTGATGGCCCGGCCGTCGCCCAGCTGTCCGGCCCAGTTGCCGAACTGGTGGCCGCCGTAGCAGGCGGCGTGGGGATCCATGCCCGCAAGCAGCCGGTTGCCGGAAAAGACCTGAACGAACAGCCCGGAGCGGCAGTCCGCCTCGGCGAGATCGAGCAGGGCGGCGGCTTCCCGGGAATAGGCCACAAGCTGCGGACGAGTGGTCGGTATGGGCTGTACCCGCGAATAACAGGCGCCATGCACCTGCCTCCTTCTATTTTCGCCCACCGGGTCGGCAGGGAGTTCGCGGGTGAAACGGTTATCGAAACGAAGCGCGGTGAGCACCTCTGGGTGGATCAATGGTCGGCTCATGGGGTTCTCCTCGTACGGAGCGGGTTGCTTCTGGCCGGTTCATGCCCTGTCGGGCGGGAACGGTTAAAGGCTTGCGGCAGGGGATGATCCGGGGTATTGCTTGCCATCACATGCAAACAATCAAACCATATCTGGCCGCTTTGGTTATGGTCTTCATCTGGTCCGGCTGGATCACCATTTCCCGCTACGGCGTGCACACCCAGCTGCAACCGGCCGATATCACCCTGTTGCGCTACTGGACCGCTTTTCTGGCGGTTTCGCCACTGCTCTGCCGCCATCCCTGGAAACGATTTCATCTCTGGCAGTACCTGGTAGTCGGCCTTGGCGTTGGCTTTCCCTACACCATGCTCTCATTTTACGGGCTCAAGGTGCTGCGGGCCGCCCATGCCGGCGTCCTGGTCAACGGCATGCTGCCGGTGCTGGGAGCCATTGCCGCCTGGGTGCTGTTTCGGCAACGGATTGCCTTGCACCGCTATGCCGCCATCGGCCTGATTTTTTTGTCCAACCTCGTCATGACCGGGGGGACGGTCTTTGCCCTGGATCGGGCCACCGGGATTGTGCTGCTGCTGACCGCCGCCCTCTGCTATACCTTCCACATGACCGGCATCCGTCTCTGCGGCATGAGTTGGCGGGATG
>Ga0209016_1002664_pt1 | contig 11534 bp, 10 predicted proteins | sample EPASupsiteSAE305_FD_187265 | JGI IMG/M metagenome (GOLD analysis project Ga0209016, IMG submission 187265) | Bioremediated contaminated groundwater microbial communities from EPA Superfund site, New Mexico - SAE3-05 (SPAdes) (version 2) | ecosystem: Environmental > Aquatic > Deep subsurface >...
AAAACATTTCAACGCAAAACTTATGGCTTGGCTTATTTGGTATAATACCATGAGACCGCATTGGAGCCTTAATCTTATATCACCGGTAGATTATTTACTTAAAAATACCTTCTTGTCCAAAATGAGCTGGACTGATACACGGGGTTGAAGTTTTAAGATAAGGCTGATATAATTAGTTAAAAGTTAATAATTTTTAACTTTGCACTTTTAACTTTTAACTAATACCATGCCTAAAAACAAAAAAGACGAAGTAAAAGAAAAAAGCGCCGGGAGCAAGAAAAAAGTCCTGATTATTGAAGACGATACTATGATCTCGGGAATGTATAAAATGAAGCTTGAAGATCATGGCTACGAGGCCCTAACGGCGAGCGACGGGAAAGAAGGCCTTCTACTCGCGAAAAAAGAAACGCCAGATTTGATTTTATTGGATATCATGATGCCGATGGTTGACGGCTTTTCAGTCTTAGCCGAGATTAAGGCCGCCCCCGGAATGAAAGAAACGCCGGTTATTATCATGACCAACCTCGGCACGACCGAGGACAAAGATAAAGGGAAAAAAATGGGCGCCGCCGACTATATTGTCAAAGCCGACCTTACCCCGGCACAGATCGTTGAGAAGGCGGAAAAATATATTAAATAATTTTCAATTTTATGTCTCATCCAAAAAACGAACGGACTTTGGTAATCATTAAACCCGACGGAGTGCAGAGATCTTTGATCGGCGAAATTATTAAGCGCTATGAGCGCGCGGGGCTGAAATTGGTTGGCTTAAAAATTACTGTGGCTGGATTGGAAATGGCGGAAAAGCATTATTACGACGTTGGCGGGGAAGAGTGGCTTGAAGAAGTCGGCCGGAAAGCCCGGGCGGCTTACGAGAAAAAAGGTTTAGAATCGCCCTATAAAACCAACCGGGAAAACGGCATGGCGGTTTTAAAATCTAACGCGAAGTATTTAGCCTCGGGTCCGGTTATCGCCATGATCTGGCAGGGCGCGCACGCGGTCGGGCTAGTCCGGAAAATTACCGGCGCGACCGAACCCTTATCGTCGGATGTCGGGACTATCCGCGGCGATTTTACTCTTGACTCTTACGCCATGGCGGATAGGGACAGCCGCTCCGTTCGCAACCTGATTCACGCGTCCGGAACCGTTCCCGAAGCGGAAAAAGAAATCCCTAACTGGTTTCGCGAAGACGAAATCGTCAAATACACCCATATCCAGGAAAAGATCCTTTATGACGTTAATATTGACGGGATATTAGAATAAATTTCAGCTATTGACGAGGTTCGGGGGTTTGTGCTATGATACTGGAAATATTACGGGTAGAAATTCAAAGTCTTTTTTATGCCAAATAAGATGACAATTGAAGATTTGGCAAGAATGATGAAAAGCGGTTTTGGCGAACTTAAGAAAGAAATTAAAGAGCTGGACGCGAAAGTTGGCGGACTTGAAGTGAAGATGGGAAAGGGTTTTAAAGGAGTGGAAAAAGATTTGGAAGATTTCGCGAGAGCCATTAAGCTGGATTTTAACCGGATGGATGATCATTTACTGGAAGTGAAGAAGAATATCGGGGAGGTTAGAGACAACTATTGGACAGTAAAACACCAACTGCAGAATATGGAAGAAGATTTAAAGAAAGTAAAATTGAAAGTTGACGAGATTTACCCGATAAAATTCAGGGAAATTGACCGAAGGCTGGCGGCAAAACAACCGGCGGGTAACGAAAAATAATAAGCGAGTTATGCAATACGATAAAAATAAAATTAATTACGGCTTTAAGGGCTTTTTGAAGACTATTTTCATGGTATGGTTTTACGCGCCAGCGCCCGGGCAAAGTTAGATAACAGAAAATAGATGATAGAAAATAAGCCCGGACCCAGAAAGGAGTGCGGGTTTTTTGTAAGGGTTCTTTAAAAATTTGGCTGGTAGCGGATCGCCCCGCCTTTCTTAAAAAGTTAAGGCGGGCAGGGCGGTCCGTTTGGCTGGATTTTAAGCAACTGGTGAATTTTGCCAGTTATTAACGCTTAAAGTTCTGACCGTGTCCCAAAAAGGACCCGGACAACCGCGCGCGGCCAGTATTGTTTTTTTATGTTGGTTTGCCCTAAGCCTCAAACTTTTTTCGACGGAGGCGAGGGGCGCAGATTTTCAAGGAGAAGGAAGATGGAAGGGCAGATTGAAATTTGCATCGGCATCGGTTGTATTCACCCGCTCCTCGCACAGGAGGAGCAGGTGAAAGAAGAAATCCGTTCTATTAGCGACGAAGCGTTAGCCTCTGATGAGGCTAACGACAAGTTGCAAAAACTCCTGCTTAGGCAGGAGAAAATGAGGAACACAGCTTTCTTCTAAACTGAGCCAACCCTTTCCAGGTTCGGAATTACGGCCAGTTCCTGCGGTCGTAATGCGCCCCCGAGTTCTTCGGGGTGAATTGCTCGTCCGGATCAAGCCGCGTAACATTTGAGGGCTAAGAAATCTCCTGGTCAATTCACATCTGACCGGTTGAGACTTCTTAGCCCTCTCCTCACCTTTTTGTCCTGAACTGTTATTTTTGTGATTAAATGAAGATTATATTTAAGGAAGCAATAATCATAGCCTGTCATGATAATCAAAAAAATCATAGTTCAAGATAAAAGGCGTTCGGCGTTTGACAGCCGGATTTTGGCGGAGTATTATGTATTTATAAGCGCGAAAAAAATATGGAGGACAATAATTTGAACCAAAACAATTTAATTGCCGAAGAAAAAGAACCGACCATAAGAGATGTTGTGGCGGCGATTGAGGATTCCCGAAAAGAGACGAAGAAGGACATCGCGGCTGCGATTGAGGATTCCCGAAAAGAGATGATGAAGGACGTTAAGGTGGCGATTGAGGATTCCAGAAAAGAGACGAAGAAGGACGTTAAGGTGGCGATTGAGGATTCCAAGAAGGACCTTATGGCGGCGATTAAGGGTGTAAAAGATGAATTGGGAAAAAAGATTGATGACACCAATCAAGTCGTTAATGAGTTAGTTGAGACAATTAACGATTACGCGACCAATACTGACCGGCGGCTGGATAAAATTGAAGCTACTATGGTAACCAGGGATTACCTGGACCGGAAAATGGCCGATATGAAAGGCGATCTGGTGGCAATGATCAGGGACGAAGATAAAAAACTGGGGATTACGGTAGAAACGCTGGCCGGGAAAAAGGTAATCAGTGAAGATGAAAAGAAGAAGATTCTATCCATGGAGCCTTTTCCAAAATTATATGTTTAAACTAAAACTAAAATTAAATATCAGCTTATTGCTTAACTTGCTTTATTTGTTGCCTTTGAGACGGGTGGCGGTGTTGTGTTGAGAAGAGAATTATCCGATTAAACCACAGCCGCCCGGAGAAGGCGGTTTTTTTGTAATAATAAATTAAATTCCAAATTCCAAGCACCAAATTCCAAATTAATTTTTAATTTAGCGCTTCGGATTTAAAAATTTTATATGCCGATAAAAATTAAACACATCCAGCTTAACGATGTCTGCCTCCGGGAATCGGCTCAGGTTTCGGGCGGAGCCATGAGTCCGGGCGACCAGCTTACTTATGTCCGATATTTGCTTGAAGGCGGGATTGACCGGATTGAAATCGGCTTTCCGGGTTCTTCGCCGGTTCAGCTTGAAAACTGCAAGCGGATCGTTGAATTCGTAAACGCTAACGCTAAAGGCAAAAGGCCGCTTTTAGGCGGCCTAGGGCGGGCGAAAAAGGAAGACATTGACGCGATAGCCGAGGCCGGGTGCGATTTATGCCATATTTATATTCCGGCTTCGCCCGATTTTGTCAAAGCCATGTTCGCGGCGGAAAAATACGGCGATACGACCGAAGGAAAACAGGACTGGATAATTGACCAGGCAGAGGAAATGGTTAAATACGCGAAAAGCCTCGGGTTTAAATGTGTTCAATACGCCCCGGAAGATGCCGCCCGCACCAGCCGGGAATTTTTATACCGCCTGGTGGAAGCCGTGATTAATGCCGGAGCGGATGTCGTAAATATCCCGGACACGACCGGACTGCGCGTCGGCTCGGAATTCGGGGATTTAATCGCTGATATAGAAAAAAATGTTTCCAACCGGAAAAATGCCCTTATCTCCGTGCATTGCCATAATGATTCCGACCACTCTACGCATAACGCTTTGCAAGCAATCGTAAACGGCGCGGACATAATTGAAGGGACATTCTTTGGTCTGGGCGAACGCTCGGGCATGACAAAGTTTGAAGCCGTGATCATGAACCTGAATACTAGGCAGGATGTTTTTAAAGATTTCAAAATTGATTTTAAACCCGAGCTTTGTGTGAAAATCGTTAATTTCACCGCCAACGCCGTTGGCATGACCGTCCCCCGGCACTGGGTCGTTACCGGCTCGCAGAATTCTATCTGCTCGTCCGGCACCCATCAGGCCATTGAAGCCCGGGCTCGCGAACAGGGAATGGACAGCGCTTATTACAGCTGGCACCCGGAAATTTACGGGCATAAAAACGTGGAAACCGTAATCAACCAGTCGTCCGGCCGCGAAGGGCTTAGGAAGAGACTTCTTGAGATGGGTTACGCGCTGGGGAAAGACGAACTGCAAAAGACCTACGAACAATCAACAAAAATTTCCGAGGCCATGGCCGGCAAGCCTCTTTCGGATCGGGAATTGGCGGCGATTGTCCACGAAACTATTGACGTGATTCCGTTTCCGATTAAAATTAAGCGCTGTCAGGCAATCGGCGGAGAAGGAACGCTTCCGACCGCGACCGTTATCGTTGAAATCGGCGGCAAAGAAGGGATTAGCGCTTCAGTCGGGGTCGGACCTTTTGACGCTATCATGCACTCGGTCGTCCGGGCGGCTGAGGATTTTTATCCCCAGCTGAAAGATGTTAAGATAGATTTGGACGACTGGCGGCCAATGGCGATTAGTTCCGGATCGGACGCTTTGGCCGACGTTTACGGACGGATCAGGATTAATGATGACGCGAACCGCGCGTTTTCCGGCCGGGCCGTGCATATTGACACCAACCAGGCTTCGGCTCAGGCTTTTGCTAATTGCTTGAGCTGGTATCTGGCTTCGCTATGAAAACCGCTTATCAAAAAATAATTGATGCCCACGTGAAAAAGACATTGTCTGATGGACGATTAGTGCTGGCTTTGGACTGGGTTTGGGGGCATGAAATTACCACCCCGAACGCGATTCTGGACATGAAAGCCCGCGGCATTAATTCGGTTTTTAATCCCAACCGGATTAAGCTCATGATTGACCATGTTAATCCGGCAAAGGATACGGCTTCGGCCATACAGGCGAAAATTATTAGAGACTGGGCGCGGGAGATGGGCATTGAATTTTTAGAAGTCGGCCGGAACGGGATTTGCCATGCCGTTATTCCGGAAAAAGGCTGGATCCGGCCGGGTCAGATCGGCATCATGGGCGACTCGCATACATCAACCCATGGCGCTTTCGGCGCTTTTACCGCCGGGGTCGGGACGACTGACCTTGAAAACGCGCTCGTAACCGGGTTATGGGTTTGCCCTCCGCAAAAAGTCATCCGGGTGAATTTTAACGGAGAACTCTTAGTCAACGTTTTTGCCAAAGACTTAGTTTTATATCTTATAAAAGAAATCGGAGTTAAAGGAGCGGCCAACGCGGTTTTGGAATTCGGCGGAGCGGCAATTAAAAATATGAGCATGGAAGGCCGGATGACAATTTCCAATATGGCGGTTGAAGCCGGCGCCAGTTCGGGAATGATGCCCATTGACGAAAAAACCGTGGAATATCTTTGGCCGGCGCTGGAAAAAAATTATAGTTCAAAAGAAGAAGCTTTAAGTGACTTGGGGCGCTGGAATAGCGATGAGGGCGCGGAGTATGACCGGGTGATTGAAATTGACGCGCGAAAACTGACACCGGCGATTACTGATAATTATTCGCCCGAAGATGTGGTGAGCGTAAAAAAACTTTCGGGTAAAAAGATGGATCAGGTCTATATCGGCTCCTGCACCAACGGCCGGATAGAAGATTTAAGGATCGCGGCCGGAGTTTTTAAAATTTTAGCGAAAGGCGTCCATGAGAATGTCCGCTGTATTATCGTGCCAGCCAGCCAGCATATTTACGCCTTAGCCGCGCGCGAGGGATTGGTTGAAATTTTTCTGGAAGCCGGCTGTCTCGTTAGCGCGCCGACCTGCGGCGCCTGCCTCGGAATGAGTAATGGCGTTATCGCGCCGGGCGAGGTTTGCGTTTCTACGACTAACCGGAATTTTCCCGGGCGGATGGGTAAAGGCGGAATGGTTCATTTAGCTTCGCCCCTTACCGCGGCGCTCGCGGCCGCGCGCGGTGAAATCACTGAACCGGACTTGGAGCTGGGGAAAAAGGTGAAAGAGTTTATAGATTCTCTGAACGCTAAAAATGAGCCCATGTCATTAACCGGCTGGAAAGAAAAAAAATTTAACGCGCCTGATTACGCCGCCATGCTTAAAGCCGTGAACAGGGAAAAAACGGCGGATTTTTCGGGAAAAGTTTTTTATTTACCGGAAAAGAACATTGATACCGACCAGATCATCCCGGCGCGCTATTTAACTGAAACCGATAAAATTGAGCTGGGAAAACATTGCCTTGAAGACGCGGAACTTACCAAAGCGCAAAGAAAAGCAATGCGCGAATCGCGAATTATTGTCGCCGGCGAAAATTTCGGTTGCGGGTCAAGCCGGGAGCACGCGCCCTGGGCGCTTGAATCAGCCGGCATAAAATGCGTCCTCGCCCCTTCTTTCGCCCGGATTTTTTACGAAAACATGTTTAATAACGGTCTTTTATGCGTTGAGCTTAAACCGGAAGAAATTAATGAACTGTTTAAAGCTATACCGGATTACCTGGAAGTGGATTGGAAGAATGGAATAGTTAAAAGCAATGGCGGCAAAGAATACGGTTTTAAGTTGTCAGAACATCAAAAAGAGCTAATTAAGAACAACGGCAGTACCGGAGCTATGCTCCGGCTGGCAGAGGAAATATTATGACAAAAAAAATAATCGCTCTTGTTCTCGGCGATGGCGCCGGTCCGGAGATGATGCGAGAAGCCTGCCGGATTGTTATCGCGGCGGCAAAACTGGACAACCTGGAAATTGAGTTCGTGAAAACGCCGATGGGCTGGAACGCTTATGAGGAATTCGGCGACACCTTTCCGGAAGAATCTTTTAAAAAGGCCGTGGAAATCGGGACGATTTTTTTCGGCGGAGTCGGCGATCCGAAATTTGACAAAACTATTGGAAAAGAAAATCCCGAAATGATGCCTGAGGCTCGGGCGCTCTTAACTTTGAGAAAAGAAATGGGACTCCTCTTAAATTTCCGGCCGATGATTTATTACAAATCTCTGGATCATCTTTCAATGGTAAAGCCGGAAAATATTCCCGAAGAAGGCGTAACTCAATTTTGGGTCAGGTTTCTTCTTGAAGACAGCTATTTTGGCAATCTTGATTTAAGGCATAAAATTCCGGAAGAGATAAAAAATAAAATCGGGTTAAAATTAAAGCAGGATGTTTCTTCGGATGACGAGATTATCGTTGACATGGCTTATTACAGGAGATCCACGGTGGAAAAATATATCCGCGCCTGTTTTAATTGCGCCCGGGAATTAAAATTGCCTTTGATTTCCATTGATAAAGCTAATGTCATGGCTCGTTATGATTTATGGAGAAAAACTGTAACTAAAATCGGCGCCCGGGAATTTTCGGATGTTGAATTAATCCATCAGCTCGTTGACTCGGCCAATTCATTATTATTCACTCCGGCTAAATTGCGCGGAGTTTTAGCCTGCGGCAACGAGCACGGCGATATATTATCCGACGGAGCGGCCGCGGCGCTCGGGAGCATGGGGTTAATGTGCTCTTCGGCCGTTAATCCGGAAACGCAAGCGGCGATGTTTGAATCGGGCGCCGGAACCGCGCCGACGCTCGCGGGCAAAGACAAAGCTAATCCGCTCGGCCGGATTTTGACCGGAGCGCTAATGCTTCGTCATATCGGCGCTAAAAAAGGGGCAAAAGCCATTGAAAAGGCGGTGGAAAAAGTTCTCTTGGACGGCTACCGGACCGGGGATTTATTTTCGGCCGGGGATGATCCGAAAAAACTCCTCGGAACCCGCGCGATGGGAGAAAAAATATTGGCAAGCGTTTAATTCGGATTTTGCTATTGACACGCGGCGGGCAAAGATTTAGAATATATACATGACCAAAAAACTGCCAAAAACTCTTGATATTGTAGTAGTAGTAAGCTTGATTATACCCACCTAGTGGCAGTTTCACGATTAAACAAAAAGAAAACAACTGCCACCAGCATAGGTGGCATTTTTTATAAGAAACATAAATTATTAATTTACAGCCATTTCCATGAAAGCCAGCGCTAACAACAACAAATTCTATCAGTTGAGATGCGTAAAATGCGGCGCGGTTTGGGATGAAAAAGAAACATCCACGACCTGTCTTAAATGCGGCGGTCCTTTGGACGTTTTGTATGACTGGAAATTTATCGGAGCCCGGCTTAATTTATATAACCTGAGAAGCGCGCCGATTTCCGCGACCAAATACCTTAATTTTTATCCTATTCTTGATTTAAGCAAGCTGATAAGCCTGAATGAGGGAGGAACGCCGCTGAAAAAATCAAAAAGAATCGCCAAAAAACTCGGAATTAAAAATATTTATTTTAAAGACGAAACCACCAACCCGACCGGAGTTTTTAAAGATCGCGGCACCATGGTTGAAATAACTAAGGCGCTTGAAATCGGCGCCAAAGCGATTGTTGTCGCCTCAACCGGGAATATGGCGGCTTCGGTTTCCGCCTACGCGGCTCAGGCGGGTTTGCCGGCTTATATTGTTATTCCCGAAGGAACGCCTTTGGGAAAATTGACTCAGACTCTGGCGTATGGCGCGAGAATGATTCAGGTTCGGGCGCCTTACAGTATCTGCGCTAAATTGGCGGAAGAGATCGCGAGAAAATATGGTTTTTATCTGGCCGGTGATTACGCCTTTCGGGCCGAAGGGCAAAAATCCCAAGGGTATGAAATAGTAGAGCAGTTAAACTGGAACGCTCCGGACTATTTAATCGGTCCGGTCGGAGTCGGAACCAACCTGGCGGCGATTTACAAAGGCATGAAAGAATATTACAACCTCGGATTAATTGATAAACTGCCTAAGGTAATAGCCGTCCAGCCCCGGGGATCTAACGCCGTGGTAGAAGCGTTTAAAAAAGGAAAAAAAGACATCACGCCCTTAACTAAACTCAATACGATAGCTTCGGCCGTAGCGGTAAATAATCCCTTTGACGGCGTAAAAGTATTAAAAGCGATTTATGAAACCAAAGGAATGGCTTTGGAAATTTCCGATGAAGAGATTCTTGAAGCGGAAAAAGAGCTCGCGGGCGAAGAATCCATTTTTGTTGAGCCGTCTTCAGCCCTGCCTTTGGCGGCCTTAAAGAAGATGGTTAATGAGCGCAGGATAAAGGAGAATGACGTTGTAGTATGCTCGCTTACGGGGCATGGCTTAAAAGATCCTTTGACCATGCTCCGAATCTTGCCTTCGCCGCCGTCCATTGAGCCGAAACTTTCGGAAGTTGACCGTTATCTGAAAATGAAACTTTATAAAATCCAGGCTACGGCGGAAAAAGATAAAACAGAAGTGCTATTCGCTAAAATGCCGAATCCGAAACAGACCAATAAAACAGTAAAAGAAAAATTCGGAGTTGATCTGACGAAAAAATATTTAGAAGCCATCCAGGAAGAAGTGGAGAATTTTTTTAAGAAAGAAGACAAGATGCGGAAATCGGATTTACAACATATTATTGAGGCCATTTTAAAAACCGACCCAGGCGCGAAGAAAATTATTAGAGTAGAAGATTTTAAGGTGACGACTTCTAAATCCGGTAAGGCCGAGGCTGAAGTCTGCGTCAGGATTAACGAAAAACATATCTGCAAAGCGAAAACTTTAGGCGTCGGCCCGGTTGACGCGATAATGAAAGCCGCGCGGGAAGTTATAAAGAGCGAAAAACTGCCGAATTACTGGCTGATTGATTTTGACGTGAAAATTGACCGCAAGGGAACTGACGCGTCGGTTGAGGTGACCATGAATTTAAAAGATGAATTTGAAAATAAAGTGATCGCCACCGCCATTTCGCCGGATATCATTGTCGCGTCAATTGAGGCGTTTGAACGCGGATATAATATTTTGTGTAATAAAAGAAAATAATATGCAAACGACAAAACACATCTGGCAAAACGGGGAGATGAAGCTCTGGGAAAATACTATGACCCATGTCCTGTCCCATTCGCTCCATTACGGCTCAGGAGTTTTTGAAGGCATTCGCGTTTACGAGACTTCGCGGGGCGGAGCTATTTTTCGCCTGGACGAGCATATTGACCGGCTTTACTATTCGGCTAACGCCATAAAAATGAAAATGCCGTGGACTAAGGAAGAGTTTAAAAACGCGATAGTTGAAACCGTAAAAATCAACGGGTTAAAGCAAGGCTACATCCGGCCGCTTATCTATTACGGTTATGGCGAACTGCGCATCAGCCCGTTAGGCTGTCCGGTGGAAGGGATTATCGCCGCCTGGCCCTGGGGCAAATATTTAAGCGCTGATCCGATAAAAGTGAAAGTGGCCGATTATATCCGGATCCATCCGCAATCGTCCGTGGCTGACGCGAAAATCTGCGGCCATTACGTCAATTCCATCCTGTCTTTTTTACAAGTCAACGGCGAAGGCTATGACGAGGCTTTGCTTCTAGATTTTAACGGAAATATCGCCGAAGGGCCGGGAGAAAATTTTTTCCTGGTAAAAGACGGAAAACTAGTAACGCCCAAACTCGGGACAATCCTTGCCGGGATTACGAGAAAGTCCATTATTGAACTGGCCAGGGAGTTAGGATATGAAACCGAAGAAAAAACAATTACCCTGGACGAAGTTATGTCAGCCGATGAGTGCTTTTTTACCGGCACGGCGGCCGAAGTAACGCCGATCGGATCAATCAACGGCGAGCCTGTTGCCGGCGGGAAGACAGGGCTGATAACGGCCAGGCTGAACGAAGAATTCATGCGGATTGTGTCGGGGGAGAATGATAAATATAAAAAGTGGCTGACTTACGTATAACATTATGTTTCCATCGCAAAAACTAAAAACAGGGATTGCTACCATGCCGCACCGGGCTTTGCTCCGGGCGAGCGGCTTAAAAGACGAAGATTTTAAAAAGCCTTTTATCGGTGTCGCCAATTCTTTTAATGACATAATTCCCGGGCATATCAATTTGCGCGAACTGGCCGAAGAAGTTAAACGGGGTATTCGCTCTGCCGGTGGCGTTCCTTTTGAATGGGGCGTGCCGGGAGTCTGCGACGGCATTGCCATGTATGTTGAAATGCGCCTTAGCCTGCCGAGCCGGGAACATATTGCCGATAATATTGAAATCATGACCCTGTCCCATTCTTTGGACGGCTGGGTCGGGGTGACGAATTGCGATAAGATAACGCCGGGCATGCTTATGGCGGCCGGGCGGCTGAACCTGCCAAC
>Ga0209016_1002674_pt1 | contig 11504 bp, 7 predicted proteins | sample EPASupsiteSAE305_FD_187265 | JGI IMG/M metagenome (GOLD analysis project Ga0209016, IMG submission 187265) | Bioremediated contaminated groundwater microbial communities from EPA Superfund site, New Mexico - SAE3-05 (SPAdes) (version 2) | ecosystem: Environmental > Aquatic > Deep subsurface >...
AGAGAAATTCGCGCAAGGAGGAACGCAGCACCGCCAGGCCGTCGGCGGTCCGGGAATAGGGGGTTGGGCCCGCGCCTTTGAGCTGCAGGGTCCAATATTCGCCCTGGCTGTTGACGACCTCGCCCAGGTTGATGGCCCGGCCGTCGCCCAGCTGCCCGGCCCAGTTGCCGAACTGGTGGCCGCCGTAGCACATGGCATGGGGATCCATGCCCGGCAGGAGGAGATTGCCGGCAAACACCTGGGTGAAGGCCTCGGAGCGGCAGGCTGCTTCGGAGAGATCGAGCAGGGAGGCCGCTTCCCGCGAGAAGGCGACCAACCGGGGGGCGGCGACCGGGGTGGGGCGAACCCGGGAGTAGCAGGCGCCAAAGACCTGGCGCCGTCGATTCTCGTCTACGGGATCGGCGGGGAGCTCGCGGGTGAAGCGGTTGTCGAACCGGAGCACGGCGAGCGGGTGGTTCTGTTTCGGAGGACGACTCATGGATGGGTACCTTTGGTTGAAGTTTGTCCTGCCCGCGCTGCCACGGTCCGTGAGGTGTTCAGTGCGAAGAGGTTGCCGGACCGGAAAATGTGGAGTATCTCTTTTTGCCAATGAAAACAATCAAACCGTATTTGGCGGGGCTGGCCGTGGTCCTTATCTGGTCGGGCTGGATCACCCTTTCCCGTCATGGCGTCCATTCCCAGCTGCAGCCGGCCGATATCACCCTGCTGCGCTACTGGACCGCTTTCCTGGTGGTCTCGCCGCTCGTTTTCCGCTATCCCTGGCGGCAGTTCCGACTCCATCAGTACCTGGTGATCGGGCTCGGGGTCGGCTTTCCCTACACCCTGCTCTCGTTTTACGGACTCAAGATCCTGCGGGCCGCCCATGCCGGGGTTCTGGTCAACGGCATGCTGCCGATCTGGGGAGCCCTCGCTGCCTGGCTGCTTTTCCGGCAACGGATCGCGCCGCACCGCTATGCGTCCATTGCCCTGATCTTTCTCGCCAACTGCGTCATGACCGGCGGTTCGGTGTTTTCCCTCGATCAATCAACGGGTATCGTCCTGCTGCTGACTGCCGCCGTCTGCTATACCTTCCACATGACCGGTATCCGTTTGTGGCGAATGGACTGGCGGGATGTGGTGGTGATCGTGCCGGTGGTCAATGTGGTCCTCTTTACCCCGTTGTGGTACTTTTTACCCTCGAGTCTCACCCAGGCCTACTACCACGATATTGCTGTTCAGGCCATTTATCAAGGCGTCATCGTTAATGTTATTGCCCTGGTCTGCGTGGCCTACGCCATCCGTCACCTCGGCACCATAACCGTGGCCCTGTTCATGTCCTTTGTGCCGGTGACCACGGCTCTGCTGGCCTGGGCGGTGCTTAACGAGGCTCTTGGCGGCTGGGAGATGGCGGGGATTGTCGGCTGTTCGGCGGGGCTGCTGCTCTATGCCTGGGAACCGAGGCGTCGGCAAATGCTCAATTCGGCAGAGCCTCCGGGGAGAATCGGGAAGAGTGGATGAAATGACCGGGCAGGAACTGCGGGCTGTGGTTGAAAAGCGGGTTGCCCTGACAGCGGCGCAACGCCGGTGGTGCATCGGGGAACTGACGGGTCCGTTGGCGGCATACAATCCCTTGCCCGCGGCGGCACGGGCGGATGACGCAGTGCTGGCGGATTGCCTGTTGCGGGCCTGGATTGCCTCAACCCGTTGTGATTGTCTTTAACTTGAGAGGGGCGGGTGAAATCGGCGGGAGAGACAACGAAGGAGAAGAAGCCGCGAAGAAACGGCGAAGCAACCTTGAAGAGCGGCTACAGCACCCGCATTTTCAGATTGCCGACACCCTGTCGGACCAGGGAGAGACGCTTGGCCAGGCCGTAACTGAGATCAACGTCACGCCCCTCTGTGAACGGTCCGCGGTCGGTGACCACGGCTTGAACCTTCTCTCCGGTTTCCGGGTTTTCCAGCTCTACCGCTGTGCCCAAGGGGATGTCGCGATGGGCGATCGTGGCGCCGTTCTTGTCAAATCGCGCCCCATTGGCCATGGTCAGGCCGTGATGAGACTTTCCGTACCAGCTGGCGACGACGTTTTCCGAGGAAGGGGCGGCAGGGGCTGTCTCGCCTGTCGGGATACGGATCTCCTGACCGATCCGCAGGTTGTTGGCATTGCTGATTTTATTGAGGCGAACAATCTCCGCCGGGTCGACCCGGTATTTTTTGCTGGCCAGGCCCCAGATGGTTTCCCCTTTTTGGAGAACATGGACCGTCTCTCCGCGAGAGGCCGTTGCCTGCTGGTTGTCTGTTTTCAGGGCAGGGGCGGAAGGGGTTTTTCCGGACGAAGTTTCGGCAGGTTGCTTGGCGGTCTGCTGCGCCAGGATCTCCTGGAAGCTGGAGGGCACGGAAACGGTCTTGCCGGCCTTAACGATCCATTCGCCGGTTTTTGTTGATCTGGCAACCGCCGTGGGATTGGCGTTTTTCAATGTCTTCCAATCCGTGCCCAGCTGTCGGGTGACCCTGGTGATCGTGTCTCCTGGTTGAATCTTGTATTCCATTCCGGAGTTCCCGCCTGATTTGAAAAAGCTGCCCTGCCTTCTTGGTGTATCGACCGGCCTCTCCCCATACTTTAGGCCCGGATTTCGAGGGAAAGGGGGGTATGGCTGCAACATATCGTTTTTATGTTATTTTTATTTTCCTGCCCACCTCATTATTTCCTAATCCTCACACCGTGAACCTGTCGATAAGCATACTGACAGGAGGAACGCTAAAAGACTAAACGCCTATAGGCTATCCTCCCGAATAGTTACGATTGCATTTGATTAATGGACTAATCATACATCCAATGGAGGGATATAATGCGATTCAGAATCACGAAAAATAATGACGGCTCGACCTATTCCATTGTCGCGTCAGGAAACATGGACGAAGATGCGGGCTGGGATATCCTGCAGATCGCCCAAACCATGCTCAACATGCCCCACTGCAAGGAGCTGATCATCGATGTGCGTTCAACGCTGATCTATGAAGACCTTTCCGTGTTCAATACCGACACCCTTGCTTCCGTGTTTGAGGAGGGCTTGCTGCGGAAGGACTGTTCCCTGGTTGTCCGGTACCGCAACAACAATGAGATCCGTCTCTGCTCCGACCAGTTGCCTTTGGAATCTCCCCCGGGCTTTACCAATGTGAGCCTCAACGAGGCGAAATTCTTCGGCAGGGCCATGAAATGGCTTGAACTCGAGGCACGGCTGCTGATCAACTGATCAGGACGCGGTATTTATAGTTTTTCCATGTTTTCTAAAAGATAGATATACGTTTCAAAGAGTGATATACAGCCCTCCCGGTCGTTTTCGACCCGGAGGGCTTTTTTTTGGTTCAACGGGACGGACAAATTCCATGGGGTTGCCCACGGGTGTCCCGAACCGGACCGCGAGAAATATTTGCATCGTTTTTTTCGTTATGGTACTAAACACGGTCAATCATGCTTATTCTCCAGGTTATTACCGGCCATTTTTCCCAAAGAATGCTCCGCGCCACCTTCCATTAAGTGAGTTGTGACCCTTTTCGCCGGTCGACCGTTCTCTCCGACTGCCATGATCGCGCCACACCCGTGCGGATGATGGTATCCAGGTTAGTTCCATACAGCATCAATTCCTTGAATTGCATACAAAAAATCCATGAAAACCACCAACTATCGCGAAATTCCCTATAATTTTACCTCCGCCGACGACCGGCTGATCATCAAGCACCTTTTCGGTCCCGCCGTCTGGGACGATCTGGAAGAGCTCCGCAGTCAGCGGGTCAGCGGCCGTTCCGCCCGCCTGGTGATGCGCTGCATGGGCGATCTCTTCATCCTCCATCGCAATCCCTTTCTCTACCAGGAGCTGATCGAGTCGCCCCATCGCCGCCGTAACTTCTTCAACACCATGAAGAAAGATCTCGATATCATCGAAAATACGGCAAAAAAATCCGGGGTCGATCAGGAGCGGAGCGCCAAGGTGATCAACCTCGTCCGCCTCTGTCGGGATCGGGTCAAACAGCTGCAAAAAGAGATCGGCGAGGCTGCGGCCAAACGCGCGCGGATCGGCAAGCGGCTCGGAGCGATCATTGGCGCGGACAATGTCTGCTTTGATCCTTTTTCCCTGATCAGCCATGCCACCGATGCCACCGACTGGCGGCTTTTCCTGCCCGTGGCCGTGGTGCGGCCCGCGGCTGAGGAGCAGGTGCCGCAGCTGCTGGCGGCCATCGGGGAGCTGGGGCTGCATGTGATCCCGCGCGGCGGCGGGACCGGCCTGACCGGCGGCGCGGTTCCGGTGCACAGCGGCTGTGTGATGATCAATACCGAAAAGCTCAACCGCATCCACGGGATCGAGTATCGGGAATTTCGTGGCGATGACGGCATGCCCCGGCAGATGGCGGTGCTCCGGCTCGAGGCCGGGGTCATCACCCAGGATGCCATGACCTTTGCCGACAAACAGGGCCTGGTGTTCGCCACCGACCCGACCAGCGCCTGGGCCTCGACCATTGGCGGCAATATCTCCGAAAACGCCGGCGGCAAGACCGCGGTCCTCTGGGGCACGGCCATCGACAACCTCCTGGCCTACACCATCGCCATGCCCGGTGCGGACCTGCTGACCGTGCGGCGCTCCGGCCACCCGATGCGCAAGATCCTGCCCGCCGATCAGGTGGTCTTTGATGTCTTCGATGCGCACGACAGCCTGATCCGGAAGGTGGAGCTGCGCGGCGACGAGATCCGCAAGAAAGGCTTGTGGAAGGATATCACCAACAAGGCCCTGGGCGGCCTGCCCGGTGTGCAGAAGGAGGGCACCGACGGCGTCATCACCTCGGCCGAGTTCATCCTTTACCCCGCCTATGAAAAGAAACTGACTTTCTGCCTCGAATTTTTCGGGGAAGATATGGACGAGGCCAGCCGGGTGATCGTCGAGATCTCGGATCGGTTCGTCAATCGCGGCGAAGAGGCCTTGATGGCGCTCGAGCATTTTGACGAGGAGTACATCCGGGCGATCAACTACAAGTTCAAGGCGGCGCGCAGCGAACCCCCCAAGGCGGTGCTGCTGATCGACATGGTGGGCCACACCACCGAGCAGGTCCTCCGGGGCAAGGAAAACCTGCTCCGTTTGCTCGACCCTTACCCCAACACCGAGATCTTTGTGGCCAGCGACGCCGACGAGGCCAGCCGCTTCTGGCGCGATCGCAAGCGGCTCGGGGCCATTGCCGCCCGCACCAACGCCTTCAAGCTCAATGAGGATATAGTCCTGCCCCTGCCGGCCCTGGCGGAATTCGCCCGTTTCGTCGACAGCACCAACATCGAGGAGGACATCTACAACCAGGAAGCCGTTGTCCGCGAGATCATGACCTACCTGGAAACCGCGGAACCGATCGAGGATCCGGACTGGCTGGAGGCCAAGATTCCCAAGGCCGACGAACTGTGCGGCGAGATCCTGGCGAAACTGGCCCTGCACACCAAGGAGGTGGTCCACAACGAGGTCCTTCTCCGCAATCTTGAAAGCGATCTGTTGGAGCTGTTCCGCGGCTATACCCGGATCAGCGCCAATGTCCGCCGGATTTTCGAGGAGGTGCGCAAGCGGCGGATCATTATCGCCACCCACATGCACGCCGGAGACGGCAATGTCCATGTCAACATCCCGGTCTTTTCCAATGACCGTGCGATGATGCAGCGGGCCGCCCAGACCGCCGACGAGATCATGGCCAAGGCCGTTTCCTTAAACGGTGTGGTCAGCGGCGAGCACGGCATCGGCATCACTAAGATGAAGTTCCTCGACCCGCGGCTGATTGAAGACCTGAGCGCCTACCGGCATGAGATCGATCCCAAGGGCCTGATGAATCCGGGCAAGCTCGACGATCCGGAAATTATCGACAAGGTCTTTACCCCTTCCTTTAATCTCCTGGAGCTGGAGGCCCGGATTCTCCAGCACGGTTCCCTGGAAACCTTGGCCTCCAAGATTTCCAAATGCATCCGCTGCGGCAAGTGCAAGGCCGACTGCTGCGTGTTCTATCCCGGTAGCGACCTGTTTTTCCACCCGCGCAACAAGAACCTGGCGATCGGCTCGCTGATCGAGGCCCTGCTCTACGACATGCAGCGCTCCCATTTCCCCCGGTTCAACCAGTTGAAGAATCTGGAGGAAATCGCCGACCACTGCACGCTCTGCGGCAAATGCCTCAAACCCTGCCCGGTGGACATCGACACCGCCCAGGTCTCGGTTCTCGAACGCGAAATCCTCAGCGAGCGCGGCTATAAGCACTCGCCCCTGCCGACCCGGCTGTCGCTCCATTACCTCAAGACCCGCAACCGGGTGTTCAACCGCCTGTTCCGCAAGACCGTGGTGGAATGGGGCGCCGACGTGCAGCGACTCGCGACCTCGTTGCTGCGCAAGGCGCCCAAGGCCGTGACCGCCAAGAAATGGCGGGGATTGAGCCTGCTCAAATCGCCGATGATGCGGCCATCAAAGCGCACGCTGCGGGAGGTACTGCCCAAGTGCTCCCTGAACGAGGCACTGCTGCTCCACCCCCAGGGGGAACCCCGGAAAACCGTCTTTTATTTCCCGGGCTGCGGCTCGGAGCGGCTTTACGGCAATATCGCCATGGCCTCCATCTATATCCTGCTTAAAACCGGGGTGCGGGTGGTGCTGCCGCCGCCCCATCTCTGCTGCGGTTTCCCGGCTCGGGCCAACGCCAAAATCAAGATGCACAGCGATGTCACCCTGCGGGACACCATCATCCTCAGTCAGATTCGGGAGATGCTCGGCTATATCAGCTTCGACGGATTGATAGTCAGTTGCGGCACCTGCCGCGAGGCCCTGCATGAGCTGGGAGCGGAGACCATTTTCGGCTGCGGCCTGGCCGATATTTCCTATTTTGTGTTGGAGAATGCACCGGAGGCGTTCGTGCAGGATAAGGAGCGGAGTTTTCTCTATCATGCCCCCTGTCATGATTCATTGCAGGGCGAGGGCAGCCTCATGCTGCGTCGACTCGGCGGTCAGGTCACCCCGATTGGCAGCTGCTGTTCGGAGGCCGGGACCCTGGCGCTGTCACGTCCCGATATCGCCTGCGCCATGCTGCAGAGGAAAAGGGATGTCCTGAAGGCAAAGGCCGGCGGAGCGAAGGGCGGCCAGACCATCGTCACCAACTGTCCATCCTGCATCTCCGGACTGGGACGCAACCGTGATCTGGATATCGTGCCGCAGCACCTGGCCATACTCCTGGCGGAGTCCCTGGGCGGAGGCAAGTGGCAAAAGGAATTGGGTGCATTGCTCGGAAGTGCCGAGGTGGTCACTTTCTAGCAGCAGGGAAGAGTGGGGCGATGCCTGGTAAAATTAGGTTTCCCCACTTTTGCCGGGATCAGAGAAGGTTATGTTTTTGTTTCATCTCCTCATAGACTAACGACGAAAAATTGCGGATGGCGCCGCCGCTGGCAAACATCCATTGTTTGTAATCCGCGGGCGTTGAGGCGCGCTCGACGATTCCGACGATTGCATAGGGAACCTTGCGGCCGTCCCTGGTATGCGGCACCAGTATTCCCATGTCGCCGCAGAGGTGCGCCGTGGTCCCGGTTTTATTGTAGACCAGGGTGCCATTAGGCACTTCGGTGCCGTAAAAGATGCGGTCACGCCCCGGCAGCGACATCAGGCGAAGCATTTCCTGGGATTGCGGCAATTGATTGTTCCAGAGCGCCTTGAGAAATTGGATATAATCCGAAGGTTGCGCACTGTTGAGATAGGTGCGCCCGCCCGGAGGTATATATTCCTTGATTTTGACCTGGGTGAAAAGATGGCCGTACTCCTTTTTTAAAAGCGCCTCGCACTTGGCGGGCCCGCCGACTTGTTTGATAAACCAGTTGGTCGCCGGATTACTGCTTTTCTGGATCATGGCCTCCATCATCTGCCTATTTTTAGAGCTATACGACAATTTCCCCTTCTCGACCTGCTGAAAAAAGGCCAGGGCAACAAAGGGTTTGATCATGCTGGCCGCCTGAAACAGGCGATGCGAGTTGATACTGACCAGATAGGTGTCATTGGTGAGATCATAGGCCACCCAAGCTGTCCTTTCTTTTGGTCGGAGGGTGCCCTTGGCGATCTGTTCATGGAGAAAGGCTTCCATTTTCTTGGTTAATTCAGCCGAACCGGCGGAAATCGGTTGCGATTGTTTTCCCTTGCTTTCTCCTTTGACGACCTGCGCATCACCAGATCCCGTTTTCCGCACCGCTTTTTTGATTTTTTGAATTTCTTCGCTGACAGGCGAGGATGCAGCGGTTGGCTGAACTTGCCGGGAAGGCTGGGCGGCGATTGTGCGGGGACGGTCGGAATTGCTTGCGACAACCGGACGAGGAACCGCGGCTATCACCGACGGGGCAATTTTCTTTTTCCCCAGCAGCGCCCGATGCTGTTTGGCAATTCCCAGCGCCGCGGTCTTGCTTTCCCAACAACGGTAGACGACCATGAAATTTTTCGAATCGACCTTTTCTATATGGAGGTTGTCTTGTGCCGCTGCCCCGAGAGCCCCGTGGATTTGGGAATGAAGACCTTGCAGCGCCTCAAGATTCGGTCCCTGCGCGTAACTGAGGTTATAAAGACTGTGATAGCTGTTGTTCTTGGCGGCCTGGGCAGGTTGAAGGCCGGCTCGACCAAGTTTCCCATTGTGTTTTTCGGCAGTCGCCTGAGCTTGCGCAAGCGTCCCGTTAACAGGGCCTATCACCCCGTATTGCTTGTCGCGGCCGACAAGCCTGAGTTGGCTGTTGCCTTTAAGGCCGAGCAGGCCCGCCACTTTTTCCCGATAGGTAATGACACGCTGGATGTCCGGATCCCAGATATAGGCGAGATCATAGCGGGAGGAAGGCGCCGCGCCCGCGATGCCCGCCTGAAGGAAAAAAAGCAGAAGGATGAGGTGTGCCGCTCTTGTTAATTTCAATGAAGTGTACCCCATTTTGATTGCTCTCATTTTTTTCGGCAACCTGTCCGAGCCATAACGGCTGTAACGGCATGGTATCAAGGAGAGGTGCGCGAAACCCGTTTTTTATCTCTGCGGGATTGTACGCCGGAACCCTGGGTATTATCAAGTCCGATTTCTCCAGTCGTTTCGCTTCATTCAAAAAAAATAACTGTTCAGGTTGATTAGGCTGTAGTCTATCAGGCTGTAGGTGATAATTCGTTTATTTGCGTTATTTCGATCTTTAGATCCCTCACGTTTGTTTTGACTCAAGTCGGGAGTATGTTCGCATACAGCTCCGGTCGCAGGTTGCGTGGAGCGCTAAAAGACTAAGCACCTACGGGCTATCCATCTGAATAGATAGAAAAAATACCGTTCCCGGCAAAACCTACGAGGACCGTCCGGAGATATCCCGGGTTCGGGGGCGCTGCCGCTGTTTTCTGGCGAGGCCGATCACCTGGATCGCCTGGACGGCAATCTCTTCGATCGATCGTCCCTCGACGTTGAGCACCTTGATATTGTGGCGCAGAAACAATTGCTTGGCCTGCTGGAGTTCGCGGGTGCAGTTGGCCAGGCTGGCGTAGGTGGAGCCGGCGTATCGTTTTTCGCGGATATTGTGGAGATATTGGGGCGAGGAGGTCAGGCCCACCACCCGTTTGCGGTTGCGGACGATGTCCGCGGGCAGTTCATACTTATCGAGATGGTCGGCGGTCAGGGGAAAGTTGGCGGCCTTGAGCTCCATGTGGGTGGCCAGGTAGATGCTGACCGGGGTCTTGCCGGAACGGGAAACGCCGATGAGGATGATCTCCGCCTCATCGTACTCCGTGGTTTTGGTGCCGTCATCGTGCTCCAGGGAAAAATGGATGGCATCAACCCGTTTATCCATCTTGGAGATGGTGAAATGCCGGGAATAGCCCGGTTCCCGCATGGCCCTGCTGTCCAGGGCTTTTTCCAGCAGTTCCAGGGTGTTGAGGAAGATGTCGAAGAATTTCACCTGGGGGCAGTTGAAAATGTCCCGGGTTTCCGTATCCATGATGGTGCAAAACAGCAGGGGCTGGGTCCCCTCCGACTGCTTGAGTATATGGTCCAGGGCCTTTCTGGCATCGTCGGGGGTGTGGATGAAGGGAATCTTCTCTTCGCGGAACCGGATATCCTGGAACTGGGCCAACAGGGCCTTGCCCATGTCCTCGGCCAGGATGGCGGTGGAACCGGAGACATAATACACGTCCTGGGTCTTGGTCATGGGCGCTCCCGGGTTATTTTCGTTTATGGCAGAAGAGGCAGCGGTATTTGGGCGGATGGCTTTCCGGCAGGGGCGCTTCCGCTCCCGGGCCGTGGCAGGTCAGGCAGAATTTTTCCGCCTCCTTCTTTTTCATGGTCATGAACCGTTCATGGTTCTGGTCATGGGGCAGGGGGTGGGTGGTTTCCGGGGGGGCATAGAGGAGAAAGAGAAGAACGCCGCCGCAGGCTGCCAGAAAAAGACTGTTGTAGAGGATGTTTTTCTGTTTGGTGGTCATGGCAACAATCCGGTGAAAATGATGGAAGAAGAGGAAACAGCCCGGACAGAGGAAAGATGATTCTACTCTGCCATTTCCAAGCTATGAAAATCAACAATTTTCAGTCGTAAAAGCAGGGCCATCGCCTCCATCAGCAGGCGGCAGAGGTGCCGGTTCCTGCCGGCCAGGGTGACCATTTGCCGGTGCTGCCGTTGTTTTTTCACCAAACCCGCCAATTCCGAGGCCGGATAATCGGGATCAATAATCGTGCGGGCCACGGCCTGACCCGAAACCAGGGCCGGATAGATGCCCTCGCCGGTGAGACCGGAGGCCAGCCCGGCGGCATCGCCGACCAGCCAGGTGCGGTCGAAACGCGTACCGCGATAATCAAAGTTGACCAGGCCGGCGCGGATGGCATCGGGATCGAGGCCCAATCCCTGTTTCGTGGCCCAGGCCAGCAGCCGCTGTTTCAAAACCGGGGCCGAGAGGTTGTTGACCTCACCGTAGGCGCCGATGGAAATCGCCTCGCCATGGGGAAAGATCCAGCCATAGCCGGAGCCGAACCGGCCGGGGTGGAGATGCCATTCCATCCGCGGATGCCGCCCCGGCAGCATGCAGTTGAGGCCGATCCCCATGGCGCTGGTGGGCAGGCCGAGAAAACGGCGCACCAGGGAAGAGGAACCGTCGGCTCCCACCAGATGATCAAAGCTGATGGCGATCCTCCCGCCGCCAACGCTTTCCAGGATCGCCCGATTTTTTTCCAGCCCCAGGGCCCGGGTGCCGGCGAGCACGGTGACTCCGGCGGTCCGCGCCTCTTCCGCCATCCACTGCCCGAGCCGCTCGCGGCTGATAGTGGCGATGATCGGGTTTTTTTCGACAACCGCCATCCGCTGCCAAGGGGTGACAACATGCTGCTCGGGGAACTCGCGTTCGATCAGGGTCGGCGGCACATGTTTGATCAACCCTCCCCAGGTGATGCCGCCGGCGCAGACCTTGGGGCCGATGACCGCCTTCCGCTCCGCCAGTATGACTTTGGCCCCATGCCGGGCCAGCAGGGTGGCGCATGCATGGGGCCAA
>Ga0209016_1002675_pt1 | contig 11501 bp, 4 predicted proteins | sample EPASupsiteSAE305_FD_187265 | JGI IMG/M metagenome (GOLD analysis project Ga0209016, IMG submission 187265) | Bioremediated contaminated groundwater microbial communities from EPA Superfund site, New Mexico - SAE3-05 (SPAdes) (version 2) | ecosystem: Environmental > Aquatic > Deep subsurface >...
TTCCTCGTTGTTGCGAGGGCGGTGCTCTATATAGCAACACAAAATCGACCCAGGTTTAAGGCGATGCGATTCTATAAATATTTCATGCTCATTGTATTCCTCTTTCTCGTGAAGGCGACTGGTGCCGGTGCGGCTCACGTCCAGCACTATGCGCTCGTCTATGCCTGGGATACAGAGAAGCAACGTCTTCTCGCCTACCGTGAACGCCTGGCGTCCCTGCTTGAATTGACCATCGACCGCCAGCTCAAGATGGTCGGACGCGGTCAAGAATATGGCATCGTCTGGAACATCAACGGTACGCCAGAGCAGGCGAAAAAAACTGCTGAAAAACAGAATGTGAAACTTCGACGGGCAGGTCTCAAGCCGGCTCAACTCACCCAAAAGACCAGCTACCATAACCTGTATCATCTCCGTTATGCCAAAGGATCGAATCTTGCTTCCTTGAAGAGGGATTATACCCACTTCAAAAAATCGCTTGGTGGCCAGGCCGCCGATAAGCTGGTTATTGAAAAAATTGATTCCCGGACTTGGGCGATCGTTTACCGCTGTTGGCAGAGCAAGGCCGATACTCTCAGAGTTGCCCAGCATCATGCGGTGCTGCTGAAAAAAAGGAACGTTAACCTGTCCCTTGTACCCGCCGCGGATCGGCCGGTTGTTCATGGTCCACCCGGCCTTCCCGAAGCCACCCAAACGATGCGCGTTCGAGTGGCCACCCCGCCGGCCTCATCCGCCCCCAGACTTCAGAATAGTCAGCAACAGGCTGCAACCGATGGTCAATCACCAGCAACTCAAAGCCAGACACAGGCCCAGCTCAAGGAACCACCTCTTCCCCCCGAGGCGCAGGCCGGGTTGAACAGCAGGATGGGAGCCTTTCTCAAAGAACAAACGAGCAAGGGAAAAATACAGCCACGAGAACGAACTGCCTGGGCAGCCTATGATCTCACCAACAACAGCTATGTGGTCAGCATTAACTCTCATCGCCCCTTTCAAGCTGCAAGTATGATCAAACCCTTTGTGGCTCTGGCTTTTTTTCACCAGGCCGGTACGGGGAAAGCCACCTACACCGCCCAGCATCGCCACATGATGGAAGCCATGATTCAGCACAGCAGCAATTCGGCGACCAATTGGTTTATCCGGCAGCTCGGCGGTCCCGCCAAGTGTGAGGCGCTGTTAAAAAAGGAATACGGACGTTTGTTTTCGCAGGTCAGGATCAAGGAATACATTCCTGCAGATGGACGGACTTATAAAAATAGCGCACAACCATCAGATTATATTCAATTTCTCAAGGCACTTTGGAATTATCAATTGCCGAATTCCAAGGAAATGCTCCGGGTGATGTCGCTGCCTGGTCCCGATCGTCTATTGTATGGCACGGAAGTCCCTCGCGGCACAGCAGTCTACAATAAAACCGGTACCACTGCCCATCTCTGTGGCGACATGGGGATCTTGGTGGCACGGGCCAAGGATGGCCGCAAGGTTCCCTATGCTATCGTGGGCATAGTTGAACGGCCGTCAAAACCAGCGAATTATAAACAATGGATGCGCTCCAGCGGTGGTGCGATCCGTGATTTTTCGGAATTGGTTTACAAGGAAATGAAACAGAAACACGATCTCCTCTGATCTCCCCGCAAGAAGTCGTCCCTGGCGTCTCCGCTTTCACTCCGCCAGATCCTCGGCGCAAGCCGCCTCGACAACAGAGAGCCCGGTATTTTATAGGGTTAATTGCATCTGCAACCGCAGATGCAGGGTGAGTGGTAAAAAGGATGCCGAGTTCTCGCGCACTTTCTTTGTTGGGTAGGTTTGTTACTGACAGTGGAGGCCGATCCGTCACCGGGTGTTGCGGCCAACTTTCGCTCAGATAGTTCCAGTATTGCTGTTTTTCGTGTCGATCAATCCAGCCAGTCCGGTGTTCAGTTGATCCAGGAGGCTGTCGAAGGCGTGATTCTCGCTATTTTGGGTGCCAAGAGAGATTTCCTCGGCCTTGGCCGCCAGTTTGATGAGGCCGCACTGCAACAGGGTTCCCTTGAGCGTATGGGTGGCCCGGCCAAGCTCCGGGTAATCCTGATGCTCAAGTGCCTCCTTCGCCTTGACAAGATTGTAGGTGACGCTCAGGCGAGCGGCGGCCAGCAATCGGTCAACCTGGGCCGGCTGCAGGCCGGTGGTGGCTTGGAGATGGACGACGATCTGGGCCAGGGTCGGCGGCGGGTCAAAACCAGCAGTGTCCGTTGAGGATTGCTCAACGGTCCTCTCGTTGTTTCTTGGCATGCGGGGATCAGCCGTGACCAGTGACCGCAGAATCGTCGTGAGCTGCTCCGGATGAAAGGGCTTGGTGAGGTAGTCGTCCATGCCGGCAGCTAGACACATCTCACGGTCTTCACCCATGGCGTGGGCGGTCAAGGCGATAATCGGGATATGGCCGCCGCAAAGGCGGTTACCGAGGTCGCGGGCCAGGTCTTCAGGCAGTTCCTCCTGGGGCGGCAGCCTTTGCTCCAGGGCGCGGATGACCGAGGTGGCGGTCAGGCCGTCCATTTTCGGCATCTGTACATCCATGATAATGACGTCAGCATCATTGGCCGCCAGCATCTTCAGCGCTTCCAGGCCGTTGGCGGCGGTGGTGACCAGGTGATCCTGTTCCAGTGTCATTGAAGCGACATCACGGTTGACCTCGTTGTCGTCCACTACCAGAATTCGTAAACCTTTGATCTCCGGTTGCCGGGACGGTGCTTTCCCCTCGCTCACAGCCGGCAGCTGTTCCGTTGCTGCTTGCAGGGTAACGGTGAAATGAAAGGAACTGCCGACGTTCACCTGGCTTTCCACCCAGATTTTTCCGCCCATCATGTCGACCAGCTGGCTGCAGATGGACAATCCCAGGCCGGTGCCGCCAAACCGTCGGGCATGGGTGGTGTCCGCCTGCTCGAAGCTCTTGAAGATCAAGGCGCATTTTTCCGGTGGAATGCCGATGCCGGTATCGGTGACGGTGAAATGCAGGGTGGTGTGTGCGTTCTCGCTGGTATCCCTGCTGACTTTGAGGGTGACAGAGCCGGAGGGGGTGAACTTGACCGCATTGCCCACCAGATTGAGCAGAATTTGCTGCAGGCGCATGTCATCGCCGATAAAAACAGCGGGCAGATCCTCTTCGGTGCTGACCGTCAACAGCAATCCCTTCTCAGCCGCCGGCACGTTTAAAATGGAGACGATCCTTTGCAACAGTTGATCCAGAACAAATGGCATGGGGGTCAGCTGCAATTGGCCGGCTTCCATCTTGGAATAATCAAGGATATCGTTGAGCAGGCGGAGCAGGCTTTCCGCGGAATGCTGCACGGTTTGCAAAAAACGTTGCCGCTGGTCATCAGTTTTTGTCTGCATGGCTAGGTGAGTCATGCCAATGATGGCGTTCATCGGCGTGCGGACCTCATGGCTCATATTGGCCAAGAAGAGGCTCTTGGCCTTGTTGGCGGCCTCCGCCTTGCTGGCGCTTTCCTGGAGCTCCGCTGTCCGCTGTTGAACCAGTTTCTCCAGTGAATCCTGATAGGTGAGCAGCTCTTTTTCCAGGGCCACAACAATGCGTAAAGGCACACGGTACAACAGCAGGGAAAGAAGCGTCCCGATCAGAGCACAGAGAATGAACACCACCAGCGAGGTGATAACGAGCGGAGCAGTCGACACCTTGATCCGTATTTCACCGATCCTGATATTATTGAGGACTATTGGTGCGGGCTCACCTTCGACCCCCCAAAGGTGCAAGGCGAAGTCATTTTTAGGGACATGTCCGAGGTGACTGACGGACAGTTCGCGTTCATCCAGCACAACAATGTCTAGAATATCCTTATAGGGGACGAAGTCGTCTAGTATCTGGGAATACTTGGTTGCTTGAAATTTCCAGAGCTTGGGGGATGATGCGGCCACCTTCTTGATGATCTCTGCCAATTGCTTGGAATACGTCCCCGCCTCTTGGTGCAGCCTTCTGTATTCAATAACCCCGTATGCTCCCGGAATGATGAGCGAGATCACCAGAAAGACGCATATAGCCAGGGGGCCAAGTTTCCCGGCCAGTTCCCTGCTGATGTGGATCTGCTGGTGTGAATCTACCATTGATCCCCTCTATTGTGCGGAAATGTAGCCATTTGCCTCTAACAGGGCGATGCCTGCCTTGGAGGCCGCATAGTCGAGAAACGCTTTCGCCTCCGGCGAGAGGGCGTCGGCACGGTAGATAAACGAGAGCTGGCGGCTTAACGGATAGACACCTGTCCGGATGGTTTCCGGAGCAGGCGCGATACCGTTTAATTTCAGGATTTTGATTTTCAGATGCTCGGTTGTGGTCATACCGAGATCGGTGACACCAATGGCGAACGGTACGGAGGTGAGCGCCTGGTTGGCATCCTGATCATTGTAATACAGGATCCAGCGTTTGGCTTCATGGCTTTCGGTGTAGGCCTCCTTGAATCCAGGCAGGGCGTTTGCCAGGACCAGAAAGCCACTGTCCGATTTTTCCCGCGCCTGGACAACGATCTGGTTGCCGTCCTGCCACTTGGTCTTTATTCCCTTGAAGATCTCGACCACTTCCTGAGCGGTGAGGGTGTCTTCCTTGACGCTTGGATGTGCGCCAATGACGATCGCGGTGCGCGCATAGGGTTGGGCAACGAGGCCCTGTGCTTTTTCCTCTTCTTTCAGGGGCCGTGAGATCAGACCAAGAGATATGGCCCCTTCGGTTACCGCTTCAATGGCGCCCCTGGTGCCGATGCTGCCGGGCACTTCGATGAGGATTTGTGGATTCTGGGCAGTAAATGCTGCCGCCAGTAATCGGGTAATGCCCAGGTTGGCGCCCGATCCGGCGGCGGTCAATTGAACCTGTTCCGCCGGCCGCAGAGGTGTCTGGGCCAAGCAGAGTGAAGCGAGCGCAAAGGAGGCTGACATGAGGAGGGGCATGGTGAACGCAATGAGGGTTTTCATTGTTTGTGTTTCCATCTGGTTGGATTGGCTGTTTTAAGAAGAGAAGGTATTGATTAAGTTGACAGTTTCTATATTGCAACCAGATCGGATAACCTTGTCTTGATGGCCGTCAGTCCCTCTGCATAGGAAAAAGCCAGACCATCCTTGGCGTGGGTATGAATTTCCTCGGCCTGCACCGCCAGTTCGTCCAGGCCACACTGCAACAGGGTGCCCTTGAGGGTATGGGTGGCCCGGCCAAGCGTCTCGTAATCTTCGACTGCCAGGGCCTCTTTCGCCCTGGCAAGATTGTCCCTGATGCTCCGGCGAGCGGCTATCAGAACTCGTTCTACTTGTGGCACGCTCATCCCGGTGGTGGCTTGGAGATGGGTGGCGATCTGCTCCAGAATGGGCGATGGACCAGTGCTTTCGCTCGCCGCGCCAACCTCCCCTGTTGTCCTCCCACCGGTTGCTTTGAACGCTGCCGATGCCGCCAGCGACTGCAATATTCCGGAGAGTTGCGCCGGGTGGAAGGGTTTGGTGATGTAGTCGTCCATGCCGGCAAGCAGGCAGATTTCCCGATCTTCGTCCATGGCATGGGCGGTCATGGCCACAATGGGGAGATGACCGCCGTGCAACTGCGTGGCAAGAGCGCGGGCTTGGTCCGGGGGGAGATCGTCCTCCGGCGGCAGGCGCCCTTCCAGGGCACGGATGATCTTGGTGGTGGTCAAACCGTCCATGAGCGGCATCTGCACATCCATGAGAATAAGATCAAAGCGCTGATCGCCCAGAGCCGCCAGGGCCTCCAGACCATTGGCCGCGGTGGTCACCCGGTGGTCCTTCTCCAGCATCATCGAGGCCACATCGCGGTTGACCTCGTTATCGTCCACCACCAGGATGCGCAGATCCTTGACTGGCTGGTCCGGTTCTCCGTGGCCAGCGAGCAAAGGTTCGGCCTGGGTGTCGGTGCAGGGCTCCAGGTCCAGGATCAAATGGAAGGTGCTGCCCAGGCCGGGCTCGCTTTCCACCCACATGGTCCCCCCCATGAGAGTGGTCAGTTGCCGGCTGATGGCCAGCCCCAGACCGGTGCCGCCGTACTCCCGGGCATAGGAACTATCGGCCTGCTCAAAACTCTTGAAAATGTCCTCGAGTTTGTCCTTGGGGATGCCGATGCCGGTGTCCGCCACACTGAAATGCAGTGCAATCTTGCCGCCCTCCGTCGGTCGGGCTACCGCCGGCTCGACCCGGATGGTGATCGATCCTTTGTCAGTGAATTTGATGGCATTGCCCACCAGGTTGAGGAGGATCTGATGGAGGCGGAGATCGTCGCCGATCAGGGCCTGTGGTATTCCGGGAGTTTTGATGACCTTGAGCTGGAGTCCCTGTTCCGTGGCCTGGACACTCATGGTGGAGATGAGTGTTTCCAGAAGCCGATCGAGTTGAAAGGGCCGGTGGTCAATCTGCAACTGACCGGCCTCGATTTTCGAGAAGTCGAGAATGTCGTTGAGGATGCCCAGCAGGCTCTCCGCCGATTGTTGCACGGTGCGCAACAGACGCCGCTGCTGTCCGGCGTTGCGTGCATCGAGGGCCAGGTGGGTCATGCCGAGAATGGCGTTCATCGGCGTGCGGATCTCATGGCTCATGTTGGCAAGGAAGCGGCTCTTGGCCCGGTTGGCCGCCTCGGCCTGCTCCGCCCGCTTGCGGTCGGTGATATCGAGAAAAACGATCATCAACAACCGTTTACCGGGTGTACCGATGAAACTGCCGTACACCGAGCAGTGCCGGATGGCGCCGTCCTGGCGCCGGAGCAGGGTGTCAAAGGCGAGGACATGCTGCTGCGCCATCACCAGCTCGATGAAACGTTTGCGTTCATCGGGATCGACCCACAACCCGGAGTCCAAACCGCTCCGCCCCGCCACCAGTTCGCGGGAATAGCCGAAGGTCCGATACCAGGCCTCGTTCCAGATCGTGCCCCAGTCATCGGCTTCGGCGGCAAAAGCGATCGGAACCGGTGCCGCTTGAAAGAGTTGGGTGAAATTATTTTTGCTTTCGGTGAGGGCTTCCTGGGCACGCTTGCTCTCGGTGATGTCTTCATAGGACCCCAGCACCCCATAGATCGCGCCCGCGCTGTTGCGTAGGGGAACCTTGGAAGTGCGCAGCCAGATATGGCGGCCATTTGGGGTGTTCAGGGGTTCCTCGAAATTGATCTTTGCTTCACCGCTTTCGATCACCTGGCGGTCATCGGCCTGAAACATCAGGGCCTGTTCCGGACTCAATATGCTCAAATCATCCTTGCCGATCAGGCTTTCCGGGTTTGGCATCCCCGCATCCTTGGCGAAGAGGCTATTGCAGCCCAGGTATCTGCCGTTGCTATCCTTCCAGAACACTCCCACCGGAATGGTCTCCAATACATCGCGCAGCATCCGGTGCGATTCGTTCAGTTCCAGCTCGATCTTTTTGCGCTCGGTGATATCCCGAGCAGCGGCATAAATAAGGTTGCCAGCGGGAACCGAGCGCCACTCGATCCAGCGGTAGGAACCATCCTTGCAGCGATAGCGGTTGATAAAATCAAGAATGGGTTTTTGTTCGGCGAGATGGCTCAAAGCCTTCAGGGTGGCCTCCATATCGTCGGGATGGACAAAGTCGAGAAAACGGGCATGCTCCAGTTCTGCGAGTGAATAGCCGAGTACCTGCTGCCACTGTGGGTTGAGTCGGTGGAATATGCCGTCCAGATCGGCGATGCAGAATAGATCCAGGGTCACCGAGAAAAATTGATTGAGTTCCTCTGTTTTAGCCTTGAGAGTCTCCTCTGCCTTTTTTCGTTCGGTAATGTCCTGGACAAAGGCACAGTTGTAGACATGATTACCGTACTCCAGATAGTTGGATCGTATTTCAACGGGATGGAGCACACCGCCTTTGGTCCGGTGCGTGCTCTCGATGACAAGATGTTTTTTTTCCTTGAGTTGACGACGAAAGTCAGGCCGAATGTCCTTGGTGTAGTTCGGGTCAATGTCGTGCACGGTCATCTGCAGCAGTTCTTCCCGCGAGTACCCCAAGGTTTGGCATGCATGGTTGTTCACATAGGTGAACCGGGCGTCCTCGTCGATCCAGAAGATCTGATCGGCTGAATTATCGATGGCGAACTGGGTGAAGCGCAGCGCCTCCTCTGCCTGTTTCCGCTCAGTGTAATCGTAGACGAGCGACAGCATGACTTCTGAGCCGCCGAGGGTGACAATCACCGCCGACCACAGGGTGTCTTTGAATGCTCCCGATTTGGTGCGAAAACGGATTGGTTCTTCGCGGAAAAAACCTAATGCTCGGATGTTCTTGCCCATAGCCATCCTGGCGGTCTCGTCTTCCCAAATATTGAGTTCATAGGAAGAATGGCCGATGGTTTCTTCCCTGGTGTAGCCAATCATTCGCTGCCACTGCTCATTGACGTCGATAAAGCGGCCGGTTTCGATCTCGGAGATGACCATCGGGGCCGGAGAGAGGGAAAAGGCCTTGAAAAAAAGCTCCTCGCTTTCCCGCAGGGTCTGTTCGGCCCGCTTGCGCTCGCTGATATCGCGGACAAAGGCGAAGTTGTATTCCTGTCCGCCAAAGGCGAGAAAGGTGGCCCTGACCTCAACGGGAAAGCGGGTGCCGTCCTTTCTTTGGTGGATAGTCTCCAGTTGCTGGCTTTTATTCTGTTTCAGATCCTCCCAGCTCAGAGACCATGCTTCCGGAGGATAGTCCGGGTCAATATCATGCACGGTCATGGTCAGCAGTTCCTGCCGCGAGTAGCCAAGACTCTGACTGGCCTCTTCGTTAACATAGAAAAAGCGAGCGTCGGCGGTCATCCAGAACACGGCCTCGGCTGCATGATCCAGGGCAAGTTGGGTGAGGCGCAATTGCTTCTCCGCCTGTTGGCGGTCAGCCAACTCCCGTTGGGCGGTTGCGTAGAACTGAGCATTGGCCAGCACCATGGCAACCTGATGCGCCAGCGTTTCAAGGAACGATGCTTGGGTGCTGAAATCCCGTATGGTCAAAGAAGCCAGTCCAATAACGCCGATAATTTCCTTGCCGTGTTTTAAGGGTAGGGCCGCGAATGAGCGGATGCCGGCCTGTTTGCACTCGTCCCAGGTGCAGCGGGTGTCACACTCGATATGCATCGAAAAGAGCGGTTGCGCCTCTCGCACCGCCAGCCCGCAGATACATTCGCCCACCCGATGTTCCGGGACCACGCCCAGCAACCGTACCGACTCTTCTGGCGGCATAACCGTGTGCAGAAGCAATCGTTCGCCCTCCCGCAGGAACAAAAAGGCTAGATCGGCCCGGGTTGCGTCCAATATGCTCTTCATGGCTGCGGTCGACGTCTGGTGCAGGGACAGAGAGCTGCTGGTGGCAAGGGTCAAGCTGTGCAGGGCGGTCAATTCTTGCGTTCTCCGGTCCGATAGTTCCTCGGCCCGTTTGCGTTCGCTGATATCGATGGTGATCCCCAGGATGTTGCCTTCGGGAAGCATCCTGACCCGGTTTTCCACCCACACGGAGGTGCCGTCCTTGCGCAGCAGGCGCCGCTCTTTGTTGACGAACTTCCCCTGGGCGAGCTCTTCCAGGGGAATGGGCTCCCTGGCCAGATTTTCGGGGTGGATCAAATCGGCAATGTGCCTGCCGATCAGCTCCTTGGATGCATAACCGGTCAAGGCGCTGGCCTTGGCATTGGCAGCGATTAAGCGCCCCTGGGGATCGGTCATGAACATGCTGTCCGCGGCCTCCTCAAAGAGAAGCCTGATGAGATCATCGGCAGGGAGAGAGGGCGGCGGCGCTTCCCCTTGCTGTTTGTCGTTGGTGTTCACCATCAACCTTTTCCTTGTTTTAAGCTGTTAGTGTTCTCGTGCAGGTCGACTCGTCCCAGCCGAGTTCAGCAGGATGGTATCAAAATGAGGGTACCCCGGAGTGGCGGATAACCAAAGACCGCAGTGAGCCAGGGAGAGAAAAAATCGAGGTGTCAATACATTATACGGGAGGTTGAGAATCAATCACAAAACAAAATGATCGACCGGAAAAATAATCCGCCATGATGACCACTATCGGCGGCGAAATGGTAAGAACGCTCTCGATTTATAATGACGCGGTCACGGATACGGCGAGCGTCGAGTCTTCCTTCCGGGAAAAGGAACCTGACCGGTATCGCCAATTTTCGTCCCAGGCACGGTGCGATGGGTAAGATCATCCTTGCGGATTTTGGCATTTCTGTTATCTGTGCAGTACTTTTTTAACGTACGCGAACGGATGCCGGGACTGCCGGTCATGACCGTTCCCGGAACTTCTTCTCATCAGGATGTATTATGAATTTTCCTATTGATGTATCGACGTATCAACCCTTGCGGTTTTCCCTGACCCAGGAGCAATTGACCGGTGAGCAGCGCGCCACTTTACAGGCCAACATCACCCTGGTGCGCGACAGTATCGTTTTTTTTACCGCCCTGGCCAACACCAAGGGGTTGGGCGGCCATACCGGCGGGGCCTACGACATTGTGCCCGAGTTGCTGATCGCCGACGGTTTCATGAAGGGATCCGATGCCTGCTACCCGGTCTATTTCGACGAAGCCGGACACCGGGTGGCCATTCAATATATGATGGCGGTGCTGAACGGCTATAAAGAACCCGAGTCCCTGCTCCATTACCGGGAATTCGGCAAGGGATTCTACGGTCATCCCGAACGCAACGAGGCGGACGGTGTCTTCTTCAGCTCCGGCCGTCTGGGCCACATGTGGAGCCATGTCAACGGCGTGGCCGAGGCCCATCCGGATAAGACGGTCTTTCTCTTCGGCAGCGACGGCTCCCAGCAGGAGGGCGATGACGCCGAGGCGGCCCGTTATGCGGTGGCCAGAAAACTCAACGTCAAGCTGCTGCTCGACGACAACGACGTCACCATTGCCGGCCATCCCAGCGGATACCTGCAGGGCTACGATCTGGTCCGGACGCTTGAAGGGCACGGTCTCGATGTCCAGAGCTGCGCCGGCGAGGACATCGATCAATTGTTTGCCTGCATCCGTCAGGCCATTGCCGCTCAAGGGCCGGTAGCGGTGGTGATCAAGCGCAAGATGGCGCCGGGGGTGGCTGGCATCGAAGGGTTGCCCAAGGGACACGACGTCATTCCAGTGGCCATGGCCATTGACTATCTCACCGCCAAGGGCCGCGACGCGGCTGTGGCCATGCTCAAAGAGACCCCGGCTAAGGGGGCCAAGTTCGAATACCGGGGCAGTACTCCGGAGCAGGCCAAGAACCGGGACGAGTTCGGTAAAATTGTCAGCGAGTTGATTCAGGGGCTCGACAATCCTGCCAGCAAGGTACTGGTAGTGGACTCCGACCTGGAAGGCTCCTGCGGCCTGCACCACATCCGCAAGAACTGCCCGGAGGTGTATGTCCATGGCGGCATCATGGAGCGCAACAACTTCTCGGTGGCCGCCGGCTTCGGCTCCGTTCCCGGCAAGCAAGGCATCTTCGGCACCTTTGCCGCCTTCCAGGAGATGGTGATTTCGGAAATCACCATGGCCCGGCTCAACCAGGCCAACGTGCTCGCCCACTTTTCC
>Ga0209016_1002676_pt1 | contig 11494 bp, 6 predicted proteins | sample EPASupsiteSAE305_FD_187265 | JGI IMG/M metagenome (GOLD analysis project Ga0209016, IMG submission 187265) | Bioremediated contaminated groundwater microbial communities from EPA Superfund site, New Mexico - SAE3-05 (SPAdes) (version 2) | ecosystem: Environmental > Aquatic > Deep subsurface >...
AGAATTCTCCCAGATTTTTCATCTTTCGGCGGAGCACAATACCGACACCTGTTTCCGTAATTTCTCCTTCAAGAATACTCTCATAATTCTTATTGTGAAAAAGTTTCACATAGCGGGTTCCACTATTGTCCAACCGGTATTCAAAAGAGATATTATCGATAAAGCTTTGGGTTTGTTCCGGAACATCGCCGGTAGAAATGCGTCCACCCAGTACAACTCTTATGCGATCATTATAGAATCTTTTAGAAAAACGGAATGAATAATCAGTTCGTTTTATTCCATCGGTTTTATCCGAGCTTTCAACTCCGAGTGAAATATCAACTGTTTTCAATGCTGAACCCGCTAAATTGGTAATTTCTTTTTGCAGGAAACTGTTCAAGGCGGCACCCATATCCATATTAACTTTTCCTGTGCCGCTTCCGCTACCAAGATACATTCCTGTTACTAGCAGGCTTACGGCTTGCTTGCTTCGTTCTTCTTCTCCCATGGCACTCAATTGATTTTGCATAGACATATCTTCCGGAGCTTCCAGGGTAAATGCCAGCTTAAGGTCGTTCATTCGCTGTTTTAATGAAATGCCTACATCGAAATTAACTTGTCTAGGTGACTGGTCATCTATGGTTACAGCTGTCCTTACCCGTTCGGTCGCCGTTAAATTTACTAACGGATCCATAAGGTTGCCGTTCCATTCCACATAACTATCTTCTTGAATATTGAACTTTTTCTTAGGAATAACAGGAAGGGCATAAAGTATGCTTCCTCCGGACAGGGTGTATCTTCCATTTAAAAACATATCGCCCTGAGGTGTATATTGAAAATAAAGATCACCACCCCCTTCCAACTCGATACGGCTTTCCTGATCTGCACTTAGATCGGCTTGCAGTCGTACGGCCTGATCTATTCGTATGGAGAGCAGTATGTCCAGTCCTTCAAGTTGTAAAGGAATGACTTCTCCTGCCTGATCATACAGTAGTGAGTCGGTGAATGAGGTAAATGTAACCAGATCGGCCAGCCTGTCTTGTACGGTGAGAGGAGAATCTTTCATTACATAAGTAAGATCTGTATTTCCCAATACCTGTAGATTGCCACGCATAGTGAGTGCATCAAGCGGACCTCTAAGAGTGGAGTTCATGTTTACAAACAATTTCCCGTAAACCAGGCTTTCCTTGTTTCTTTTTACATCAACTAACTGCAAATTTTCGGCATCCAGCTTAAGATTTGCCAGCATATGAGACGGATCAGTAAGGTTTATATCCCCGTTTATTACCAATGGATTTTTCCCGTAACCGTACAGGTTATAGTCTGAAAACAACAATCGGTTGTTTTTTATTTCCAGTTTCTTCGTATCAAATCTATACGTTGATCCTGCGGCTCCAACAAATACAGAAGCCGAATCCATTTGCAGGAAACCTTCGTTCTGCGGTGTTAAAGATCGTCCGCTGATAGTGATATTTCCCTCTAAGCGACCGGACATCTTGGCCATTTCATCCGGAATAAAAGGATTTGCTATTTCCAGAGGTAGTTCTGTGATGTTAACCAGACCCGAAACACTGTCATGAATCCCCGTCTTATATAAAGTAGTTGCGGATGCAATTTCCTTGCGATCGCGGAAAAGGTGGAAGTCTACCTGATGATCTTTTTTTGATAATGGTAGATAAACCGCTGCAAGTTGCATTTCGCCTACCCGTTTATTCTCGTACCGCAGTTCATCTATTCCGGCATCTGCTACGAGCATGAAAGAGTTTTCGGAGGGAGCATACTGTAAATCGGCACTAAGAATCCCGCTTATCTGAGGAATTGTTGGAATACTGTTCGAAAGTAAACTAAGATCTACCTGACTAATCTCGGCATGAAGTTCTTGCAAAGCCCCGCTGTCAGGAACTGAATGTAACCAAACGGATGCATTTTTTTCTCCCGTAAGACGTAGATTGGCCGCCATGTTTTTGGGGTCCTTGTACCGGATATAATTATCCGGATTTACCGTAAACTTACGAAATGCTATAACAGGGTTGTCGGGGAAAAGACGTGCAGACAGGATGCCATCTTCCTCCAGCTGGGCCAGTACACCGAGATGAAGTCCGGTCTGACCGTCGCCATCAGTTACATCCAGAAGCGCTTGCACCTGATTATCATTTATCGTGCCATCGAGTTTCCCTGAATAAGCTTTCCTAAAACGGGTTCTGTTTATTTTCAATTCGCTTGTCAACCTTAAACCAGCTGTGTCTTCGAAAGCCGTAACCCGAATGGTGTCCATTCGCAGGGTATCTTTAACCAACGAATGAACTGCCATCTTTCCTGAAAAACCTGATAACGGAGAAGTCGATGCCGATAGACTAAGTTCATTAAATTTGATATTCTGCATGGTCAGTAAATCCTGGATGGGGTTATGATTTCCGACAAAAGCCTCTATGGAAAGCACAGGGAATAACGACCGAATGGCTGAAAGATCAAGACTTTTGTGCTTGTATTGTTCCTTGAGCTTTTCAGTAAGCAGGCTAAGATTGGCTGATAGACTTTCGATATATTGATTTCCCTTCATTTCCAGATGAGCATCACCCGCAGCGAATGAAATATAAGTAGAGTCTTTGCTAGTTTTAGCCAGAAATTTTACTTCATCCGGATAGAATGTCTGGTTTTCTCCAATCAGTTCCCATTGGTTCAGTTTTCCTTCAAGCCGATGAGATTGTTTACCATTGCTTTTAGCTTCTGCTGTAAGCAAAAAAGCGGTAGTCAAGGGTGCATCAACAAGATGAAGTCTGTATAAGTTTAGATTGTCTACCTGAGCTTGCAGATGCATATTCACTTCGTTTTTTCTCAATGTTCCTTCCAGAGATGCCTTCAACAGCGCCAGAGGATAACCGCTTTCTAACAATAAAGAAAGATGCTGTTTCTCTAGTGAGGCCCGAAAGGTAATTTCAGAAACAGAAGTGCTGCCATAACGTATATCCGATATGACCGCTTCCATGCTGGCGCGGGTAGCAGACGAAAAGACATCCAGCCCTTTTCCTCTGGCTTTCAAGTTGGCTGTAAGCCATAAAAGAGAATCCTTTGGCAAGAAATGATTGGGTTGAAGGCTGTCAATCTCTAGAGCCATCTCGTAGTTTTCGGTAGTTTCATTGTATTGACCTTTCATCTTAACACGAGAATTGTCTTCGCTTAAGGTGAGATTTGTTTCATACTTACCCTCACCGAATGCAAACTCTCCCTTTAAGTTCATGCCCGACGGTATCTCCAAATAGTTCCGCTGTTTTTTGTCAAGCATGCCAAGGATAAATTCTAAATTACCTGATTCTGCAGCAAACAAGATCTTTCCTGAACGACGAAGACTATCGGTAATCTCACTAAGCTGACCTGAAGCTTCAACCCGAAAGGCCCCGGGGAGCCCACTTTTCAGACCGCGAAGCTCTAACTTACCGAGATTTCCTTCTATGCCTGCGGTAATTGATACAGGTTTATCCGGAAATGCACTTCGAAAATCTTCAGGTAATTCTCCGGCTGCAAGCAGTATATCTTCTTTCCCGATCGAAGCAATAAACAAACTTTTCATGGAACCTTCCGGTGTTTCATTGAAAGCACTCCACGGCACATTTGCAAGAATCTGTACTTCCGAATAAGGCGTTTTAAGAAGGAGTTGAGGAATCTCCAACAGAACGCCATCACTCTTGATGCTCCCTTCTAATGAAGAAACTTTTAGTCCTGATTGTTCTGTGAATGAAAAATCCCGAATGTGCGCACTGAACTCTTTTCCGCAATAAGAAAGAGAGTCTACCTCTGCCTGAAGCTGACCGATGGCAAGGTGAGCAAAATCCAATCCCGATTTTCTTTCAAGTGTATCCGAATCGTATGTCAGCGTATCTCCCGTGAAATAGAATTTATTTGCCGAGTAGCTTGAACGGGACAGATCAGCTGTTCCTCCTGATAGCTCTGCCTTTTTAATCGTGGTACTCATTTTTGTAGTATCTCCGGGAAGCTGTAGGGCAAAAGAAACCTGGTTGAACGAGACTTTCTCCAGCACCAAATTCCAATCCAAAGGAGTCGAGGTTGTATCTTCCGGAGTGGATGCAGAGTCAATCCGAAGAAAAAGATGTGAATCTGATAAATCGAATGAATTAAGAGTTGCCATCTTTTTGGAAAGATCAATATGATTGGCCTTAGCATGCAGATGTCCGACAGATCCCCTTATAAGCATATCTTTCAGAAACTTTCCCGTGTTAATCTGTCCACCTCTTAAATCCACAGCATCTACAACTACCTGCATTTTAAGTAGCGGAAGTAATTTAATCCTCACCTGTAGACTTTGAAGTGAAAGAAGGGTATCGGCAGGCGAATTAACAATTAAAACTTTTTGAACAGCAAGATTCAATGGAAATGATAGCTTGACCTTATCAATCTGTATGCGCATTCCGGTCGTTTCTTCGGCATATGCAATTGCTTTTTTTCTGGCCAAATCCTGAATCGGAGGAAAGTATAAGAGAAGAGACAGCAGAATTATAAGCGCCACAGGCACCAAGCATACAATACCTATCCATTTCATCCATCGCTTCATTTCCGGCACTCTTTTTGATAAATAACAAAGTTACTATAAAAAGGGAATATACCAATAACACAGAGCGAAGCTTTTTACCCGGGCTTATTTCCCGGTTTTTATAACAATAGCCCCATTTGCACCCATTGCTCCGTATTGGGTGGCATCTTTCAGCACAGTAATTTCTTCAATGTCCTGAACCGTAATTGTACTCATAATGCTAGAATCCTGCATAGGAATCCCGTTAACAACGATTAAAGCATTAGCGGGACTATTAAAAGAGGCTCCTCCGCGGATGCGGACTGATCCGTTGCTTTGAACCATTACTCCGGACAAACGTCTGAGCAAGCAATATATATCCTGGCAACGTGTCTGCAGGATTTCAGCTTTGTTAAGGGTAGACGAGCTAACCATCTTTTTCCGCTCGCGAAGCATTGCTTCCTGCAAAGCGGCATCGGGTTCATAGGCATGATCTACTTCAAAAGAGCCTTCTTTCAGGGTGATAGTAAGAAACGAATAACCTGAAACAGGAACTTTGGCAGTTTTTCCTTTTTTATTCATTTCAACGTATATAGTGTCTTGCAAATTTGCCTGAGGAAATACAAAAACACCATTTCTATCGGTTTTTATGGTAACGCCTGGATTGTTTCCTAACCTTACCTCGTAGCGTTTAATCGCTTTCTCTTTCGTATCTCGCAGTACACCTGTCAGTGTGTCGTTCTGTGCTGTGATAAAATGGGCCGTCAATAGTAGAATAATGGCAATTAATCCTTTGGTTTCCATAATGTTTGTAATTAAAAGTTGCGGTTGAACAAATATAACAAAGTATTACTTAGTAATTATAAAACAGAAGATAATTTTCTAAAAATGTTTGTTACTCTCCCTTTTTATATATCTTTGTTGCCGAATCATGGTGTAACTGCTTCATTATCATGAACGGTTAGTAAAAGGGAATCCGGTGTAATACCGGAGCTGTACCCGCAGCTGTAAGCTCACATTAAACCTCGGTATACCATTGCCACTGTCCACCAAACGGACGGGAAGGCGGCCGAACTAAGGGAGAGCAAGCCAGAAAACCTGCCACAATTCTTATACCGGTACTTCGGGTGAAGGTATCGTAAACGAACTTTTTATGCAATATAATCGATTAATAGGATGTTTTTGTACAGGACTGCTTTGTCTTGTCTCAACAGTCGGATTACGTGCCCAACAGGACACCGTGTCTATGCGTCACCGAGACCTTAACGGCGTTGAGGTGGTTGAAAAGGCGCGACCGGTAGTAAACCGCGAAGGTGCACCGATTCAGGTAATGAACAGGGACGAGATGCTGCGGTTAGGCATGCAGGAATTGTCGGAAGTAGTGCGCAGGTTCTCAGGGGTAACCGTTAAGGATTACGGGGGCATCGGAGGATTAAAAACTGTTTCAGTTCGCAGTCTGGGTGCTCAGCATACAGCCGTTAGTTACGATGGAATAACAATTAGTGATGCGCAAAGCGGGCAGGTAGATATTAGCCGCTATTCGCTTGACAATGTGGAGCAAGTTGTCCTTTCCATTGGTCAGACTGATAATATCTTTCAGACCGCACGCATGTATGCCTCTGCAGGAGCTTTGCAGATAGAAACATCGCGACCCGGTTTCGCCCAAAGAAATTACACGCTGGAAGGACAGGTTAAAACAGGTTCTTTCGGATACTTCAACCCTTCGTTACGTTGTGGCCAAAAGATTAGCAAGCGGGTGTCGGCAACGGCTCAAACCGATTGGATGCGGGCAGATGGCAACTATCCTTTTACTCTGGTAAACGGTACATTGCGTGAAGAACAAAAACGATTAAACAGCGATATCAATTCATGGAGGGGAGAGGCGAATGTGTATGCCGATTTACAGCAAGCCGGTCAGCTCATGTTTAAAGCTTACTACTTTGACTCGGAAAGAGGTTTACCCGGTTCGATCAGCCTCTATAATCCGGAGGCACGCGAACGGATGTGGGACCGCAACTTCTTTACACAGGCCCGATATGAGAATAAGCTAAGCCCTGCATGGTCGGTAAAGGGACTTCTTAAATACAATTATGCCTATAACCGGTACCAGGACATTAATAACAAATATGCAGGTGGCCGGCAAGATGACCGCTATACGCAGAAAGAGTACTATGGATCAGGTGCTTTGAAGTATACGCCAACGGATTTTCTTACCTATTCCTTTTCAACCGATTTGTTTGTGAATACCTTGGATGCAACCATTCCCGAGAGTCCGTACCCTACACGTTACACGTCTCTTTCTGTGCTTGCCGCACAATATCAGGATTCAAGACTTACCTTGACAGGAAGTTTACTGGGAACCTTCATCACAGAACGGGTAAAGACGGGCGATCGTCCGGCAGACCGCAAGCGTATCTCTCCTGCCGTGAGCGGTTCATGGCGAATATTGGAAGATGAGAATATCCGCATACGCGCTTCTTTCAAGGATATCTTTCGGGTACCCACCTTCAATGACTTATATTATTTGCGTATAGGCAATACAAGTTTGCGTCCGGAGCGTGCTACACAGTACAATGCAGGAATTACCTGGAGCGGGACTCCATTCCCTTTTGTTAGTTATCTACGTCTGTCGGCTGATGGATACTATAACCGGGTGCATGACAAAATAGTGGTTTTACCTTCACTGTCGTTTGCTAAAATGATGAATTTAGGAGAGGTTTCCATCAAAGGAGTAGATATTAATATGGAAACAGGCTTACCGGTTTCCAAACAACTCTCCCTGCAGCTGGCAGGAACCTATACCTGGCAAAAGGCCATTGACATAACAGATCCGTCTAAGAAAAACTACAAGCATCAGATTCCTTATACTCCTAAGCATTCAGGAACAGCTTCTCTAACGGCAGAAACTCCCTGGCTTAATATTGGTTATCTGCTTACAGCAGTGGGAGACCGTTACGCTCTTCCGCAAAATATAAGAGAGAACCGCATCGGTGGTTACATAGAACAAGGTATTTCTGCCAACCGCACGTTTGCATTAGGTAATACATCTGTACGGTTGCAAGGCGAAATTATTAACCTGGGTAATATAAATTACGAGGTTATCCAATATTATCCCATGCCCGGACGATCTTTCCGGGTTTCACTTAAAATAAACTATTAATAGTATTTAAACGTATAGAAATGAAGAAGAATGAATTTTTGTTAGGTGTCTTTTTGAGCACGGCATTCATATTGCCATTTACTTCCTGCGAGAATGATGACGAACCTGTAGTTGTTGAAATACCCGAGGTTACAGAAGGTGTGTATGTCCTTAATAATGGTAAATACGGAAGCAACAATGCGACACTTTCTTATTACGATGTAGCAAGCAAAACAGTTGTTTCGGATGTGTTTTCTTCTGTGAACGGACGAAAGTTGGGAGATACTGGGCAGGATATGCTTATTTACGGAAGTAAAATGTATGTTGCAATGTATGGCTCCAAACAGATAGAAGTGATGGATAAGCAGGGTAAGTCGTTGAAAACCCTAACTTCAAAGAATACGGACAATTCATTGCACCAGCCACGTTGTTTTACGTCTGCCAATGGAAAGGTATATGTTTCTTTTTTTGATGGCTATGTAGGAATTATTGATACCACCACTCTTGAAATCGGAACGATAGTTCCGGTCGGACTAAATCCGGAACAATTAACTGTAGCCAACAATAAAGTGTATGTTGCTGTTTCCGAAGGATTGAATTATCCGAATACCGGAACCAAAGTTGCTGTACTTAATGCGTCAACTCTAGCTGAAGTAACAAAAATTGATGTTGTAAAGAACCCCACCAACGTACTCTCGGACAGTCAGGGCGATGTATATGTTATATCGATGGGCGACTATGGTACAACGGCAAACAACACCTTGCAGCGTATCGACAAGCAGACACAGGCTGTTACAACTGTAATGGATGCTACGGTAATGACAATTTGCAATGATACCATTTATGCTATCTATTCGCAGTGGAACCAGCCTTCTGTTTCTTACATTAAGTATGATGCCAAAAACGAGAAACTAATTTCGGATAATTTTATCACTGACGGCACAAAACTAACAAATGGTCCGGCTTGTATTAAGGTTGATCCGGTAACTGGCAATATATATATAGGTGATTCAGACTATCAAACAAACGGTGATATGTATATTTTCTCCAGAGAAGGTAAGCTTATCAATAAATTTGAAGTAGGACTTAATCCTGTGGGAGCCTTCTTTATTTCCAATAAATAATTAAATTCCGGGGAGTATTAACGTAGTACACTATTTCATCCGTATGAAACAACAAGTATTCTTTATTCTGGTTCTGCTGGTCTTCTACACTTCCTGCTCAAAAGGAAGTAAACAAGGAGGAAGCGAGGCGACTTACTCGGACACCATCCGCTATGCTGCGGGATTTACGGTCAAGCATTATCCGTCTTACCGGGAGGTTGAGGTGCGCGATCCATGGGATAGTACCCGAATTCTTCAACGATATCTTTTGGTTGACCGGAATAAGGATATTCCTGAGAATCTTCCTGAGGGAACAATTGTGCGGGTTCCTCTAAAACGATTGGCCGTTTATAGCTCCGTTCACTGTTCCATTCTGGAGCAGCTTAAGGTTGCAAATGAAGTAGTGGGTGTTTGCGAACCTCAATACATTGATAGTCCGGTTGTGCAAAAGGGCATAAAGGAAGGTTCTGTTACCGATTTGGGAGAAGCAACTGCACCGAATGTTGAGAAGATGATCGATATCAATGTGGAGGTTATTCTTGTTTCTCCTTTCGAGAATGCGGGATATGGTCCGGCCGAGAAGCTGGGATTGCCCATTATTGAGTGTGCAGACTATATGGAAGCTACTCCTTTGGGACGTGCCGAATGGATCCGGTTTATAGCCTTGTTCTTCGATAAAGAAGAAGAGGCCGATAAAATATTCCGTGAAACGGAATCAGCTTATCTTGATATTCGTAAGCTGGCAGCTTCTGTAGAGAAACGTCCAACGGTATTATCCGAGAAGAAATTTGGAGCTTCCTGGTTTGTGCCAGCTGGACAAAGTTACATGGCTGTGCTATTTGCCGATGCGGGAGCTAGCTACAGTTTTGCAGACTTGGATGGTGCGGGTAGTACGCCGCTTTCGTTCGAAACGGTGCTCGACAAGGCTATCCATGCGGATTATTGGCTGGTAAAGTATAACCTGGCGGAAGAGATGGATTATCAGGCATTGAAGACTGAATATACACCGTACAGCTCTTTCGATGCTTTCAAGAATAAAACTATTTATACTTGTAACACTGGAAAGGTGCCTTACTATGAAGAGTTTCCCATGCATCCGGATTACCTGCTTAAGGATCTTGTTTGGGTTTTTCATCCGGAATTGTTGCCGAATTACAAACCCAGGTACTTTCGTAAGATGATAGAGTAAGTAAGCCCGGCTATGCATACAATTAGTGACAGGTATTCTACAGGGCAGACGCATTAAAATTTATCCACAGAAAGTATGCCGTGCAGAACGTCGTCAGACCATCCGGCTGTTTTTCTTTTGCGAGCAATACTACTTTTGCTTTCATAGTGCTTTAACATAGATAAAGCTGTTTTTGAGACAAGAGAAAAGTTTACAGCGGCATTGTTCTTCTTTCGTCCGTAATCTTCATTAAACGAGACATCCAACTGCCAATGTAAATTATTTTCAACAGACCAATGTTTGCGGACTGAATTAGCAATTAATTCAGCATCCAAAACTAATGAAGAAATATAGTATCTGGTTTCTTTTTGTTTACGAGGTCCATTTTCGCCGGGAATGGTACGTTCCGTAAGCACACAGACAAATGTTTTTAATCCAGCCCATTGGGTGTAATCGTTAGCATTTAACCAGTATAGATTGTCACAGACTATGCAAGTTCTTTTTTCCAAACGGCCATGTCCAGTCTCGGTATTCTCGTAAACACTTACCCGGTTAGGCTTCTCAGCTCTCCAAATGGTGAAAAAATGTTTGATTTTTCTATATAAATGCTTATGGTTGTTTTTAACAGCCAAAACGTAATCTGCTTTTTTTTCTATTATTTTAGATGCTATAGTCTTTTGACATCCCATAGCATCAATAGTGATTATACACTCTTTAATATCTAATGCCTCTAATAGTTCGGGGATAGCGGTAATTTCATTCGATTTTTCCTCTGTTTTGATTTGTCCAAGGCTTATTCCATTGTCAGCGGCCCAGGCACTTACCATGTGAAGTTTGTATTGGGGGCTCGAGGGTTTTAGGTAGGTACCTCGCAACAATTTAGCCTCTTCAGACTCATATGCTCCGCATATTGTTTTGCCGTCAATAGCAACCACTCCTTTATACTTTCCACAAATACACTTAACCCATTCTCTGAATTGATTTTCAAAATAGGTGGAATCCAATACTGTGAAAAATCGGTTAAAAGTATCATGTGAGGGTATTCCATTAAAAGAAGGAATAGTGCGAGAGAAAAAATCAATTTTACACCGACCGAAATCCTCTATTTCGTTCCATGTCTCGGCCCCACAAATAACGGCAGCTAACGTAATATAAATAATAGTTTCGGCTGAATGAACTTTATTCCTGTCAAAACGATAGTCTTCAATACTTGAAGCAAATGCAAGCAATGTCATATATTTGTATATTTAATGCGTTGATAATAAGACAAATATACAAATATTTACTGAGATATCAATGTATTTAAGTGATTGTTTTGGACATTTATTATCTTTCTTTTCGTAGTTATAATTACTGTTTTTGGTCTCTTTTAAGTAATGTCAATATGATTCCAGACATAACATAAACGTTCTGATTTGATTATTCAACTTAACGAAATTATCGTTGTAAAAAGAAAGATCCAATTTTCTGAGAAGGTTGTTATCTACGAAGTAAATTTTATAACGCTCAATATGTTTATAAATACTAATTATGCCCATTTTAATGTTAGTTTATGTTAGCAACATTCGGTGAAGAAGACA
>Ga0209016_1002677_pt1 | contig 11490 bp, 7 predicted proteins | sample EPASupsiteSAE305_FD_187265 | JGI IMG/M metagenome (GOLD analysis project Ga0209016, IMG submission 187265) | Bioremediated contaminated groundwater microbial communities from EPA Superfund site, New Mexico - SAE3-05 (SPAdes) (version 2) | ecosystem: Environmental > Aquatic > Deep subsurface >...
CCCCGCCGATGCGCGCGATGGCGTCGCCCTCCCGCAAGGTGGAGCGAAGAAGCTCGGCAATCGATTTCAGGACCCGGTCTCCGGCATCGTGCCCGTAGGTGTCGTTGACGGCCTTGAACTTGTCCATGTCCATCATCAATACGCTGACGGGTTTTCCCGTAACACCGCATTCCCGGATGATGCGATCAAACTCCTTCAAAAAACTATCCCGGTTCAACAGCGACGTCAGGAAATCCGTTTCCGCTCTGGCGTGGAGTGCCAGCTCCTGCTTGCGCAATAACGTGATGTCGCGCAACAGTGAGACGGAGCCGATCGACCGTCCGCTGCCGGTTTGCAGCGGGTAGACGCGAATCTCAATGAAGAACGTCTCATTGTTTTGCAGCTCCAGCTCCAGACTCCCGTTAGCGCTGGATTTCAGCAGTTTCACCCAGTCAGGGTACTGTGTTTCGAAGTCGCACACGTTTAAACCGAGAAGCGGAAGCTGAATATTCATGTTGTCCCGCATAATCGACTGCGCGCAGTGGTTTAGGTCGGTAATGGTACCCTTGTAGTGGGTGACGATGACGCCGACATCGATGACGTCGAACACCTTTTCGCGTGCGATGGGCGAGAGTTGAAAGAATTTATTCTTATAAAGATTATAGAAGAGAATCAATCCGCCGGGCAGATAGATCGTGACGATTGGCAGGTTGATGCGCGTTCCTTCCAGAAATGCGGTCTTAAAGAACGCGAGGATGAACACAAGCGCCGTCGCAAAGAGGACCAGAAGGACCTGGCCCCTCTGAGCTCTTGCGACCTGTCGGGAGAAGACGAAAAGAATGATGAGCGCGAGCAGCACAAGCACATAGTTGTAAGAAACGAGCAAAACGCCCAGAAACGTTTGCTGCACGGACAGCGCGTTACCAAACAACTGGTTATAGACGACGGTATAGCCCGTTCGCATGAGGTGCGTGTGTGAATCCGTAAAGATTAGCAAAATGGCGATCACGGGAATGATCGTCAAAATGGGGATAAACTTTTTCAGTTTGTCATAGCCCGCGTAGTCGATTGCGAAATACACGCATGCGACAGGAAGAAGAAAAACGCCAATCTGCTCGATGTTGCGCCAGAGGAGCATTGCCTGCTCGGTAGGAGACAGCATCTCAAACAAGGATCCGAGCGACCAAATCGTAACAAACACAATCTGGAGCACATATGCCCTGGAACCGGCAATGTCGAGATTACGCAGGGCGTAGAACATGACGGCCAAGAGGAGCGCCAGCGAACTGCCGACCACAAAAACAAACACAAGAGACATGTAGTAAATATCCTCCCCGGTTCTTTGCGGACATCACAACCATATACGCTGTACGCAAGTGTCGTATATGTTATTCTACGATATTCAGCACCCTTTTAAAAGGTTGTGTCCTGTTTCATTGCAGTTTCTTCTTTGATACAGGCGATTGTTCTTATGCAGGTTTGATAATCCCCGCCTCGCAGAACGCATCAAATGTATTTGCTGCGCCGCCGTGCTCAACGATTTTGCCGTCTGCTCAAAGCTTTGTTATTTAATTTGGCAAAAGTTTTTACCTTGCAAAAGCGATCAGAAGAAAACCAACTATACGGTGATCCGCATGATGCAATGATTCTTCCCTTTGTTTCGGATCAGGGTAAACCCGCAGGACTCAAACAGCGACCGCGTGCCGTTGTAAAGGAACGAACTAGAGATTTTCTGCCCGTCCGTGTTTTGCGGATAGGTCTCCACTACGCCGCCGCCGGATTGTCGAATCAACTCCAGCGCGCCTTCAACAGCGGCTTTTGCGACGCCTTTTCCGCGAAAGCTTTTATCGATAAACAGACAGGTGATACGCCAGTCGGGGAAGACGTATTCTCCGGACTCGACCTCTTTTTTATGGTAGATTGCAGGCAGCTCCTGTGGGGAACCATACTGGCACCAGCCAATCGGCAGAGCATCCGCATACACGAGTGCTGCGTGTGCTCTGCCTTGCTGTACTAACGACTTTTTGAGCGCCTTGTTTTGTTCGGACGTACCGCGCTTGATCTCGGGCGACTGATGGAACCAGATGCACCAGCACCCACCCCAAACGCCATTGTGACGCTGTGCCAGAGTCTCGAAACCATCCCAAGTTTCGGGAGTCAACGGCTTGATGGTGTAAGGCATAGGATATCCTCACTTCCGTATATCAACGTAGTCAGTCCGTATGCATCTTTAAGTTTACAATCTTTATGCTTCGTCCTCTTTGTAGACGAGATTCCACTCCTTGCGGAGTCTGTCCATCATCTGCGCCATCTTCAGCGTTTCGTCAAGCGGCATCTCCGGCGCTTCCTTGAGCCCGTTTAAGAAATGCTGCTGTACCGCTGCTGCCTCATATTGGAAGCCGCTCGCGGGATACGGCATATCAAACAGGTCGTGCCCGGGTGCAATGCCGATATAGTTCACACTCGACGGTGTATATTCCACTCTGTCCGCGTGCCACCAGCCTTCGCCGAGCTTGATGATGCCCTTCGTTCCGGCGATGGTAACGTGGTTTTCCATCTTGAGTCCGATGCCGTCGGTCAGCACTGCGATGCGTCCGTCCGCATATTCAAAGGTAAACGAGTTATATTCGTCTACGCCGTCTTTGATGTAGGCGGAAGAGGTTACTTTGACGGGATCGGAGCCGAACATCGCAAACGCCAGCGCGAGCGGATAAATGCCGACATCCAGCAGTGCGCCGCCCGCCATGTCATGCCGGAAACGCCACTGTTGTCTATTGATAGTGCCGTCATAGCCGAATACCGCGTGAATCACCCGCGGCTCGCCGAGACATTCAGAGCGTACCCACTCCAGCGCTTTTTGGAATGCGGGGAAGAAGCGCGTCCACATACCTTCCATGAGAAAGACGTTCTTTTCTCGCGCTTTTGCGATCATCTTCTCGGCCTGCGCCGCGTTCACGCCCAACGGTTTTTCGCAGATTACCGCACGACCCGCTTCTAAAAACAGCATCACATTCTCATAGTGCTGCGGATGCGGGGTTCCGATATAGATAATGTCGAGGTCGGGGTCTTTTGCCATCTCTTCATAACTGCCGTAGTATTTGGGAATATCAAACGTCTGTGCAAACACCTTTGCGCTGTTGACGTTGCGCGAAGCAACGGCTGCGATCTTCGCATTTTCAACCAGTTGCAGCCCTTGCGCGAACTGGTTTGCGATGTTGCCGGTTCCGACGATTCCCCATTGAACCTGTTTCATATGAATCCTCCTTTGTCGATTCAGGACATAAATGACGTTGTAAATTGGTTCGGTCAGGTTGTGTTGTTTGTTGCGTCATCTCGAAACGGACGCAACGGAGACAAATTAGTTAAAAACTCCTCAGGCATTGTTTATGGAAGAAAGCTGTTGCAGAATCGTCTCTGTCGTTTCAATCTTGGCAAAAGTGCCATCCAGTGCGGCCATCATCGTCTGATGAACCGTAGTTGCAGGGATCTGCGTGTTTCTCCAGTTCAAGTCTTTTGTTGTGCAAGCATCCTCTGCCAGTAACACATCGAAGTGCAATCGTTTTGCAGCCCGAATGGATGTATCGATGCACATATGGCTCATCATTCCGCAAATCACGAGGGTGTCGATCTCTTTTGTACGCAACGCCTGCTCCAATCCCGTGTCCCAGAACGCATCCGGATAATGCTTCACAAATACCGTTTCGCTGGGGAGGGGAGAAACCAACGGGTGGATTTCGATTCCTTCGGTATTCGGCCGGAAGAAATCGGCTTTCTCGTTCTGGCTGACATGCTGGACGTGGAAAACATCCATATCGTTCTGCCGAAAATACGCGAGCAGTGCCTTTGCATGCTCCGCGGCAGTCACAGGCAGAAACAGCTCCCGGTTCCCTCCGGGGAAATAGTCCTTCTGGATATCGATGAGAACAAGTGCGGTTTTCATATGTCAGATTCCCTTCTTGCTTTTGATCAAATCTTATCCAGCCGTTCTAAGTTGGTCAATTACCCACTTTCTGGTGGGTATCACGCGTATTGTCTTCAAGTCCGGTCACATTCACAGTAGCAGTACTTTTTCTTCGCTCCAACCCGTGTTGTTCCATATACTCAATGCCGACTTCCTGCATAATCTGGATTGCCTGCAGCATCTTGCGACCCCGCGGATCGGTCAGAAAGTATTCCACGTGCAGTGGGTAGCCGGGGAACACTTTTTTTGCAACCAAGCCAAACTTCTGAAGCTCGTTTAACTGTTGCAGCAGCATCTTCTGCGTAATGCCTTCGATGCCGCGTTCCAACTCGGATAAGGTAAGATTTCCTTTCCGCAGCTGGAACATGATGATCGTCTTCCATTTTCCCTTGATGATGTCGTGAACGATCTCAAGCGGACAGGTGTAGGCGGATCGAATTTTCAATGCATGCCTCCCATTCAAAATTGAAAGTATCGCAATGAATGATGTGTCTTCGGCTCAAATGCCGAAGACCGTGGTCCACACGCGTATGGAACATCGGTCAAATTTTAATAGTTGTTTTCTACGGATAAATCTTCTCGCCTCGTTCTAACATCGATATGAACTGCTGAATCCTCTTTGTGCGCGTTTCCTGCTTCTTTGCGTTTTTGATGCGGAATAGAATCGCATACTTGTTTTGTCCATTCAGCATATCATAAAACGCTTTCGCTTTGGAGTTCTGTTCCAACTCCTTTGCAAAATCCTCCGGCATGGTAGCGACGCTTTGCGGTTCGTAAGCATTATCCCAGTTTCCGTTTTGCTTCGCATTTTCAATCGCTTTGAGCCCTTGTTCGGTCATTCTTCCGGCTGCGATGAGGGCTTCCGCCTTCTCCGTATTCACCTTTGACCAAATACTTCTTGCGCCGCGAGGTGTGAATTTCTGAATCCATGTTTTCTCGTCATAGGTTTTCTTATGACTGTCAATCCATCCGTAGCACAGCGCGCTTTCGACCGCTTCGTCATAGCTGACCGAAGCGATACCGGAGTTCTTTTTCGCGATTTGAAGCCAAACGCCGGCAGAACTTGCGGCGTTGCTTTTCAGCCAGTCCTCCAGAGAGGATTGGGTTTCAAATGAGAGTATGGGAAGGTCTACGGATTGCTGCTTCATATACTTGCCTCCGGAGAGCGTATGATGAATGATTTGCCAACATGATGGGTTGAGATTTGCTGTTAATGTTGACAAATAGACAATATCACTGCCGCATATCAATTACTGCTACATTATCACATTAGCACGTTGAATTTAAGTTGCAAGCCAAACATTGTTTGTTTTATGCCCTTTGCTACCGCTTTACGGAGGTCGGATTCAGACGATCGGCAAAAGAAAAACCGCGGCGAAAGTTCTACGCCACGGTAACGATATTGCTATAAGTTTTCGGTTTGATTTACGCGCTGTATGCACCATATCATTCTTCTGGAAGCTCTTCAAACGCTGGAATGCTTTCCAGCTCGTGATCCCAGTTTGCCCGATGTGAGCAAAAGATATGCCCTTGCGGCCGCAGGTCTATGTCGCTGTCCATACTTCCTGCGGGGACAACCAGAAGCGCTCCTTCGAACTGAAGATTTGGAAGTGCAGAGCCGCAAATGGAACAAAAGCTTTTTATGTGACCTTCCGAACGGAAATCATAGCGTTTTACCAACTCCTCGCCGGACAACCAAGTTAGTTTTGCGGTAGAAGAAAACATATTTGCCGCATGTGCGGAACCCGTATCCTTTCGGCATCTTTCGCAATGACAAAGGTAGAAATTCTCAAACTCTCCTTCCACCTCAAACGTAACTGCGCCGCAAAGGCATGATCCATGATACTTCAAAACAAAATCTCCATATTCATTCTAAAAACATAATCGGTGTACGTTCCGCAAACAACAATTGCGTTGCGGCTTGGTTGAAACGCGCGCCTTATGTTATGCCATCAGTTGCAATTGAGAGGATTGCGTGTGTTGATTAATCTCTGCTTGATAGCACAACCGACTCCACATGGCACGTCTGCGGAAACATGTACTAGAAAATAAGGTGTGATTACAAACGATATAGTGTAGCGACCCGTTATCCGATTTTGGCAAAAACAGACTTTTCGTATGGAATTAAAATCGGACAGTATCAATGGCTGCTTGAGTAATCTTCTCCCAGTCGCTTTCTTGTATCACAATAAATGAATATCCTAATCGTAATACAATTGTTTGAATAGAGACAACAACGTTTTCAGATATTCTGTTAGGTATAGCTATTCCGATAGTATCGACGTTCTTCTTATTCTTATGTAACTCAAAGAGTGTGTAAAGAATCTGAGCATATAATCCTTTTATTCTATTATTTGAACGTCCTAATCCGTTTGGGGGTGTATTTTTACAATGGCTCTTTACATGAATGGCAATCTTATGCTCTTGATCATCGAAAGTGTCTGTGTACACAAGATCTGCAAACTCATGACCATGATGAATCCCATCAAAAATTATTTCAATGGGAATACCAAATGTACGTAATAAGCATATAGCATTTGATTCAAAATCATGTTGGCTTATTTTCTTTTTTGCACATTTCACACAGTCGGATGTACGAGGATGAAAGTTATTAACGTTGCATTTTTCGGTTGCATTCTTCACATACTTTTTTGCGGAAGATGAAATGGTATTGATAGAGTTATAGTGAGCACGAACGCTCCAAAATCTCAGATCGCTCAAACTAATGATTCTGGCAGAAGTGTTAGCTTTCTTAGGAAGTGTTAGCAAACTTACCCCTTCAATCTTGAATAACAAAGGGAGTAAGATTTTCGGATGTAAATTGTCAGAATATAACGAAACTGCCTCTAGGAGCTCTGGCTTTGGTAAATACTCAATGTTTGAGTACAAATCTATAATCGGAATTAAGTCACCGCAGTCACAATGAATTTCATTGTTATCGATATTGTTGCCACAACCGTTGCAAATAATCTCGGCTCTTTCGTTTTTGATTTGAAAGCCAACGGGATACCCACAAATTGGGCAGTGTATTTCAACCTTCCCACAATTTGTGCAGTAGCCAACTATATAAGACTCAAACCTTAATTTCTTATAGTGCAAGGCTAACTGCTTTTGAAATTCTCTGGATATACTAATTTCTTGATTGTTACTTTTCTGGGAAAGAGCAAGATAATAAATCAAGTTGTCAAACATCTTTCTTGCAGAGCCGAAAATTCTTGTAGAGTCGATTTTTACTTCTTTATTCGCAAAGAAGTTACAAAAATCGTATAGCTTGTTATCTGCTGCCTGCTTTAATTGAACATCGAGTTTATTTATGCTACCGATCGCAAGGGAAATCAGTTCGCTTCTATCAAGATGCGCAGGTGTCCATAAACGTCCATACTTGCATGATATTCCCAGACCTGCCCTTAATAAATTCGGATGGTCAACATAAAATCCAGACCGTTGAATTCTACCTTTCTGATCTTTCATTCTTGAATATATTTTGGTATTAGAAAGGTTATTATCATAAACGGTTATCGAATTTACATCTATTTCGTTCTCGGAATCTGCGTTTAACTCGAGTGAAAAAGTGGCATTCCTAACTTTACTCCCATTTGTTAAATCTCTCAACATTGTCTCAGAGAAGTTTGGTACACTTGCTTCTATATTATATTTTCGATTCAAATACAAAATCAATGGCGCAACAGCAGAGAAATCACAGCAGGCTATGACGGCATACGAAGAACCGTCCTTTGGATACCAAAACAATGCATTCTCCAAACTATACTCGATACGAGTTTCAGCGTAGTTTAGACTGTTTGGATCACACTCAACAAACTCAACTCTTTTCTCGTAACCCAATATGAGTTCATATACTTGTTGTATATCAAGGTATCGCATAGGACCCCTTGTGTAAATAGCTCTAATAGGGCGGGTATTTTGGAAAACAAGGGCTTCGGACCGAAGACTTAAAGCTAACAAGTTAGACCTTTCTGTTAAAAAGTCTGGCGAAATGGATTTTGTAATATTTAATATATATAAAGTTGGAGCGGATCTCAAAGGGAACTCATCAGAGTAATCTTTAAACAATTTAACGAATTCCGCACTTTGCATGTTAATAAACTCTTCCAGTTCTGCTATCGAGAATGAGTTGAGCCGTAATAATATGTTTGTCTCATCCTTCACTGAAAAGTATTCCCTGATCTTAGAATCATCGGCACTTTTAACAATCAGTTTTACTAAGATATCCTTGGGAATGTTATACATTTTGGTGCCTCCGTTTAAAATTGTATCAGCAGGAAATAGTGATGTGAGTTCGCAACCATTACTAGACACTTATATTAGCACGATATGAAGTAAGTTAACTTGGGAAGTTCTAAGAATTCAGCTCATACATCATGATATTCAATTTCTCTACTTTGCGAAAATGTCCAGTTAGGCTAGTACATTAGAGAAATGCCCCACGAGTTATTCTCATGGGGCAATATTACCATGATTGTTTGTGATTGTCACCTAATTGATAAACTGGAAAAGTTATTTTACAACCCAAAGAATTTATTCATAACCACTACACTCTCCACATGACACGTCTGCGGGAACATATCCACGGGACGTACGGCGGAGAGGGTGAAGCCATGCGCTGCCAGATACTTGCAGTCGCGTGCGAGGGTTGCGGGGTTGCAGGAGACGTAGACTACGCGCTTAGCCGTGCTCTTTGCGATTGCTTCCAGCGCCGCTTCTTCGCAGCCTTTGCGCGGCGGGTCGAGCACGATGGCGTCCACGCCGCCTTCGCGCGAGAACAGGCGGGGGAGCACATCCTCCACATTTCCGCAGATGAACTCCGCATTCTTCACGCCGTTTGCCGTGGCGTTTGCTTTTGCGTCCTCAATCGCGGGCGCAACCTGCTCGATGCCAATGACGCGCTTGCAGTCCTCCGCAATAAACAGCGAGATCGTGCCGACGCCGCAATAGCCATCCACAACCGTCTCATTGTCCTTTGCCGCAAGGAATTCCCGCGCGGTTTCGTAGAGCACCTGCGTTTGCACGCGGTTCACCTGCAAAAACGACTGCGGGCTGACGGAGAAGCGCTTGCCGCCGATGGTTTCGGTGAGCGCGGGCCTTCCGGCAAGCAGCGTAAACTTCTCGCCGAAGACAACGTTGGTCAGCTTCGGGTTTTCGTTGTGCCAGACGCTGTCGCAGTTTTCGAGGAACGACAGAAGATCATCCTTCTTCTTGAGCTGGCCTTTTGTCACGACTGTGACCATCAGCTCGCCTTCAGCTGTTGTGCGCGCGACAACGTGCCGCAGCTGGCCTTCGCCCGTGGTTTCGTCGTAGACGGGTACGCCGCAGGTGTTTGCCCAGGCGGCGACGCGGCGGGCAGCGTCCACGATGCGCTCGTCCTGAATCAAACAGTCGGAGAATGGCACGAGCCTGTGGCTGCGCTCCGCATAAAAGCCGAACACGGCGGCATTACCGAGCACGCTGAAGGGGAAGCTGCCTTTGTTGCGATAGCGTGTCGGGTCTTCCATGCCGACGATGGGCTGCATGGGTACGCTCGAAAATCCGCCGAGACGGGTGAGCGCGTCCAGCACGAACTGCTGCTTTTGCCGCAGCTGTGCGGGATAGCTCAGGTGCCAGAGCGTGCAGCCGCCGCACTGCGAAAACACCGGGCAGGCGGGACGGACGCGATCCGGCGAGGGCTTGATGATCTCGACCGTCTTTGCGATGGCGTAGGTCGGCTGCACTTTGATGACGTGCGCCTTGACTTCCTCGCCGGCAAGCGCGCCGACGACGAATACGGCGAATCCTTCGACGCGGGCAACACCCTGACCCTCGTTGGTCAGGGACTCAATGGTGACGACGAGATCGTCGTTTTTCTCAACGGGAGGGCGCATTTTCTGTGCCATGTTTATGGTATCCTTTCGGCGCGGGTTGCGCGCGGACGATTTTGAAATTTGTTCTTCGGTTTTATTTCAGCTTGACGCAATCGGAACCGAACTTTTCTTCGGCGGCGGCAAGAAACGCATCCGTTATGGTAACGTGATATTCTTTCGGCGCGCTTTTGCCGATTTTCTTCGCCGCGTCATATAGCACGACGGGTGTTTCACCGGGATAACGCTTGAGGAACGCGCAAGCGCGTGCCATCACGTCGTCCGGCAGGGAGTCAAAGCGAATGTACAGGCTACGGTTTGCCTCGCCCAGCGGCTTGATCTCGTCGATGAGCAAGCTGTTTGCGCGGTCTTCACGAATATTCAGCTTGCCGCGCGCGAGCACCGGCGCATCGTCCACAAACATGTGTCCCGCCTGCTGAAGCGTCCGCGGGAAGAGCACCGCCTCGACGCTGCCCGTAATGCCTTCGAGCACCGCGTAGCCCATGAGTCCGCTACCGGAGCGCGTCGGACGCTGCTTGCATTGGGTCAGCAGGCCTCCGACGATGACTTGCTCCTCGTCCTTGATGGTGCCTGTACCGTCTGCTTCGGCGAGGTCGTCGATCGTATATTTGAGTTTCTTCAGCTGGGCTTCGTAGTTATCCAGCGGATGACCGGAAAGGTAAAGCCCCGTTGATTCGCGCTCTTTGACCAGCATGATCTGGTGCGAAAGCTCCGGTGCGTTCGGCAGCGGGATTTCCGCGCTCTGCAGCGTGTCGCCGCCTTCCAGGTCGAAGAGCGACATCTGTCCCGCGCCGCGCGCTTTTTTCACGGCGACGGAAGCGTCCAGCGCGCGCTCGTAGACTGCGAGGTATTGCGCGCGCTTGCCTCCCATGCTGTCAAAGCAGCCCGCGCTGATCAGCGCCTCCAGCATGCGCTTGTTGAGTCCGTCCACGCGGTCGCAAAAGTCGAAAAAGTTGACGAACTTGCCGTTTTGCGTGCGCTCCTTGACCATAGCTTCCATGACCGCACCGCCGACATTGCGCACCGCTGCGAGGCCGAAGCGGATCGCGCCGCCTTCCGGCGCGAAGCGCGCGCGGGAGAAGTTCACGTCCGGCGGGAGCACCTTGATGCCGTGGTTGCGCGCGCTGTAAACGTATTTTGCAACCGTGTCCACGGAACCCAAAAAGCTGTTGATGAGCGCGGTTAAAAACTCTACTGGGTAATAATACTTGAGGTAGGCCGTGCGATAGGCGAGCACGGCGTATGCCGCCGCGTGGGATTTGTTGAACGCGTAGGACGCAAAATCCATCATCTCGTCGAAGATCTTGTCTGCAACCGCCTCCGGCACGCCGTTTGCCACCGCGCCCACGACGCCGTCGGTTCCGTGGATGAAATATTGGCGTTCTTTCGCCATCACGTCGTGCTTCTTCTTGCTCATCGCGCGGCGCACGAGATCGCTTCGCCCATAGGAATAGCCCGCGAGTGCGCGGACGATCTCCATGACCTGCTCCTGATAGACCATGCAGCCGTAGGTGGTGCAAAGAATCGGCTCCAACAGCGGGTGTGAATACGCGACGCTGCCGGGGTTGTGCTTGCCCTTGACATAGCGGGGGATCTGCTCCATCGGACCCGGACGGTAGAGGGAAATGCCCGCGATCAGGTCTTCAAAGCAGTCCGGCTTGAGCTGCGAAAGGAACT
>Ga0209016_1002681_pt1 | contig 11474 bp, 17 predicted proteins | sample EPASupsiteSAE305_FD_187265 | JGI IMG/M metagenome (GOLD analysis project Ga0209016, IMG submission 187265) | Bioremediated contaminated groundwater microbial communities from EPA Superfund site, New Mexico - SAE3-05 (SPAdes) (version 2) | ecosystem: Environmental > Aquatic > Deep subsurface >...
CGGTGTTTTTTTCAAGGATTTGGTCGTTTTTGAATAATATACACCATTGCAATAACAATGCATCTCTCTAATCATTAAATACTTATATTTTTACGGACAGACTCTATATACTTAATCAAGGCCCAGGCTATCCGATTATTAGAATGAATTTTTCTTCTACTGCATCTCTTGAATATCCCGGTCGTGATAGTCGCAAAGCAGGTGACGTTGTTTGGGCTTTTCATCTTTTCACTTATGATAGAGATTTACGCTTACACCCACTCTATAAAACAATTTGGAATTACAGCCTTGCTATCAGTCAAGATGTATCAACGGAACAAGCTAATTCATTGAAGACAACTGGCAAGATAGATGGTTATGATTTTGATGCATCAACTGCAACAGATATTACTATTCAAAACAAGGAATTGCGCAAGAAAATAAGATGGGTTCAAGAAGCCTCAGAACTGCCAGAAAGTTGGTCAATTTGCATTGAACGTGAATTCACTTTTGATGCTTATAAAAGCATGACTGGAACGGTTACTAGAACAACTTATTATAGTGATGTTAATACGGCAAGAAAACATTTATCTATACCAGCAAGTTTAGAATGTCCAAAGGTATATCCAGCAGGCACAAGCAATCTTCAACGTGATTGGATGATAGAAGATTCTAGTGCGAATTCAGACGGTGACTTAGCTGTTGAAGTTACAACTTATCAATACTATGAAGACAGTTGGAGTGAAAAAATTTATGGCTAATATTATTAAAACATCATGTGCAATTGTACCGCCTGAAAGAGTGGGAAAAGGTGAAATTTTCCCTAGTGGATGGTTTGGCAAATTATTTGACTGGATAAAAGCAAATCGTCCAATTCCAGATAACAAGACTATATTTGGAACACCAACAGTTAATGGAATTATTTTATCAGCGGCAAAATCAACTTCTTCAACTGGTTCCGAAGGCTCTGAAACCGCTGGCTATTTTACTGTAATTGATGTAAGTGAAACTGACCCTGCAACCGGAATAACAACCCCCAAAGTAGCTGTAGTTGATAGCAATCAAGCTAATCCACTTACCGCTCAATATTGCGGACAGGTTCACATGCGCTTTGAATTGCCTGTTAATACTGTAACTTCATTAAAATGTGCTCAAAAAGTAAGACCTTTGACAGACCCGGAAACATATCAGCCTTACACCGTGCTTGGAGGCTATGTAGTTTGGGGCATGGATAATAGAACTGGCGGGGCTAAAATGTTCATTGAATTTGAAGGCTGGGCTGAACGCCTTTGGGATATTGATATAATGAATGGAAATAATGTCCAACGCCTCAGACTTGCTAAAGTTACCCTGCAAAGAACGGTTATTAATGAACAAGAATCTTGGACAATCAAAGAATTAATTCAACTTCATACGGGCTATATTTTTGCTTATGCTCCACCTGTCCAAGTGATTGGTGCATTCAAGGCTGTCGATGTATATCCAACTGACTTTGACCCTATTACTTATGTGCCTCCTGCTGAGGGTGAAGATAGGACTGTTAGAATAGAGCATGGATATAATCCTAATTATGCACATTGTGGCAGAATCTTTGTTGGAGGTCAAGAAATTTATGTAACAAAAACAGAAATTACATTCCCTGAAGTGGGCAATGGACTTACACGAATTTATATCAAAATATTTTGGGATGAAGCTACAGAATTATATGATTATGAATTTGGGTTTACTAATGCTACTCCAATTCCACATGAAGTTGGTGAAGTAGTGGTAGAGCTTGCAACTGCTTCCATTAATCGTCCTGTTGGTTCACGCACGGAAGGCGACATAGATTTAAGACTTTTATATTGGAATTATAACTAATGGATTTATCAAAATATACAGGATGGAATGACATTCCAAATATTAACTTATGTCCAAGAGATATAGGTTATAATTTTCTTATGGCAGCAGTAGACGAGAAAACGACTGCTGTTCAATACAATAATCTTTATCATTATCCACAAAAAAGACTTACAGGTATTCCAAGGGCGCAAGCAAATATTAAGGTTATAGAAACATATATCAATAGCCTTATTCCATGCTTTGTTAATCAGTTTACTGTCACATCTAATCCGGCTGATTTCCCTAACTGGGCAATGTGGACAAAGGAATCAATTTATTCCTATATTAATGAAGAGTGCATAGACCCGCTTCTAAATGATAAGACATTGACACTAAAAGGCTATCCTGTCCAATGGTTTGAGCAAAGAAAAAAGATATTGAATCTATTGATATGGACAAAAGCAAGTTATACAGAAGATGTATTATACAATACTCTTAATTCTTGGGGTGGCGGTTCTACATGGGAACATACAAGCTCTGTTGGTGATGCTTATTCTGATGCAGTTTCAAGGATTGGTGATGGTGGAACTGTCTATGGTGGACAGGGCATATATGCAGTAGCAAGAGCTTATCATGGTCAGGACTATCAAGAAAATGATACATATCAAGCATGGGTACACGGCACAACTCTAATTGGTTTTCCTTATCTTTATCCTTTTCGCCTCATGCCTCCTGTTTCAGAACCTTATCAACAGACCAAATATTCAATTGATTTTTATTATCTTTTTGAACTGCCTTTGCATATATGGGGTGTTGGTATTGAAGATGCTACTTTTGACGGTGGGGGAGTATATACAGAGGGATGGAATCTTATTGATTCTATTGCTCCTGCTGACTGTTTTAATGCTGAATTATATAAGTGGAAAATTGACACTAGAGATTCAATGCCGGGATGTCCTGAAACACCGCCTTTAAACGAATATAAACAGAACGGCTTTAAAGCATTAACAGGCGGTTTTTTGAAAAAGTTTGATGTCACCGGAGGCTTTAAGTTCCGTGCTGAGGAATAAGCCTTTGCTATGCCCTTGGATTGCGTTAATAGGCTATGCCATGCCCTGAAGTCCACATCCTTGATATAATCACTATCCTGCTTTTAGCTTGCCTGATTTTGTGTTTAATAATTTAAAGCTCAACATTCTGCCTATATATGACAACATCTTTTTTATAGATAAAAACTAAACAAAAAATCTATATATGATAGGTAATTTTTAAAGAGAAAAACTTAATAAAAAATCTACTTATGAAGAGATAATTTTAATAGAGGAAAAACAATTTGAAAACATACAATGTAAATATTAATACCAGTCAACTTTGGGATATTTCTGCAAAGGCTCAAATCAGACCGGAAGCAAAGCCGAAAATTCCGTATCAAGAGATAGATTCACTTATCATTTATCTTGTAAATTCTGATGGATTACCCATAGATATATCCGACTATACATCATTTGAATTCTCAGGTGATAACGACTTCAACCATACTAATGCTTTAATGGTCTATTCCAACTCTTTAAATGGTGACATTACTGTACTTGATGCGGTCAACGGTAAGCTCAAAGTTTCTTACAATGCGAATACCGAAAAATTCAATACTGCAACTAGTGGATTAACCTCTTTTGCTGGCGTTCCATTCTTTGCTGAATTGATAGGTTTTATAGCTGGTGACACAGACGGAGCAAGTTTACTTAGAGATACATTCTATGCCGTTCCAAGGGTTAAGACTGTGGAAGGCTTGCCTGTTCCTGTTACTCCTCAATATCTAAATGAAACTCAGATACAAGCTCTTATAGACGGCAAGCAGGATGCACTTGGATTTACTGCCGAAAATGTATCCAACAAATCTACTGTTATTTCCATTGATTCAACTGACTTAGAATATGCTAGTGCAAAGGCTGTTTATACTGCTATTGATGCAATTGTAATTCCTGAAAGTGGAACTGAATATACTCTTCCAATTGCTTCTGATACTGTACTTGGGGGAGTAAAAATTGGTGCAGGAATTTCTATTATAAATGGAGTTATATCAACACCCATTAAATATTCCGGTGATGGAATTACTTATAGTTCTATCGGTACTGGAACGCTTGGAGACCTTGCAATTAACTTACAATCTCAAAGTACAGCAACTAAATGTGCTAGTGGATATAATTCAGGTACTTTTGGCGGCGGCGGTGGAACTGCTTCGGGTGCTTTTTCAGTAACGATTGGTGGACAAGAAAACACAGCACAAAGTTATAATGCTGTTGCAATGGGGAAAAATACAATTGCTGGTGGAAACAGTCAATTAGCTATTGGGGAATACAATATTGTTGACCCAAACGGAGGCGAAAATACCAAAGGTTATTACGTTGCAATCGCTGGTAATGGAACTTCAACTATTGCACGTCATAATGCTTATGCTATTACTTGGAGTGGAATTTACATTTCTTCTGCTTGTACAACTCAAACAGGTTCTTTTTTATCTTTTCCTGACGCTTACCTTTGGAATAATTCCTTTGCTTTTTATGTAGAAGAAGGACAACTCAAAATTAAGATAAAAGATTTTGAAGGAACAGTTACAACTGCTGATGTTGGCGGTGGTGGTTCTTCCGCTGAATTTAACCCATATCAAAACGATTTTTTTAATTAACTAAAAGGAAAATATTATCATGGCATATACACCAAAAACACTTGAATTTGATTTTTTAGCTACTTCAATTGGAGCAGTATTAACTAACCCTGCAAGTACAAAATCTAAGGTAAAAAGTATTGATTTTTACAACAAAAATTCAGCCCCTGTAACAGTAACAATTTGGCTTGCGCCTAATGATGGTGGGAGTGTTAGAACCATTTCAGCAGATGACCGTTATCAACGTGCAGTTATTGTTGTGCTTGCCGGAAACTCTGTTGGAATTGAAGCCGATTGGATATTATCAGCAGAAAATGACTGTATAAAAATGAAGGCTGATGTTGCATCTAAAGTTTCCGGCGTGATTAACTACATTGAAGAGGCTTAATTTTATGAACAAAACAGATTATGATATGCTTGAAGAGCAAAAGCAATCAGCAAGAGAAGTTGTAATTGCACAAGCTGAAAAGCAAAAGGGATTGCAAGAAAATAAGAATGCAGTTCAAGAGCGTTTTATAACTCTAATCAAAGAAGTTGCAGGATGGACGGAAATTGATAATTGGGCAACTCAGGCTCTAGACAAAATTAAGAAAAACCAGCTTGTAGATTTAGCTCAATTAGATGTCGATATTCAAGCATGGAAAAATAGCCAAACAGGAAATTAAAATAATGAAATTCTATAACTTAAATGATTATGACACTAATGGAAAAATAGTTAAATATTCCAACGCCAAAGACGCTTGTATGACTAAGGGCGCAAATAATATTTCATCGTTTATCCTGAAAGAAACTGTATATAATAAACTGCATTTGTTGTCTACATATTCTAATCCAGCATTTGGTATGTTACAAATAGCTCCTGACGGATATACTTTATATCATGCCGACTGGGTTTGGGGCGGTTCTCCAACAATTATAGAATACAAATTCCCTGCTCATGATGTGTCTCGTGCCGGATGGTTGAATCATGCTTTCTGTAATAAAGTATGGAGACATGTTGCAGGGAATGGCACTAAGATTTTTGGAACTGGAATAAGCGGCGGCGGTACTCCGACTGTAATGGAAATTTACTCTTGGGACTGGCCTTTCCCACAAAGCAACGGACAACTTTTAGCGCCAACTTCAACCCTGACTATTCCTGAAGGTGGAACTGCTTGTGGGGAGTGTTATAATGTCAAACTTTCAGCAGATGGAATGCACATGTATATACTTATGGTGGCAGAAGGATATATGCCATACATCAAGCACTTTGCGCTTTCAATTCCTTATGCAATAACAACCGCTTCTTATGTTGGTGAGTATGATGCGGGAACTGGTCTTGGAATATATGGAATTCCACCTGATTTTAGTATCTCTGCTGATGGACTATCACTTTATGTTATGGGTGGTGATATGTCAATGACTATTTATCAATGTTCCCTGTCCACAGCTTATACAATATCTACTACTGGTGGTGCTGTCTATTCTCTGCCTGTTGGTGGAGGAATGGAAGCTTCTTGGAGTCCAACACGCTTTACTATTGACCCATTATATAGACGGCTTTGGACTTCAGGCATGGGTACAACCGGATATAATCTTGGATGCTATGAACAATAACTGCACATCCTGCAATAAGCGTTATAGCTGTGGTTGCAAGAATATATGCCCTTGCAAGTGGCTTGAACTTGATGCGATGGATTATGCCATGATACTGCTATTATGTGCTAGCGATGCCTTAAAATGAGTTTAAATGAGGTTATATATGGTTAATATGGTTACTTCAAAAGAATTATTTGTAAATGTTCTTTTATCAGAAATTAAATATTATCATTTATCTGTTCCTGAATACTTTGAAACATTAACTTTAGATTACATAGTTGAAAATTATAATGGAACGGGGCCGGACTGGTTGCCAGCTAAAAAGAGAAAGATTCTTGACTGGACTTTAGATGTTTTTGCTCCGGCGGTATTGATACACGATATGGAATTTTCAGCAAGTAATAAAACAAGAGCCGGATTTAATCGAGCAAATAAAAGATTGTTTAAGAATTGCATTAAAATCATTAATGTTTTGTTTCCTGTATATAATCCGTTTGACTGGATTAAGAGAATGATTTGGTATGGAAAAGCGTATTTAGTTTATAGAGCTTGTTGCAGATTTGGATTTTCTGCATGGTTAGATTAGTGATTAAATAATTAATAAACTTATAGAGGTATAAGGCAACATAAGAAGGGGAATGGAAATGACTGACAGAACGAAACAAAAGATTAAGAATTTTTGGACAAATAAAATAACTCTAACATGTACTATAGTAACAATCATTGTTGCATGTTTCACTATCTCATATTATTCCTGGACAACTTTTTCAAAAGCAAAAGATATATCTGATACACCTCAAAAATTAACGGCTCATGTAACTGAATCAAAGTTACTTTTTGAAACTCATTGTACAGCTCAAAAAGAATCATTTCAACGTATTGATACAATAATCAAAGACCATATCAGTGAACAATCCGCGCAATTCCTTCGCCTCGAACAAAAACTTGAATCTAGTTATGAAAAAATGAATGAAAAAATGGATAGAAAATTTGATGAACAGAATAAGAAATTTGATGAAATAAATAATAAACTTTTCGAGATTGCAAAGAGTTTTAATAGAGTGGAAACAGCAAGAGAAAATGAACGTAAAGTACAAGCCTCTTTAATAACAAAAAATAATAACAAAATGGAAAACGAATTATGAACATGAAAATTAAATTGATATTGATGATAGCATTAACTTTTGCTTTAACATCATGCACAGCGCTCGAAACAGTCGCAAGTAATAACAAGGATAAAGCCGTAACAATCAATAGTGAAACATGGGGTGGAAAGTTAGTTGCTGAAATGGTTAGTGTGGGAAGTTCTGTTCTTCCTAATATTACTTTATGTTTTGGCAAGACCAACACCTATTATTCAGCAACTCCAAAAGATACACCTTTTGAACTTATTAAAGCTGAATCTGAAAAGTTAAAAGCATCTAATTCTAGTGTCTCTGCAACTGCAACTGGATTTACTTCTACTGCTAAATAATCAAACAGAATATAAAGTTTTCGTTACAAAAAAATAAACCCATGACTATTAAAATCATGGGTTTTTACTTTTTTAAGATTATTAGTTAATAAAAATTGCTGTGTTAAAGGAATTTTTAATATCGAAACGTTCTATTTCTTCATAAAATAAATTTTTAACACCTTCATGAATGATAAACGAGATAATTAATTTTGTTTCAATGATTTCTCTTTTATAAAATAAGAAAGTATTATGATTATCATTTCCTATTTGTTTTGTTCTACGAATGAAATTATATATATCATTTTTATTAGCACAGTATGCATGATTTATTATTTTATCAGGTTCAAAAATAATTTTTGAAAATTTCTTCAAATTATCGTACATATTTAATAATTCATCAATATCAAAATCTTTATAATTATTGGGAAGAATTTCAACTTCAAGAATTTTATTACCATTAAAATTTGCTTTTACTCTCATTTTTTCTATCATTTCTAAATCTCCCTTTGTTACTGATGATTTCTTTATAAGATTTTATGACAGTATCTTTTTTAAACTCATTCACATATTATACATCAGCGATAACTTTCTGAACTTCCCAAAAGAAAAATAAATTACACCGGTTTTGGTCAATCTGCAATCTTGCATATTGGTTTAATCATTCAGCATTCAAATTATGCCTCAGAAACATCCTTAAATCGCGTTTTAGATAGCCTCTATCGCATCTTGTCAATGAAGTAAGGTAAACTATTAGACTAAGGCTTTAAAATCAACCATGTATAAAGAAATAAAGACCAGCTTTTGATGCTGGTCTTATAAGGGAAAATCTGATTCAGAAATTACTTTAAAAATGGTTTGGTAAGAAGGTCATTATATGCTTCTTCCAGTTTTTCAAATCTCTTTAATATCTCAATGTGTTTTTTCATCAGTTCTGAATATCTCAAGGACAGTTGTTGATATGTTTCCGGTTTACGTTTAGATTTACTTTTTTTAACTTTAGCTTCAAATATCTTTGCTTCTTCTTCAGTCTTACAACCTTTACAAACTCCTTGATATAATTTACGGTTCATTGTAAAGCGATAATGAAAATTGGTTGTTTCACCTGCTGTTGTTTTTCTCTTTTTAACTGACATGATTATTAACCTCTGATAAAATAAATAAGGGGTACTGATATAATACCCCTTTAAACTCATTCTTACAAGCCTTGTTGATGCTTAATGTTCTCAAGCCATAGGTTGGCAAACACAGCTTCATCGGCCTGCTCACGCACATTGACCTTCCAAACTCCGTCAACTTCAACTATAGACTGTCTGCACGCAATTGAATTCTGGAATGACATTGGATAAATAAACATGGGGTCAGATTTACAAACAGCGAATTCCATATCGGGATCACAAACCAAATCTCCATTTTGTTCGTAATAATGGGCCAAAGAATAAACATCGAATTTTACTCCCTTTAGAATCTCAACATCAGTCATAAGACGGTCAATGCAGAGATACATGAAGGATGGATTGTTATCTATTTTCAATGCTTCTTGTGTTCCTAAGAGTTTAAGAATTTTGTTGAATACTTCTGCTGATTTCTTATTAAGTTTTTTCATAGTGTTTAAAGCCGTGGTTTGAAGTCCCACGGCTCCTTTCAAGTTAATTATTTCTTTTCAGCTTTAACGGCTTTGGACTTCGGAACTCTTACAGCTTTGACTTTCTGAATCTTTTTAACTGCAAGAGGTTTTACAACTGTAACTTTCGCCGCCGCTAATGCTTTTTCAGCTTTGACAAAATCAAAGTTTCTTGCTTTCAGAAAGATTCTGTTTACGGCCAAAGCAAACTCAGCATAACTCAATCTTACCTTTTGGGACTTTGCAACTTCTGCTGTAACCTCTGCAATTAAGAGTAGTTCAACCTCCCTTCCTTCAAGTTTGTAATTCAGCATTGCCTCAACGACATTCTCGAATAACCCTTGCTTCGTTCCGTTCAACTTTTCCATTTTTCCTTCTCCCTTTATTTGGGTGTTTTTATAAAGAGTGCAACACCTTGCCACACTCTCTAATAATTCAATTAACTTATGAATGTTAAAATATCTGCTAACTTTTCATCAACTGCCGTTAAATCTCCAACATAACCATAATTCATATTAATTTTCTTTGACATTGCTTTTTCTTTATGTTCCTTCATTGCTTTTTCAATCTGTTTAAGAGTCTTCATGTTGCTTTCAAACACCTTCATATATGCTGTTTCAACCGCTGACATTTTTTCTGCTTTTTTCATTCTGTTTTTATCCTTTGTTTTTGATTATCTGGAACTTACTATTTAAACAATATGTCGGAGTATTTTCACATGTACAATCAATTTCAAAGAAAATGTACATTATTTTTCATGTACATTTATTCCCAAGGTCAAAATATTCCTGGAATAATATTCATAAATTCAGCCTCAAAGTTTATTAAACTTAAATTTTAATCTGTTTTGAAGGATTTTATTGCTATTCTAGGAGATAAAGAAAATACTCTTTATCGTACAATAAGAGATAAGGAAATGAGTGAAAAAGAACAAGCATTAAGTCCAGCATTACAGAGCATGAAACTTTTAAACGTGAGACAGGTTGAAATATTCCTCGGAGTATCAAAACCAACAGTATATAGATTGATTTATTCCAAAGCAATCAGAACTATTAATATTGGGCGTACAGTTAGAATACCGGAACAGTCTTTAATTGATTTTATTAACAATGGCGGAGAAAGACACATTTAAAATAAAAAAGCCAGCGTTTAAAACTGGCTTTATTTTTATCAGATATGTTTTTTAAACTATTCTAACAACGGCATATTCTCCAACTGTTTACTAGACTTTTTATCATGGCTGTAATGTCCGGTCATAATTTCAGAGCCGTGCCCCATAACACCCTGAATAACTTTTCGGTCAGTTCCAATCTCATCATTGATTGTTGCAAAGGTATGTCTAAGGGAAGGGAAACCAACCGGCCCCGCTTCTGTATCACGAATACCACATGCATTTAATATCTTTCCAAATTCACGACTGAAATCATGAGTATCGTATAATTTTACCTGCTCCGGAAAAACATAATCTTCTGTTGGGTCAGAACCAATTAACCATTCTTCAAGAATTTTCCTTAAAAAATTATGAACATAAGGTTCAACATCTTTTCCTTTACGTTTTGTCTTGAAAGGAGTGATAGAAGCAAATTCTGTCAATATGGTTGATTTGCGGAGATGTACAACATCTTTAAACCTTAAACCAGTATAGAACCCAACAGCAGTAGCAACATGCCAAAATCCTTCTGTTTTAGCGAATAAGGTTTTAACTTCTTGAAGTGCTAAGTTTCTCCAACGTTTAGAATCATCTTCCGCAGATTTAAATAACCTCCAAACATTCTCTTTCAATCCAGATTCAATTGTTAATACTTGCCATATACTAGACAATGAATTTTTGTTATTGTTGAATGTCGCAGCCTTCTTGCCTTGAATTGTCTTGATGTATTCCTTTGCAATATCTCTTGATACATCGTTGATAGTTTCAACTGCTGAATAATTTTCATTCAACCATTTTTTAAATCTGTCCCAAGCATTCCGTTTAGATTTCTGGGTTCGTTCTGTTCTTGCTTTTTGGGTGTGGTCAGAACTATATTTTTCCCAGACTAAAGATAAAGCAAGTCCTTTGGTTTGGATTGTTTGTTCTGTCATTGTTTCGGCTGTCTTGGTTAAGAAATGCTCAATCCGTTTATTCTCTGCAAGTTCTTTGACTGCCTTTCTTAAATCTGCTTCCATGTCTCTTGCTTTCTGTTCGTCTTCGGTCTTGGAGCTTAAAGCCCTTTTAATTAACTTTCCTGAAGCATTCTTGACCCGAAAAGCAATCTGCCAATACTTACTGTTAGTTCTCATGTAAATCATTTTTCACACCTCTTTAATCAAAGGTTAATGTTGTTATCAGCTTTTATCATTCTTTATTTAATATA
>Ga0209016_1002684_pt1 | contig 11466 bp, 8 predicted proteins | sample EPASupsiteSAE305_FD_187265 | JGI IMG/M metagenome (GOLD analysis project Ga0209016, IMG submission 187265) | Bioremediated contaminated groundwater microbial communities from EPA Superfund site, New Mexico - SAE3-05 (SPAdes) (version 2) | ecosystem: Environmental > Aquatic > Deep subsurface >...
GAAGGCAAGGCAGGCCTATGCGATCCTGGCGACGACGGAGCCCGCGGCATATGGGTGCATAATTATCAAGAAGGGCGTCATTCACTGATACGACGAGCTTGAATGTTCATGTAGAGAGGTCTACTCTTTGCATCATGAAGCGGAGATGGAAAAAGAAGAGAGCCGGCGCGGCCGAATCAGTGGACAAGCCTTCTCAGGGCGCGAACGGCCACAAGAAGACGCGGCGAGTCTCGAACCTGCCATTTTCTGGTGTCTCGGTCGATACCGCGGGGCTGCCTCCCGGATCGGCCCGCTACATCGGCGATGTCGAGCCAACTCTGGCGACCTATTCAATCTACTCCTACGACGAAAAATCCGCGGTGATGCGCATCCCCGAGGACGTGAGCGAACTTCTGGCCCTCATCGATCTCAACGTGGTGAACTGGATCAACATCAATGGGCTTTCGGGCGGGGTGGTGGAAAAATTCTGCGCCATGATGGGCATTCACCCCCTGGTGATCGAGGATATTCTCAACACCGAGCACAGACCGAAGCTCGAGAATTTCGACGACTATCTCTTCCTCATCACGAAAATGCTCACGATGCACGAGGACGGCACGATTGAGTACGAGCAGGTGAGTTTTATTCTTAAAGGGAAAATTCTCGTCTCGTTTCAGGAAAGGCCAGGCGATTCCTTCAAGGGGGTGCGGGAGAGGATTTTGGCGGGGGTTGGGAAACTGCGCAAGCTCGGCGCGGATTATCTCCTCTATGCCCTCGTGGACAACATCGTCGACAATTACTTCATCGTGCTCGAAAGCTTGGGCGACAAACTTGAAGGCTTTGAGGACGCGTCCGCCACGGAGGATGATGGTGCCTTCCTTCACGGCATTCAGGAGCTCAAGCGGGAGCTTGCGAGGATGCGCCGCGTGATCTGGCCGGTCCGCGACTCCATAGGGGCTCTTGCCCGCAGCGACTCGATTCAGATGGACAACTCCCTTTCTCCTTATTTGCGCGACCTGTACGAGAATACGGTCCAGGCGATTGAGGCGCTCGAGTCCTACCGTGAACACACGGCGTCGATCATTGAGCTCCATCTCAGCGAGGTGAATATGAACATGTCGCGGGTCATGAAGATTCTCACGATCCTCTCCGCCATATTCATCCCGATCACGTTTATCGCCGGCGTCTACGGCATGAACTTCGCCTACATGCCGGAGCTCGAGCTTCCCTGGGGATATCCCGCCGCGCTGGGGCTCATGGCCATCGTCGTAATCGCGGAGCTTATCTATTTCAAAGTGAAGAAGTGGCTGTAGACTTCATTTCCTTTATTCATCGCGCCGTGTGTTCTTTTTTAGCTGTTTTTGATTCCTTGAACTTGCGGATACAGGCCGTCACGAGCGCATGATCCTCTTCCTGGGGCAAGCCGGAGACGGTGGCGCAGGCGATAAGGCCGCAGCCCGTGACCCTGATGGGGAAAGCTCCTCCGTGGGGGCTGTAGTCCAAGGGGCTCACAAAGGACTTCTTTTCAATGGTGGTGTCGGTCAAAGCCAGGCTTATCCCAACGGCGAACGATGCCTTTCCGAAACGGAATACCACATTTGATTTGCGGCGTATCCACTCATCGTTATCCGGAGTGGCACCCTCGAGGGCCGCGTGGAACAGAATCTGCGCGGGGCGGCGGATGTCGACGGCGACGCGGGCTTCGCGTTTTCGGGCTTCTTCGACGAGAAGACAGCCCAGTTCCCATGCGTCTTCTTCGGTGAATCGCTCCAGGATGAGTTCTCCTTCTTCGTGTACGATTTGGTCAAGCATTTCTTTGGGAGGTGTCATGGTATGTCTCCTTGAAGCATATTGTATGCTTCGGGAAGGACTTGCTCAAGGAAAAAGCGCAGGAATTTTCAGGGAGCAGGCATATCTATCTTTATCTTGGCACCCTCTTCATTCACGAAAGGTTTTTCCTGGTTTCCAAGTCCCATCACCCTGACATCCCGGAATTCACACGATGCATGGCGAATCCGGATTCCGCGCGCGCTGGTTTCGGGGATGCCCTCGAACATCTCCGATTCGGAAACAGGGACCATGTCGTGGCCGGCCAGCCCGATGTGGCATTGTTCCATTTTGAGGCCTCCGATTGGAGACTCAGGCAAGCCTGCAATGAATCCTGCCGATGCGCGGCAGCCTTGCGCCTCAAGGCCGCTGATTTCGATATCGCTGATGCTGGGTGTGAGGCTGTCGAGAGGCTCTGCCTTCAGCGAAAAAAGCGCCTGTTTGTCTTCGGGCTTCGCGCCGCAGCGATAGTACATGTTGATCGCCACGGGGCAGAGGACTCTCTCCATTTTCAGGTTGCGAAAGCGCAGACCACTGACCGCTCCGCCTCTCCCCCGCCGCGTCTTGAGCCGTATCCCACGGTCTGTCCCCTCGAATGTACAATCGTTCACCGAAACATCATGAATGCCGCCAGCGGTTTCGCTGCCGATGACGACCCCGCCGTGCCCCTGCTTGAAATGACAGTTGCGGATGGTGATTTGCTTTGATGCCTTCCCTTCGCGCAGGCCGCGTTCCCCGGCGCCCGCCTTGATGGCGATACAGTCGTCGCCGACGTCGACGGTAGTATTCTCAACCCTGACGTTCGTACATGAGTCGATGTCGATGCCGTCGGTGTTGGGGGCGTCCGGGGGATTTTGTACAAAAATGTCGCGAATGATTACATGATCCGAGAATACAGGGTGAATGGTCCAGAACGGTGAATTCCGGAATGTCAGGCCTTCGATGGTTATATTTGAGCATCTGAAAAATTGAACGAGGGGCGGCCGCAGAAATTGCATTTCTCTGCCTCCGCCTCCGGATGGCTGATCGATCAGGTCTTTGTTGTATTCCGCGAGCGCAATTTCTATCGGTTCGACAGGGCATGACTGATGCACGCTTTTTTTATGTCTGAGTGCGGCCCACCACGGATTTCCGTTGCCATCTATGGTTCCTTCACCTTTCAGTGATATATCGTGGGCATCTCTGGTGAAAACAAGAGGGTGCATGCCAAAACAGACTATTCCCTCCCACCGAGTGAGCACAGGAGAATACAACTGCATATCAGGAAGAAATTGCAGAACGGCGCTGGCCCCGATTTCCAGTGTAATGTTGCTGAAGAGCTCTATGGGGCCGCTGAGATACGTGCCTCGGGTTACTTTTAGTGTCCCTCCGCCTGCACGCTTCAGTGAGGCGATCGCGGCGGCGAAGGCTTTCGAATTATCGGTCTGTCCATCACCTGTGCCGCCGAATTCCGCAATATCCGCTATCATACATCGTTCTCCGCGTATATTCTTGCTATGTTATAGAACCGTCTCATGGTGCCTGCAATTGTCTTTGATGCCCAAGAATTGGATTTTTCTGTCTTGTTGAAAGAGGCGCCGTAAAAATTTATTGACAGTTTGCTCATGCAGGGAGCACAATTGGAGATAAATGCAGGCACATTCTCCGCGAATCGCCTTTCTTTTGGCGTCGCTGCACACAGGTTCGGCGCGTGGCCTGTGGCCGGAACTGATAGCGGCGGCGCAGTCGCACCGCTGCATTCTCTTCGTGTTGCCCGGGGGCCGGCTGAACGCCGTTCCGGGATTTGAGCACATGAGGAATGGAGTATACCGATATGCCCGCTCTCCGAATATCGATTCGGCGCTGTGCTGGGCTTCAACATTGAGCGGATATGCGACAGAAGCGACGGTTGGGCAATTCTTGCTCGACACCGTCAATGTGCCGCTTGTCACTTTTGGACTCAAAATTGGCGAACACCCTTTTGTCGGCATCGACGCGTATTCGGGCATGAAAGCGCTGATAAAACATTTTATCCGGGCTCACAGAAAGAGACGTATCGCGTTCATCGCGGGGCCCCGTCAGCATTCATCGGCAGAGGAACGATACCGTGCGTATTGCGATGCATTGAACGAAGCGCACATAGCTTATGATTCCTCTCTTGTATGCCTTGATATTCCCTGGACAGAGGGGCGCCGGGCGGCCCTGCAGCTCCTCGACGAGCGCGGCCTCGTCCCCGGCAAGGATTTTGACGCGCTGTGCGCGGCGAGCGATCTTCTGGCGTTTGAAGCGGGGCTCGTGCTGAGAGAACGGGGGATGGAAATTCCTTTTGATATTCCGATCGGCGGGTTCAATGACTCGGAAGAGAGCCGCATATTTTCTCCTCCCCTCACGACTGTTCATATGCCGTTCAGTCATCAGGCGCTGTGCGCGCTTAGACTGCTCTCTGAAATGCGCAAAGGGACTCCTCCTGCCGATATGTCCCTGAAGACAAAGCTCATAATCCGAAGCTCCTGCGGGTGCATGCTGAATTCTGTCCGGAAAGCAGGCAGGTCGAGGACATGGGCGGATCTTTCTCCTGATCTGATCGAGGCGTTCAAAGCTTCGCTCTCTGCCCGGCAGGATCGTTCATTTCTTGTGTTGCTCGAGAGAATGCTGGACGCGAACATTGGAGTTCGAGGGGAGGTCAGAGGGCTGCAGAACACGCTCTCCGCGCTCCGCGTCGAATTTCTGAAGCGCGCTGGTTCATCCGGCGAGGCGGAGCGGACGGAAACGCTCATACACCAGGGGATGGTCGCTGTATGTCTTGCGGAAGAGAGAAAATACGAATATCGGCTGTGGAAAGAAAAACAGGACGAACAAAAGCTCAATCTTTTTAATCAAGAGCTGCTTTGCGCAAAAGACATGGAGTCGATCATCAGCGCGGCTGCGGCGCATCTGCCTGAGCTCGGCATTGCGAGCGCGTATCTCATGACGCGCGACAAGCAGGGTGCACTGATGTTCCGTGGCGGATTCAGGCAGGAAAAAGAACATTTTCCAGTGGAAATCGTCCGCCCAAGGCGATTCTGCGAAATTGTCCCGCAAGGCTGTTTTTTGCCGGACCGTATGATGCCGGCCGAACCCGGTGCCTATTTTGTCCTGCCCCTGTTTTTTGAATCGACAGACTTAGGGCATTTGGTGGTTCAGGCGATAGATATTGATCCTTCACTATACGAGGAAATCCGTTCGATTCTCTCATCTGCGCTGAGAGGAATAATGCTCTTCGAGGAAGGAGATGAGGCACGAAAGCGCGCCGAGAGGGCGGAGAAGTCGAAGTCGGATATCGTCGCAGTGATATCGAGAGAGCTTCGGAACTCAATCGATACATTCAATGCCTCTGCGGAGTCAGATACGAGCGGGCGCGTAGTCTCGGGACTGGAAGTCTCGGGACTTCAAGTTTCGAGACTGAAAGAGCTTGTGCGATATTTATTGGATCTTTCACAGGCAAAATCGGATGTGGTATTGGCAAAAGCGGCCTTGTTTGATCCTTATGCATTCTGCGTCGCATGGGCTCGTGGCCAGTGTGCGGATAGCACATATGGATTGAAAATAGAGTGCGCCGAACCTCCTTCGATGTATCCCGCGCTCTATGGAGATACGGAGCAGCTCGCGCGGATACTGTCGATTCTGGCTCGGCTCTTTGCTGAGATGTACCAGACGGCCGAACTGAAGCTTTCGATAGCTGTTTTGACGCGAGGGTGCGCCTTGACGCTCTCGCTGCCTTCAGTATTGTCATCGCGCGGGGACATTCCTGATCTTCCCAAAATTGAAAAAGACATTCGCCTCGAGCTTGCCAGGCAGATTTCTATCCTTCATGGGGGGCAGATTCATTTCGCTAAAGAAAGAGATGGTGTTTCCGTCACATTGTGCCTGCCGTATCCCTCGATGAATGGCGCCATCCGCAACATCTCCGACGATTCGAAGGTGGTGTGTTTTATCGGGCCAGATCAATCCGTGATAGAATCGGCCTTTTCTCTTTCAGCTGATGAGTCATTTCAGGTGTTGCCTTACAATGCCGTTTTTAATCAGGAGATATCCAAGGTACAGAGGATGTTTCTCTATTTGGACCCTGCGAGCATCGACCATGAGAGCTCCGCCGCGCTTGCCTTTATTCTCGATCAGGATGTATTCCAGAGAGCAGAGTGCTACATCGCGCTCCATGCTTCTTCGGAGGGAGCATATCCTATGCTGCGCCAGTCTGCGGATGCGGCGGGGTTTTTGCGGTCTGTCCTGCTCTCGGATTCACCTTCTGCCATCCTGATGATTGGAAGCGAGACAGCTTTGCATCCGGGAATGGTCCATATTCAGCACTTGACACAAGAGGCGGGGATAAGGCTCGTTGCATGTGCCTCCCCCGCGGCGGCGGAGGCGGCGTTGAACAGGTGGCATCCTGTGCTCTTCCTTGCCCTGGAGCCGAAACTGGAGACTCAAGGATACGGCCCTCTTCTGCGGCGGTTTCCCACTGTACCGCTGATTGCGGCGTCTCGTTCCTTTGAAGCGAAGGAAGAATGGACCTCAGTTCTTGAACGTCCGCATACGATTTTTTGCAATACAGGAGAAGTTTTTTCAGGTTTGCTGACAAACCTGGTTCAGCGATCTATGGAAGGGCAGAATTTCCTTCCGAGCCCCACCGCATGCATTGTCGCGAAGTGCATCTTTTTTATAAACAAAACCTATGCCGAACAACTTTCACGCTGGAAACTCGCCTCTCTGCTCAACACGAGCGAGGACTATCTCAGCAGAATTTTCCATAAGCAGATGGGAGTTTCGCTTTGGGAATATCTCGCAAGGCTCCGGGTAGTGAATGCGATTGATATGCTGCGTTCCACCGGCGCAAGCCTCGCGGAGATAGCCGACAGAACCGGCTTTAAGGATGAGGCGTATTTTTGCAGGGTTTTTAAAAAAATGACGGGCGCCACCCCGGGGTCTTTTCGCATCGAATCTTTTGCTGAAGTCAGAAAAGTACAAGAATCCGACTGAAAAAGAGCAGATTTATCGCCTATCATGAGCGATGAGCGGACAATGATGGAAGGACAATCGGTCTTGCTGAGAAACCCGGCTTCTCATGCTCTGTGGCGCCGCATCATAAGGCACAGATCAGTTTATCTTGTTGCTTCAATATCATTTATTTATTTCATCATATTCAAGTACATACCCATTTGGAATGCGCAGATCGCTTTCCGTGATTTTCAGGCGCTGAAGGGGGTCACAGGGAGCCCGTGGGTCGGGCTCAAGAATTTTTCGGATTTTGTCAACAGCTACTATTTCTGGGAATTGATCCGAAATACGGTTTTTTACAGTGTGGGGAAAATGGCGTTCTCCATCCCCGCCGCGGTCTTCCTGGCGGTTGCGCTCTATGAATGCCGCATATACGGGCTTCGAAAAACCGTGCAGACAATGGCATATCTGCCGCACTTCCTTTCCTGGGTCATTATGTACGCCATCCTTCTTGCGATCCTGTCACCTTCAAATGGCATTCTGAACGACATCATCAAGGCGTTCGGCGGCGAGCCGGTTTCCTTCATGACCGATACCAAATATTTCCCGTGGATAGTCATTCTCTCCGACACATGGAAGGAAACAGGGTGGAGCGCAATCATTTTCCTCGCGGCGCTCATGGGCATTGACCCAAGTCTGTTCGAGGCTGCGTCGGTCGAAGGGGCCAGCGCATGGCAGAGGGTCCGCTATATCACTCTCCCCGCCATCAAGCCGGTCATTGTGGTGGTCCTGCTCTTGCGGCTTGGTACGGTGCTCGACGCAGGATTCAATCAGATATTCATGTTGTATTCACTGCCGGTATATAGCGTCGCCGACATTATCGACACGTGGATTTACCGGCAGGGCATCCTTGAATTCCGGTTCGGACTTGCCACGGCGGTGGGTCTGTTTAAAGGCGTGTTCGGACTCCTGCTGATTGTCGTGTCGAACAAGCTCATCAAGCGGTATACGGGGAATGGCCTCTATTGAGGGCAAGATGAGATAAATGGAGGATTGGAGGCTGGTATGGCGGGCACAATTAGGCTGACCAAAAGCGACAAGTTCTTTCACTTCTTCATTGATGCCGGACTTGTGCTGATACTCGCAGTGCTCATCGTACCCATATGGAGTACGCTCACGCTTTCCTTCCGGCCGAACGACTTTATCGGGTCCGCGCTCGACGGAATGTTCCTGGCGCCGTGGAAGTGGTCCACTGCGGCGTATCGGGCACTTCTGGGACACCGTTCATTCTTGAGCGCAGCAGGCAACAGCTTCCGGATTTTCTTCGAAGGGGTGGCGACCGCGCTTTTCTTTACTGTGCCGCTCGCCTACGCCTTGTCGATAAAGACTCTGCCGGGCAGGAAGCTGCTGTATGGCATAGTCCTTGTGCCCTATCTGTTCAACCCTGGTCTTGTCCCGAATTATCTGTTGGTCACCAAGCTGGGGCTTTCCAACACGCTTGCCGCGGTATTCCTGCCCGGCGCGGTCAGTGTCTATAACACTCTGATAATGAAGAGTTTCTTCGAAGAGCTTCCGGAAGAGCTGAAGGAATCGGCGCGCATCGATGGCGCTTCGGAGCTTACGGTGCTTCTGCGGATTATCCTGCCACTCTCAAAGCCGATTCTGCTCACGATTGGTCTGTACTATGGTGTACATTTCTGGAACGATTTCTTCAACGCCATGCTCTATATCAATGATCCAAAGCTCCAGCCGCTGCCAATTCTCCTCCGGAACATTCTGTTGTCTTCGGGCATGAATGAGTATGTGGAGGCGAGCGCCTTTGGCGAGGCGCCGATCTATGCCATCAAGGCGGCGAGCGTATTTCTGGCGGCGATTCCGATGCTTGTCGCCTATCCGTTTATACAGAAGTACTTTGTCAAGGGCACGATGCTTGGGAGCATTAAAGGATAGTTTGGTATTTCGTCTTGAAGGAGGTTTATATGAGAAAGATTGTAAAAGCCGCCGTGGTTCTATTGCTCATGATGGCCGCTGTTTCATCTGCGTTTGGGCAAGGGGCAAAAAAACCGGTGACTGTTGAACTCTGGTATGGCGCGGCCATTACCGAGGCCGGGCCCCCTCCCGACGACTGGGTGTTCTACAAGATTGCGCGGGAACAGCTCGGTATCGAACTCAAGCTCATGGCGCTTCCCTCGAACGAAAATGATCAGGACGTGAAGATACTCGCCGCTGCGGCGGCGAACCAGCTGCCGGACATCTTCATGGTCCGCCGCGAGCCCTGGCAAGTTCTTATTAAGCAGGGGCTTGTCGCCGATGTCGATGACATGTACCCCCTCATGCCGAACCGCGCGGAGAACTGGTTCGATCAGGACAGCCGCACCTACACGACGATCAATGGCAAGAGCTATGGATTGGCCTTCCCTGGCTCGCTGCAGAAAAATGAAGGTCTGGTCATCCGCAAGGACTGGCTGGACAAGCTTGGCCTCAAGATGCCGACCACGCTCGATGAACTCTTTGATGTCTGCTATGCCTTTACCTACAAGGATCCTGATGGAAACGGCAAGAATGACACCTATGGTTTTGGGGCATTCGTCGAGCATTTCGATCAGGAGCAGTATATGGGCCGCCGCTTTGACCCCATAATGGGCGCGTTTGGAGTGGCCGGAACCTGGAACATGACAAAGCAGAATTTCGGGCTCAATGTCAAAAAGCCCGAATTCTACGAGGCGCTGCAGTTCGTAAAGAAAATGATCGACGCCAAGGTCATCGACCCTGACTGGCCGAGCCTGAAAAAGGACGATTTCCGGGCCGCTTGGAAACAGGGGAAATTCGGCGTCATGCGCGAGCAGTTCGCCGCGCTCTCGGCGTCGGCCAACTATGCCCCCTTCGACAAGAATTTCCCGAACGGCGAATGGGCGGCGCTTCCTCCGCCCAAAGGCCCGACAGGGAAGAGTTCCGTCGGCATCTATGATACGAACTACCGCATCTACGCGATCTCGACGAAGGCGGCAAAGGCAGGCAAGAAAGAGGCCATCGCCAAGCTTCTTGATTATATGGCGACCGATGAGGGATACAAACTCATCGGATGGGGCGTCGAAGGGGTCAACTATTCGATCGATGCGAATGGAAATATTTCCGACAAGGGAGTGCCCGACGAGACCAAATTCTCCTCTCCTAAAGGCCAGACCGTCACCCAGCTCAGAAATATGGTGTTCTACAACAGTAACATGGAACTCATCTCGCGGTATCCGTACTTCAAGACCGCGAACGGCCGCACCATGGGGCCTTTGCTCTACCTCAAGGTTTTCCAGAATTTCCCGTGGACGAACGTCACAGGCTCGGGTACCATCAAACCGCACCCGAACAATGCGGATTTGAAGCGCTACATCAATCAGGGTGTTCAGGAATTCGTGCTGGGGAAGCGCCCGCTCACCAAAGACAATTGGGCGGCCTTCATCGCGCAGATGGACAAGCTTGGCGCGGCGGAGTGGGAAAAGACCGCGCGCCAGCTGATGGAAGAATCCGGATACCTGCAGTAAGAGTGCAGTGCATTGAGCCACGATGAATTCCTACAGGACAGCGGTGTATCTGCAGGTTCTCGCTTCGGCCGCGGCGGCGGCGCTCGCTGATTGTACATCCCGGCCCATCAAGTGGAATTACGAGACCGGAGTGCTGCTGTCTGCGCTTGGAGAGCTGTCGAGGCGGCGTTTCGCCGGGCTGTTCGACGCGCCGATGCAAAGCTGTGTCGATGAGCTCGTGCTGGAAGACGGGACGATCCGGGGCTATTCGGTCGATGAATTCAACCTCGATCAGATCAATCCGGGGAAAGAGCTCTTTTCTCTGTGGAAAGCAACTGGCCGGAAGGCCTATGAGAAGGCGATCCGGACGCTGGCCGGACAGCTGGCCCATCAGCCTCGGACAGCATCGGGGTCCTACTGGCACAAGAAAATCTATCCGGATCAGGTGTGGCTCGATGGCCTGTACATGTTCGGCCCGTTCCAGGCCCGCTATGGAATTGAGTTTGGTCAGCCTGAGCTTATCGATGATGTGTGCAGGCAATTTCTCGCAGTGCAAGTCTCCATGAAGCATGCAGCCAGCGGGCTCTATTATCATGCCAAAGATGAAAAGGGAGTATCGAAGTGGGCAGATCCGCAGACCGGCTGTTCTCCGCACGTGTGGGCCCGGGGCGTCGGCTGGCTGAGCATGGCGCTCGTCGATACCCTCGACTGGATTCCTCCCGAACACGGCCAGCGTGCCCAAATAATGGGCATGCTGGCCGAACTTCTCGACGCGGTCGTGCGCGCACAGCAGGAGTCGGGGCTCTGGTTACAGGTCGCGGATGTTCCTTCGGGATCGGGCAATTACGGAGAGACATCCGCATCCGCGATGTTTGCCTATGCGCTGTACAAAAGTGTCAGAGCAGGATACAGCCGGAACGAGACGCAGGCGGGGCAATGGCTGCGGGCCGCCTCATCGGCTCTGGAGGGAATCCTGACCTTCATACGCTGGGAATGTCCTGAGGGAGCGATTCCTCGCCTTCATCTGGGAGGAATCTGCAAAGTGGCGGGCCTGGGCGGCAACCCCTACCGCGACGGCTCTTTTGAATATTATATCCACGAACCAGTCGTCTCTGACGATTTCAAGGGAACGGGTCCTTTCATGCTTGCACTAAGCGAGGCTATTCACTTTTCGCGGCGCTGAACATCTGTT